>Ga0308161_1000070_pt1 | contig 314466 bp, 280 predicted proteins | sample PhyFR2_FD_201034 | JGI IMG/M metagenome (GOLD analysis project Ga0308161, IMG submission 201034) | Phyllosphere microbial communities from UC Gill Tract Community Farm, Albany, California, United States - DLSLF.R2 | ecosystem: Host-associated > Plants > Phyllosphere > Unclassified | place...
TAAGCTCGGATTCCATTTATAACGTCAGTTCAAAATGGCAGAAACAGGACGGTAATGCCATTACATTTTCCGACTTCAAAGGAAAAGTGATTGTTACTGCAATGATTTTTACTTCCTGTAAAACGGCATGCCCGAGACTGACAGCTGAAATGAGAGCCATTTCAGAAAAAGTGGGAAAAACAAATCCGGAAGATATCAGTTTCGTGCTGATTTCCATTGACCCGGAAACCGATACGCCGGAAGTGATGAAAGCCTATCTCGCGGTCAACAGATTTGATGACAAAAAGTGGACCTTCATCCGCAGCAATGAAGCCGACACCCGTGAACTTGCCAATATCATGGCAGTGAAATACAAAAAAATTTCTCCCATAGAATTTTCGCACTCCAACATCATCAGTGTTTATTCTAAAAAAGGAACACTTGCTTTTCAGCAGGAAGGGCTGGACACGGATGATGATGCCATCGTAAAAGAAATTAAAAAACAAATAGAATTGTAACCCGTTAAAAATTTTAAACAATGAAAAATGTATTTATGACAGCAATGCTGTTATCGCTCATCATCTCCTGTTCAGATAAAAAAGATACCGATCCTGTACCTGTTGCCGAATCCAATACCATGCTGGAAGAGCCGAAACCGGTAGACTCGGCCGCTATTGCCGCAAAAGCAGCACCCGCATCTCCCGAAGCCGAAGGAAAAGCTCTTGTGGAAGGGGCAGACTGCCTGTCCTGTCATAAAGTAGATTCCAAATTAGTAGGTCCTGCTTACCAGGATGTTGCTGCAAAATATACGGATGCTGATATAGATCATCTTGCACAGAAAGTTATTGAGGGAGGAAAAGGTGTCTGGGGAGAAATTCCGATGACACCGCATGCAGGACTTAGCAAAGAAAATGCACAAAAGATGGTGAAATATATCCTTTCAATGAAAAAATAATGGTAAAAGAATTAGCCATAACCAATTAATACACGGTAGTTTTTACAGGTGAAAAAATAAAAAAATTTATAATAATAAAAGATAAAAAAGTATTTAATTATGAATATAAAAACAGATTTTATAGGAGAGATCGTTGCTGAAGATTTCAGAACGGCAGCAATTTTCAAGAACCATGGTATCGACTTTTGCTGCAAAGGAGATAGAACAATTGAAAATGCCTGTGAAGCCAAAAAGCTGGATGCAAACAACATCTATAAAGAGATCGAAAATCTCCCGCAAAATGCGGCATCAACCATTGATTTTAAAAGCTGGCCGCTTGATTTGCTGGCAGACTATATAGAGAAAACACACCATCGCTATGTCGCGGAAAAGACGCCTGTCCTTCTACAGTTTTTAGATAAACTCTGCAAAGTACATGGAGAACGTCACCCGGAACTGTTCCGGATCAGAGAACTTTTTTACGCCTCCGCTCAGGATCTGGGTGCCCATATGAAAAAAGAAGAGCTCATGCTTTTCCCTTTTATCAAAAATATGGTTGAAGCAAAGATCGACGGAAGCGCCATTCAGCAGCCCCATTTCGGCACCATAGAAAATCCCGTTAATATGATGAAGCACGAGCACACGGCAGAAGGCGAGCGTCTGAGTGAAATTGCTGAGCTCACCGATAACTATACACCGCCTGCGGATGCCTGCAATACCTACAGGGTAGCCTTTGCAATGCTGCAGGACTTTGAAAACGATCTTCACCGGCATATTCATCTTGAGAATAACATCCTTTTTCCGAAAGCTATCGAATTGGGAAAAGAATTTTCAGCAACATATTAACGCGCAGTTTTTTTAACATTGGTCATTGAGGTGTAGTATGAGGAATTCTTACCACAGAATCAGCGCCTTGATTATGTAAACAATTCTAAGAATTAAAATAAAAAAAATATATGACACCTAAAAAATTATGGACCTGGCTTGCCGCTGTAATCATAGGTTCCTTTATAGTCCTGATTTTCTACGGCGTGGAAATCTACCGGAAAATTCCGCCGATACCCGATAAGGTAATAACTACCGACGGAAAAATAGTTACGACTGCGCAGGACATCAAAGACGGACAAAATGTATGGCAATCGATTGGAGGACAGACGGTCGGCAGCATTTGGGGCCACGGAGCCTACATTGCACCCGACTGGAGTGCCGATTATCTTCACAGGGAATCACTGCTTCTATTGGAAGAACTTGCTAAAAAAGACGGTAAAGTATATAAGGATTTACCGGACGATGAGCAGGCAAGATACAAAGTGCTTCTGAAAAAGGAACTTCGGAAAAATACACTGGATGAGAAGACAAATACAATTGTCATTTCCCCGGAACGGGCAAAAGTACGGGCAGCATTAGCCGAATATTATGCTAAAATTTTCATGAATGCTCCTGAAATGGCCAAGCTGCGCGATCAGTATGCTATTCCGAAAAATACCGTCAAAACAGCAGAGAGAATGGCTAAAATGAATGCCTTTTTCTCTTGGGCGGCGTGGGTCTGCATCACAGACCGTCCGGGTGATGATGTCAGCTATACCAACAACTGGCCGCACGATGAGACCATAGGAAATGTTCCGCCGCCATCGCTGCACCTCTGGTCCGGATTCAGTGTACTGCTGCTTCTTGGCTGCGTTGGCCTGCTGGTATTATATCACGCTAGAAATAAAGAAGAAGAAATCAATGGCAGGGACATGCTGCCTCTGGAAGATCCGCTCAGAAATATGAAACCTACGGCTTCGATGAGAGCAACATTAAAATATATCTGGGTTGTGGCACTGCTTATTCTGGTTCAGATGCTTGCCGGAGTAGTCACGGCTCATTATGGCGTGGAAGGAAATGCCTTTTACGGAATTCCGCTTGATGAAATTCTTCCCCAGTCCATTTCCAGAAGCTGGCACGTTCAGCTGGCTATTTTCTGGATTGCCACTTCCTGGCTCGCTACCGGATTGTATATTGCTCCCGCTGTTTCAGGATACGAGCCCAAATATCAGGTGTTGGGTGTCAATATATTGTTCGGGGCACTGCTGATTGTTGTTTTCGGCTCGTTGGCAGGGCAATGGATGGGAGTAATGCAGAAATTGGGGTATGTTGATAATTTCCTTTGGGGACACTCCGGTTATGAATACGTGGAATTAGGCAGAATCTGGCAGATTTTATTACTGGTTGGCCTTATTCTCTGGCTGATTTTAATGATCCGTGCATTATTTCCGGCACTTAAAAAGAGAGACGGAGACAGGCATTTATTATTGCTGTTCACCCTTTCATCAGTAGCCATTGCGATGTTTTACGGAGCAGGGCTTATGTACGGAAGACAGACCCATATGGCCATCGCAGAATACTGGAGATGGTGGGTGGTTCATCTTTGGGTGGAGGGCTTTTTTGAAGTTTTTGCCACTGTCGTTGCCGCTTTTCTTTTTACAAGGCTGGGATTATTAAGGCTGAAATCAGCAACTCACGCTGTATTATTTTCTACGATTATTTTTCTTGCCGGTGGTATTCTGGGAACGTTTCACCATCTGTATTTCAGTGCTACCCCAACAGCTGTTTTAGCACTAGGAGCAACATTCAGTGCATTGGAGATCGTTCCGCTGGTACTGATTGGCTTTGAAGCCTGGCAGAATTATCAGCTCAGCAAATCTACCAAGTGGATTAAAGCATACAAATGGCCGATCTACTGCTTTATCGCAATGTGTTTTTGGAACTTTCTGGGTGCCGGAATCTTCGGATTTGCCATTAATCCTCCAATTGCACTTTACTACATTCAGGGGCTGAATACCACGGCAGTTCACGGCCACGCCGCCCTATTCGGGGTATACGGAATTTTGGGAATCGGCCTGATGATGTTTATGCTGAGAGGTTTATATCCCGACAGGGAATGGAACGATAAGCTAATTGGCTGGGCATTTTGGCTTACCAATATCGGGCTCCTGGTAATGGTGACCATCAGCCTGCTGCCGATAGGCATTATGCAATCTGTGGCTTCCATTAAAGAAGGATACTGGTATGCACGTTCTGCAGAATTTATGCAGACTGATCTTATGAAAACCTTACGCTGGTTACGCGTACCTGGTGATATTCTGCTTGCAGTCGGTGAATTACTACTGGTGATTTTCATCATCGGGCTAAGAACAGGCTGGTCTTTAAAAGAAAAACGATAATCAGTTATCATCTGGTATAGAACCGTTGCTGCAAAGCAGCGGCGGTTCTTTTCCTGCTTTAACAATAGAGCAGGTAAGGAGTTAACTTAAAAATATCTGTATGAAAAGAAACGAAAATTTAGTGCCTCTATCCCGTGACCATCACTTTGGATTGCTGTGCTGCTGGAAAATCAGACAAGGAATTGAAAAAGATATTCCTTATGAAAGAATTAAAAATTATGTCGCCGATTATTGGGAAAAAAATCTCAGCCGGCATTTTGACATCGAAGACATTGTGCTTCCTGAAGTTAGTAATGGGTCTTTGCAGATCCAGATGGAAGATGAACACAGGCAGATCAGGAAGCTGATTAAAAGTATCACTCACTCGGGCAGCAGGGAATTACTGTCTGATTTTGCCGATGCTTTGTATAAACACATCCGTTTTGAAGAACGAATGATTTTCCCTTTTCTGGAAGCGCATCTTTCCGGAGAGGAGCTGGATACCATTGGAGAACATCTGCTGCAGTTTCATCGAAAAGAGGAAGATAGCTATCAGGACGAATTTTGGAAGTAAATTAAATCATACGATGAAGCTCTACTGATATAAGTGAGTAAAAATCAGCTGCCGAAGATCTGAAAATTAAATATATGTAAACTTAAATATTGAATAAAAATGAATACGATAATTAAGCCCGAACTGGGAGAATATCTTTATCTGGCTATGGGACAATGCAATGGTCATAAGGTTGTAATGGCAATAGGATATACCTACGAATACGCAGACAAAAAAGCAAAACAGTTTGAAGCTGCCAGCTGCGGAGCTGTACAATATCTCGATGTTTCGGTTGTAAAAACTGGTGACAAAATGAAATGCAGAACAATAAGCAAAAGCCCGGAATAATGAAAAATTCCGGATTTTGGATAAAGCTATGCGTGTTTAATTTCTTTATCGTATCGGTTATCGGTGTGATGATGAGGTACGGAATGGCATTTTCTCTTCCGGGAATTTCCCATACATTTATGCAGGAGTCGCATTCCCATTTTGCCTTTTACGGATGGGTGAGTGCGGCCATTTATATTTTTGTAGCTAAGTACCTCAGCGAGCATATCAATAAAGTTAAAATCATAAAATATGAAATTCTGATGTTCTTCAACCAGCTGGGATCTTACGGAATGCTGTTTTCTTTTCTCTACGGAGGCTATTTCTGGCTTTCCATTGTTTTCTCTTCCGTGGTCTTGTTTGCCGGTTTTACCTATTTCATATTTCTGATGATGGACACCAAAAAAAACAGGAATCCTGAAGTCATCTGGCTGAAAGCAGGTGCTTTTTTCGCAGTCTTTTCTTCAATAGGAATTTTTGGACTGGCGTTTTTTTCAGGAAAAAAAGATGAATATGATGTCTTGTTTAGGGCATCAACCTATTTTTATCTGCATTATCAGTACAATGGCTTCTTTATGTTTTCGTGTATCGGACTGTTTCTGACCGTACTAAAGAAGTATAAAATCTGCATCCCGGGAAAACTCAACAGGAACATCTTTTACCTTATGTTCACCAGTTGTTTATTCGGCTATGGTCTTTCCGTACTGTGGATCGAAATGGAAGACATCTGGCGGATATTCTTCAGCTTTATCTCTATTCTTCAGGTATTGGGAATCATGAAGTTGCTGGTGTGGAGTAAAAAAACAAATATATTTAAGAGTCAGGATTTTATAAAGAAAATTCTTTTGTCTGTTTCCGGACTCGCATTTTTTTTGAAATGTATCCTCCAGACTTTGTCGACAGTTCCCGCATTAGGTACTATAGTATTCGGCAATATTCATATCGTTATTGCCTATCTTCACTTGGTGCTGTTGATGGGAGTAAGTCTCTTTTTGATTTGGATCATTGTAGAGCTGTACACTGTAAAAATCAGCAAAATGCTTCAAAAAAGTATTATGCTGATGATTTCCGGTATTGTTTTTAACGAAATCATTTTAGTATCGGTGGGCACACTTTCCGCATTTTATATCCCTTTTCCGTACGCAACCGCTACACTTGTTTTTGTTTCTGTGCTGATCATGCTTTCTATTGGTACGTTCCTGAAAGAAATCATTCCTGCATCATAACGCTGCCGAAATCTTTCAGATCCTTTATTTTATATTGAAACATAATGACGACTTTCTGCTTTATTTCAGCGGCCTGATGATGAATAGGGCAGGGATTGTTGCCATCACATTTTTTCAACCCCAGCAGACATGAATCGAGGACTTCTCTGCCTTCGAAATGCTCATAAATATCCCTGATGCTGAGCTTTTCATACTGTTCTTCGGTCATATAGAAACCTCCGCCTTTTCCTTTTCCGGAAGAGATGAGGCCTTTTTTTACCAGATGCTGCAGAATTTTAGATGTAAAAGCAGCAGGTGTTCCGATTTTCTCAGAGACATCACGAATCCCTATTTTTCCTCTTTCTTCCGCGAGGACGATACAGGCTTTAATAGCATATTGGCAGGTGTTTGAAAATATCAGCATTCATATGGTTTGTGAATGTAAAGATAAAGAATTTAAGAATGTGTATGGATGACTCAAAGGTCACGAGTCATTATTTTAACCTGAAATTGGGGTTGATTTTAAATGCAAGCCAGGTCCAGGTCTGCAGTTTTTTAGGATCAGGATTGTTTTTCAGTACTTCCATTGTACTTCCTGCAATCATAAAGGAATGGCCAAGATTAGCGGTAATGATTTTTCCTATTTTTTTCGTGAAAATCAAATCCAGCTCAGTTCCCAGATAGGATGATAAATTGTTTCCGGACTTATCATATCCTACTTTTCCGTTTGTTGTAAAGGAGTGAAGCGCTGCTTTTAAATCTGTATCTGAATTCAGGGTCAGAGCAGAAGTGAGATAATAATCATTCAGACCATACGTGTTGAAATGACTGATACCGGAGTAAAAATAGTCCATAAGACCATTGTACAGGTGATTGGTCCCATATAAAGGACTGAAAGACTGATTCTCTCCTGGCTCCGTATTATAATTATTCCCTGACAGCCATTCGGCGCCTGCTGTCAGATGAAGTTCCGGTAAAACAGTACAATCGGCATTGAAAGAAAGCTCATAGGCATTCTTGGTCTGCCCGCCCGTATTTTTGCCGGTCTGGTAATATGCCGATCCGAAAAATCCTATACCTTCAACATATTTTTTAGAATTAACGCCAACCGTTATCATATCGTAATGCATTCCCGAAGGATTCTGTAGAACAGTATTCACGGCAATAGCAGAAAACAGGAATTTATGGTGTCCGGAAAACTGGTAGTGGATCACCTGTAATGATTTTGTTATTTCTCCGCCGTCTGCAATGCTGTAAATTTCCTTATCAGGAAGGTCATTTGTGTCGTTGTCATCGTTATTATACGTTAATACAGCCTCAATCTTTGAGTTCTGATTAACTGTATATATTCCTTTTAAGGCATCAAAGCTTCTTCCCTGCATGGCCCAATCCAAGGCACCCATCAGTCTCTCATTATCATAAGCCAAGGGTTGTCTTCCAAGCTTGACCGTAAATTTTTCAGAAAACGGATATTTTGCCCATGCTTCATGTAAGGTGAAATTCTGATTTTTTGCAGCAACCGAGCTGGTTTCACCCCATGTTCTGACGTCCTGCACGGAGACATACACTTCCAGCCTTTGATAATAGTAATCAATTCCGAAACGGGCCCGTGAAGCAACCGTTGTTTCAGGAGATTTTCTTTTTGCAATAAGAGTTTTGACACCGTTGTCAAGCTCTCCTCTGGTTCTCAGGTCCATATTCATTTTCAGACTGTCGATTTGCGCGTGAGCTATTCCTGACGTAAATAAAAGACCTGCAATAATGGTATGACTATACATTGTAAAAGATTATTCAGCAGTTATTTTAAATGTTTTATGACATGCCACACAGTTGTTAAGAAGTTGATTGAGTTTTTCCTGTGTCTGCTGGCGGTTGTAGTTTTCTTTTGCCATTTTTGCCATTTCATCGAAGAGCTCGTGGGTTTGGAATCCCATTTGTTTGAATTCAAACGGTAAAGATCTTATCATTCCCTGAGGTACCTGATTCACTTTACACGTTCCGGATTGATTACCGACTTTGGCAATAATCTTGGGATCGTTTTTAGCAATTCCTTCATTTATTTGCTGGACACTTTCCAGGAAACCGCGCATTTCCTTCATGACAAAAGCCCGGTTTTCTTCCGGCATTTTTATTTCCGTTCTTCCGTCCGGACTTACAACGGCTTTATCGCCCCTGTAAAAGAACACATACAGCAGCCCCGCATTAAGAAGGAGCGATAACAGGGATAGGATAAGTAAGTATTTTCTCTGCATTGTTAGCATATTAATGTTCTTTTGCAAAGGTATTATTAAATCGGATAAAAATATCTTATTTATATTTTTTTTATTTTTTTGTGTTAAAAATCATATAGAATGAAAGTAGGATAGCACTTATAATCAGTAAAGAAATGCATCAATAATAAAACAATGCAGTAACGTCATCTGCAACGAAAAACCTTGCCGTTGCGGAACTGTACGTTCCGGTATATCTCTGTATAAAAAACATCCTTTTGTCAGATTTTTCGGAACAATTTGCGTTGCTATATATCGTACTTTTATACAAAGCATTCAGCTTTTGGAATGGGTGCAGTCGTGAATCCTTAGTATATTTGTAAAGCAGATTGTACCTTATAACTGCATTTCGATACTGCTGCTGTTCCCTGGGGATTTATGAGTGCAGAGAATAGAATCTTGTTTTCAATAAAAATACACATGTTCTCATCGTATTGATGATGTACTCTAATCTTTTATAGATAATATCGGTGCTGTCCCTATCGTTTTTTGCGAAACATTCTTTTTTCCAGTTCTTTAGTATTAAGTCCAATAATGTCAAGTACTGGTTTAGTTTTCTTTCTAACTTCTGATGATCGACTGTTTGTTCTTATGTGCGCTCTAAGTAATTATACAATTGTAAAATTTACGATATTTATATTGGTGCTGTTTTATTGGTAATTATAATGATAATGAAGGGTTTGTAGAATACAATTCGTTCAAGCCGAACCTTCGCAATAAATTTCAAAAATGGCAATCATTTTAAGCGAGTATCCGGCAAGTAGAATTAAAAGAATATTATTTGTAAATTTAAGGTCGACAGCGTAGACCTTCAGAAGTCTTAAATACTTTATATAGTACAGTTTATAGATACATCGGCGAAGCTACCAATATTGGTATTGTTAAGATCATCTATATTTGAAGTTTGTTGAAATACCAGATCATAAAAAGTGACATGAATCGCAAAGTAGCACTATTACATCAAGCCAAACAACCACCGTTAAAAAGTGGAATCATTAAACCAATGAAAATAGGAGGTTACGCTGATAGCTCAGCGGACATCGCCTTCTCTTTAGGTAAAAGTGGTGTTAATATCATCACACCTATAGATATTCCCAGAACAACGGAAGATTTAGAATGGTCTTTTCCAGATACGGTTGACGGAATTAAGGATGCTATAAGCCGGGGAGCAGATACCATTTGGTTAAATACGGTTTTATACAGTGGCCACCCAATTGAAAGCTTTAAGAAAAGTAACGTAGCATCATTGGGCAGTTACCGTTAGCTGTTGATATTTTTGATGACAAGATAACCACCAATAAACTTTTACAAAGTTTCAATCTTCCTGTTCCCGACAATACTGTTATTCACCAAGGTCGTTTTACAATCACTCAAGAATTCGACTTTCCTGTTGTAATAAAGCCAATCCGCGGAAGAGGAAGTCAGGGAGTTGCTGTCGTACATAATGATGCAGAGCTGCAAAAAAATATTAAAACTTTCTTTAATTCTAACCAATATGGCAGTTCATTATATATCGAAAATTTCCTTCCAGGAGAAGAATTAACGATTACGGTGATGCCTCCTGGCGATTATCAGGTTGTCGGAAAAAATATTCGTAAAGATTACTATTGGAGTTTGCCGCCTGTCAGACGATTCAATCACAAAGACGGTATCGCGCCATATAATGGTGCCGTAGCCGTTATTAACAACAGTAAAGTTTTGAACGATTCAGAATTAGCAGAGCAACCTGTCATTGATCTGATGAAGTCTTGTGAAAAAGCTGCTGAAATTGTTAAGGCAAAAGCACCGATAAGAATTGATTGCCGCGGAGATTCGATAGGAAGATATCTTTTATTTGACTTGAATATGAAGCCAAATATGACAGGCTCATCGAGACCGGGCAGAGAAGATCAGGACAGCCTTTCAGCTTTGGCTGCCAGAAAGATTGGGTGGTCTTATAATGAATTACTGCTCAATATTTTACATCAACGCTGGAATATTTCTGACATCGAAAAATTTAGAAATTTGAAAAATTACTTACTATTTTAATCATAATTTTAAAAGTTAAGCTATACTTGAAGTCCAGGACTGTTCATAATATATACGAAAGTTAAAATGATTTGGTATAGCTAGGTCAAGGCGAATTAGACAAAAAAGCTGACTCAGAATATCTAAGTCAGCTGTTTTTGAAATCAATTTGTGCCTCCACCCAATGCACGGTAAAGATCTATTTCGGCATTCGCTTTCTCAAGGCGAACATTAATCTGTTCCAGATCATTCTGCAGTTTATTGTTTTGTGCGGTAATTACTTCTAGGTAATTGGCCATCCCGCTTTTATAAAGCTTCGTAGCGTCGCTGATGGCCTTATCTAATATCTTAGTTCTTTGATGAAGCAAGGTAAGTCTTTCGGTGCTTCCTTTAGATCTCACCATAGCATCAGATACTTCAGATACTGCAGTCATTACTGTTTGTCGGAAGTTGATCGCTGCTTTTTCCTGTTCTATTTTTGCCGTTTCGTAGGCTGTTTTCAGCTGGCGTTTCTGAAGTATTGGCAACACAAGATTCGCAGCCAGTGTCTTGGTTAACGAGCCCGGCAGATCGAACCAGGTATTAAATTTGAATGAGTTCGTCCCGATCTGCGGTGTCAGGCTAAAGGTAGGGTACATAGCGGCTTTAACCAGACCTGTTTTTGAATTCAGGCTTATAACAGCAAACTCAGCGGCCTTTACATCTGGTCTTCTGCTTAATAATTGTGCAGGCACTCCGTTTAATAAAGTGTTGTTTTCCGATATTTGTTCCAAGGTTCCGGATCTTTCAATTGCAGTAGGGTAGCTGCCACAAAGGATGCTTAAAGCATTTTCCTGTACTGAAATATTCTGCAGAGCTAATGGCACCAGCAATTCTGCTGTTTTCTTTTGAGCCTCAGATTGCTGAACGGCAAGGGAATTGATCAAACCGGAATTAAACTGAAGGTTCATCATCTTAATCATACTGTCGCTCAATTCAATATTTTCCTTTGCTATTTTTAGCTGTTGATCCAGTGTTAAAAGATTATAATACGCCTGTGCAACCTGAACGATAATTCTACTTTTTATTGCTTGTACATTCTCTTTCTGAGCAAAATAATCGGCAGCAGCGGAATTTTTAAGCATCTTTGTTTTGCCCCAGATATCAGCTTCCCAGGAGACCTGTACCGTCGCGCTAAAGTCATCGATATATTTATTTCCGGTAAATTGCTGATTCAGCGATCCGTTTAAACTATTATCAGATGCCCAGCTTCTGGTAACTCCGGCGGTAAGATCCACGGTTGGCAATAGGGCGTTTTTAGCTTGCCTGTAGGCAAGGTCGAGCTGTTCAATATTTTTGAGGGCTACCTGCACATCATTGTTTTTCTCTAATGCTGTTTCGATGAGTGTTGCAAGTCTTGGATCTTTAAAGAAAGTTTTCCAGGGAAGTACAATGGAATCACCGGTAACTGCAGGGGCATCCTTGTACGTTTGAGGAAGATCAATATCTCCTCTTTTATATGGTGCTCCTACAGCGCAGGACATCAATAGTGATGCCGTTGCGACTGTAAAAAAGTATTGTTTCAAATTAATTGTTTTCATTGATCTGTACATTTTCATGAGTAGAATATTTCTTAGAGGATATCTTTTCATCCAGAAACTGGAAGAGCATATATAATACAGGGATCATAAAGACACCCAGTACTACACCTGTTAACATCCCCATCGCTGCACTGGTACTGATCGATCTGTTACCTGCAGCCATACCTCCGGCGGAAAGCATTAACGGGATCATTCCCACGATAAATGCTAAGGAGGTCATAATGATGGGTCTTAATCTTGACTTGGCGCCCTCAACAGCGGATTCAAGAATTGACAGGCCGCTTTTCCTTTTCTGAAGCGCAAATTCTACAATCAGGATGGCGTTTTTCGCCAGAAGTCCGATCAACATGACCAGTCCTACCTGAACATAGATATTGTTATCGTAGCCAATTGCTGTAATACCTAAAAAAGCACCTAAAATACCGGTAGGAATAGAAAGCATTACGGCAAGCGGAAGCACGTAACTTTCATACTGAGCCGAAAGAAGAAGGTATACGAAAAGCAGACACAATCCAAAAATAGCTACGGTCTGGTTTCCTGATGATTTTTCTTCTAAACTGAGTCCTGTCCACTCATAGCTATAATCGGATGGGAGATTATTTAATGCACTTTCGACTTTTTCAATCAGCTCACCATTACTTACGCCTGGTTGTGGTGTTATGTTGATATTCAGCGAGCTGAACAGGTTATATCGGTTTACCGACTCCGGACCGTATACTTTTTTAAGCGTAACCAATGTGCTGACAGGAACCATTTGCCCATTCGTATTTTTAACGAAAATATCATTAAAGGCATTTTCATCCATTCTGAAGACTCCGTCGGCTTTGATATTAACTCTGTAAAACTTGCCGAATCTTGAAAAGTTCTGCGACTGATCTCCGGAAAAATATGTTTGAATTGTTCCTAAGACATTGGATACTTGTACACCTAACTGGTCGGCCTTATCTTCATTAACTTCCAGTTCCAGTTGCGGATAATCTGCTCTGAACATTGTATAGGCATACGCCACGCCAGGAACCTGCATCAATTGTCCGATTACTTCATCTGCTTTTGCTTTCAGGAATTTCGGATCTCTTGCCATACGGTCCTGAAGAACAATTTCTGCATCATTTGTCATACCATAGCCTTCCACCGGAGGCATTCTAAAAGTCAATATTGTCCCTTCTTTAATAACGGATAATTCCTGATTGACCATATTCATTATTTCGTCGATATCCTGGACATCTCCACGTGATTTTTTATCTTTAAGCTTGACAAACCCCATCGCATACGTTGATCCTGAACTGTTGCTCAACATATTAAAACCTGTGATGGAAGTGTTCTCTTTTACAGCCGGAAGCTTCTTCAGGATAGCGTTAATTTTTTCTGATGTTTTTGTTGTTTCCGTAAGACCTGTACCGGGGGGCATTGTCAAGCTGTACATAAACAGGCTGTCATCTTCCATAGGTACGAAACTCTTTGGTGTGCTGGTCATCATCCACGCCGAAGCGCCAATAATTAATACGATCAGTCCGCCGGAAAGCCATTTTTTCGAAATAAGGAATCTTACCCCTTTTACATATCTTCCGGTCATATTGTTAAACCCTGCATTGAACGCTGTGGCAAATCTTTTTCCGAATCCCTGTTTTTTGCCGTGTGCATCTGCGTGATGGTTTTTTAAAAATACGGCACATAGAGCAGGCGTCAAAGTCAGTGCATTAACCGCTGAAATCAAAATTGCAATGGCTAATGTATATGCAAACTGCTTATAGAATAAACCGGCTGATCCGGACATAAAACCTATCGGGATAAATACTGCCGACATCACCAGCGTAATGGAAATAACCGCTCCCGTTATTTCACCCATTGCTTTATGAGTAGCTTCTTTACCGGTAAGGTTAGTGCCTTCCATATTGCTGTGAACAGCTTCGACCACTACGATGGCATCATCCACCACAATACCAATGGCAAGTACCAAAGCAAATAGGGTCAGTACATTAATGGTGAATCCGAGAACAAGAAGAAAAAAGAATGTTCCGATGATCGCTACGGGCACTGCGATTGCAGGGATGATGGTTGACCTGAAATCCTGTAGGAAAATGAAAACAACAATAAATACAAGAATAAATGCCTCTATCAAAGTTGATTTAACCTGGCCGGTCGCCTCATCCAGCTTCTCTTTGGTACTGATTACTTTTGTGTATTTGATTCCAGGCGGGAAAGATTTGGAAAGTTCTTCAATCGATTTGTTTACTCCGATTTCAATGTCATTGGCATTGGATCCGGTGGTCTGCATAATCCCGATGGTCACTGCATTTTTACCGTTGGATAAGTTATTACCACTATACGTTATAGATCCAAATTCGACACGGGCAATATCTTTGAGCCTGATAATGTTTGCCCCATCGTTCTTAACAATAATTCTTTCGTATTCTTCAGGCGTATTTTTCTTTCCTTTGTATTTGATGATATACTCCAGCGCAGCGTCTGATTCTTCTCCAAGTTTTCCTGGAGCAGATTCCAAGCTGTGGTCGGCAATGGCGTTTGAAACATCGTTCGGATCTATTCCGTATGAAGACATTTTTTGAGGGTTAAGCCAGATTCTCATCGAGTAATCTTTAGCGCCATACACCTGCGCCTGCCCAACACCTTTAACTCTTTTAATGGAAGGGATTAGGTTAATATTAGCATAATTCTGCAGGAACTTTTCATCGTACTTGCTGTTATCATCCGTGTAAAGATTGAAAAGCATAACCATACTGTTTTGCTGCTTGGAGGTAGTAAGACCCATACGGATTACTTCCTGCGGTAGAATAGGGGTTGCCTGCTGAACCCTGTTCTGAACATTAACGGCAGCCTGATCTGGATTCACACCCTGTTTAAAGATCACGGAAATTGAAAACGTCCCATCATTGCTGGCATTGGATTTAATATATTCCATATCTTCCACACCATTGATCTGCTCTTCAAGTGGTGTTACCACCGATCGGATTACCGTCTCGCTGTTACCTCCAGGATAGGACCCGGAAACCATAATGGTGGGTGGGGAAATATCCGGAAAGCGGGTGACGGCCAACTGGCTGAGACCAATGACACCCAATATGACGATGATAAGAGAAATCACCGTTGCCAAAACCGGACGGTCTATTATTTTTTGCAACATTTCTTTACTATTTTAAGATTATTTTTGAGGTACTACTTTTGCAACAACCTGTCCTCCGTCGGTTAACATATCTATGCTGTTGATAGCCACTTTGTCCCCTGCTTGCACACCGGATTTCACAAAGTAATCATTGGCTGTACCGCCTTCTATTTCTATAGGTATCATTTGTACTTTGCCTTTTCCGACCAATTTATACACAAAGAATTTATCCTGAATATCTTTAACTGCAGTTTTGGGTACCCTAACGATTGAGCTTGCATTTTTACGGATAATAACCCGTGCTGTACCACCTGATCTTAACAGCCTATTGGGGTTCTGAAATACAGCTTTCATCTGTATGCTTCCTGTATTTTTATCAAAATTACCGCTGGCAGTTTCCAACTGGCCTTTAAGGTCGTAAGTACTTCCATCTGCCAGAAGGAGATTCACATCATTGTAAGACAACTGCGCTGATGATTTCGCCAGACTTATGTAGTCCGCTTCATTCATTGAGAAATATACATTTACGGTATTAATGTTAGACAATGTCGTCAGCGGTGAGGCATCAGAAGGAGAAACCAAAGTACCGATTCGGTTGGGAATTCTTCCGATATATCCGCTTACCGGAGCTTTGATAAAGGTAAAGCCAGCATTAATACTGGAGGATCCAAGTGCCGATTTAGCTTGGGCTACCTGGGCGGAAGCTGCTTCGTAATTAGCCTGAGCTGTTTTTAACTGCATATCGGAAACAACTTTTCCCTCCACCAAAGGTTTTAGCTTTTCAACTTCCAGTCTTGCTGCAGCTTGATTGGCCAAAGCAGATTTTAGCCCTGCTCTGCTTGTATTTACTTGTTCATTATAGACCGATGAGTTAATTTTAAATAAAGTCTGACCTTTATTTACATATTGCCCTTCTTTAACCAGAACAGCTTCCAGATAACCTGTTGCCTGGGCTTTCAGCTCGACGTTGTCCTGACCTTCGATGGATCCCGGGTAACCAGTGCTGATTTCGGCGTCGCTTATTCTTAACTGTATAAAGTCTGTTGGCACTGCTGACATCTGATAGACCGCAGTTGCCTCTTGCTGCTTGTCATTTGAATTGCAGGAATACATTACCATTGCAATGCTCAGTGATGCAGCGATTAATCCGGTTCTGAAATACATAATACTTTTTTATTTGACTGCAAAGTAAGCCGATAAACCGGGTATGTTTTTTAGTAAATCATGTGAAACGTAATTAATTGCACTTGAAACGGGAGATATTCAAAATGAAGTGTTCACTGCATTTATTTATGGTTTCCAATGTCATTTTTGGGGCTTTTTCACTTGACAATTTCAAAATAACGCTTGACCTGTCATTTCTTCCGTTTCACTTTAAAATCAAAAAACACGCTGCTATATCTATTGTAATTTCGCATTATAAATAATCAAATAAATAATAACATTTAAATTAATCGTAATGAAAAAAGTTTTAGTAGCAACAGCCATGGTATTGGGATTCTTTAGCCTAAATGCTCAGCAGACCAAAGAAAAAAACAGTGAAAACATCCAATTAATTCCAAAGGCCGGGATCGCTGTTTATAAACAGTCTATGGAGGGAGTAAATGGTGAAAAGTCAAAAGTGGGCTTTCAGGCAGGCCTGGGTGTGAATATTCCCACAGGAGCAGCAAATTTTTCCATTCAGCCGGAGCTGAACTTTATAAGTAAAGGTACAAAAATCAAAAACGCATTGGTCAACCAGAATTTTAATTTCAATTACATAGAAGTTCCGGTTTTAGCGAAGTACAGCTTTGGACCCGTCTATGTAAACGCAGGACCATCAGTGGGCTTTTTAATGGGGAAGAATAATGCTGTAAAAGCGGTCTATGGGAAAACAAAGACTATCGATTTTGGGCTGCAGATGGGAGCGGGAGTTGCCATTCCAGCAGGACCGGGTAAGCTTATTGTTGACGGAAGATATAATTTAGGTTTCAGTAATATTTCTGACGCTAAAGGAGCGGCAATCAAAAACAGAGGTTTTGCAGTATCGCTTGGATATGCGATTTCCTTATAATAGTTGTTTTCAATGTTGGTCGGAGCCCTGCGGTTTTAAACTGCAGGGCTCTTTTATGAAATAATTTGTAAGTTTTGAAACAATTTTTATTAAACAATTTCAATCTGAATACGCCCATAGGACTAATGTAAAATTACAGCGCTAACAAATAGCATACATACTACAAGATCTTAAATTGAAAAGCCTGCTCAAAAGTTGATGCAGGCTATCTTAATTAAATATAGAATTACCTTAAAAATCCATCCAGGCCTTAAAAGACGATGCTTTTTCCCGGCTGATGATCAATTCTGCTTCAGGCTGGTTAATGAGTTCAATCTTTAATTTACCATTGAAGTCATTAAACACATTTTTTACAGAATTAATATTAATAATATACTGTCTGTTGGCTCTGAAGAACGATTTTGGATCCAGCTGTTTCTCCAGTTCTTCAAGGGTTTGCGGAATTACTTCCGAAGATTTTATCAGTTGGGCTTTGGTAATGCCCAGGTCAGTAAAAAAATATAAGATATCTTCGGTCAAGATTGTTTTGTAGCCATCTTTATGAGAAATCAAAAATCTTTTTCTAAACTCCTTTGGCTGAATATAGTTTAACAAACCTTCTAAAGCAGTTCCTACAAAAGGAATGCTTTCCATAAAGCCTTCATATCTCTGCAATGCTGCTTCTAATTCTTCCTCTTCAACAGGTTTTAGAAGGTAATCCACACTATTATATTTAAAAGCCTTTACGGCATACTCGTCATAAGCGGTTGTAAATATGACGGGACACCTTACGTCTACCTTAGTGAAAATCTCAAAGCTTAGACCGTCGGAAAGCCTGACGTCCATCATAATCAGGTCAGGCATTGGATTGTTTTCAAGCCATTCTACAGATGAAGCAATGGAATCCTCAACTGATTGTATTTCAGCATGAGGCCTTAATTTTAAAATCAGCCGCTTTAAGCGATCCGCATTTGGTTTTTCGTCTTCAACGATCAATATTTTTCTAAACTTCATATAATGGTATTTTTGCAATAAAATCTTTATCTGTTTTTAATATCAAGGGCTTCCTGTCCCCCATGAATTCAAACCTGCTTATGATGTTTTTAATTCCAATTCCTGAGGAATTGTTATTATTAAGTAAAGGTACCAAAGAATTGTGCACAACAAGGTAGCGGTCTTGGGTAGTATAAATTTTTATAACAAGAGGGTTTGTTTTTGAAGTCTGATTGTGTTTCAGTGCATTTTCAACCAGAAACTGTAGGGTTAACGGCGGTATAAGCATATTCCGGAAAGATGGATCAATAGCAATATCGAAACGTACGCCTTCCCCGGTTCTCTTTGTAATCAAATAAATGTAAGCATCCAAAAATTTAAGTTCTTCATCCAATGTTATATTATCTTTTTTTGAATTCACTAATAAATAACGGTACACTTTAGCAAAGCTTTCAGAATATTCGTATCCTAATTGCTGATCTTCCAATATTAATTCTGAAAGAACACTCAGATTATTAAAGATAAAATGCGGGTCGATCTGCAGTTTCAAAGCTTGCAGTTCTGCAGCCATCGCTATTCTTTTATGTTCAGAGGCTTTTAATTTGTGTTGAGCAGCCTCAATAGCTGTCTTTTTCCAACTTTCCAACAAGTAACTACCTGTATTAATAGCACTTATCAGCAAAGAAACCATTATATTAACGGCAATCCACTGAGCCAAGAAAGTGTATTCCTGTATAACCGTATACTTAATGTCAGTAGGACCATAGACATAAAAAATAGAATAAAAGAATAAGACAATAATAATACTTCCTATAATCTGTAAAAGAGCCTGCGTTAGAAGCTTTTTTATATTGCGGACATCCCATGAAAGTTTTTTTTGTAAGAAATTATCTATCAGCATACTCAGTTCCGAGATTACGATTGAAATCACTAAAACCCACAGGAAATCTTCTATAATCACGGACCATGGCTTGTCAATATATTCCTTGTATGCAAAAGGATCAATTAAGTACGTTAAAAGATAGAAAAGCATAAAAGCAATAAGCCATACTGCCATTCGTCTTTTCATTTTATTAAAGAATCCTGTGTTCTTTATCATTTTTATAAAATAGTTTTAATGTAAGCGGTAAAGGTACATATTGCAACTTCCTTTCATTGTTATTTTTAGGTCAGACGGTAAAAAATACTTCTGAAACGTAAATTTAAATACTTAAAGCGATCATCCTACACTTCAAAGCCGAAAATTGACATTTCAGGGCCTTTATAATCATTGTCACCAAATTTTTTAGAAACAACTTCTTCTAAGATAGTACATTTGCAATGTCTTTAGTATGTGAACAAATAGACGGATATGAGCTTTAGCATCTATTGCTGAAAGTCTTCTACTGTCGGCGGAGAGGGTTGAATCTTATTGACTGCATCAAAATTTATATAACAAAATTGCACAGCAATTGTTTTGTGTCTATGGATAAAAGCAAGAATTAATATCAATAAAAATCTAATCTGTATCAATTGCCCTTAGAGGGCGTTGTTATTCCAATTAATCTTGTTTATAGGATCGGAGTCTGCTCTGGTCCTTTTTTGAGCGTTTAGTTTGGTAAGTTTTTTCTAATTTGATGTAAATGATTCTATTAAGAATACTGATAAATATTATTTTGCAGATGTGAGCTTACGATATTCCGAGGTGCTGAAATCAGGCACTTAGAATTATGCGTTTTACTTGACATTATTCGGATTGCCATTTAATTCGTGAAATTGTTGTTAGATATATGAAGTTCACTTGTAACCATAATCAATTTGTCAATTTTTATTGTGCAATTATCTATGCTGGTGAATGTATAAGTAAGTTTTATATTTTGATGATCTATCAAGACTAAGATTTTACTGAGCCTGTGTTACTGGCTCCACATTTCTTATGCGATCTTAGGAATTGGATTGAATGACGTGACACTTCAGTTGATGATTTTGCCGTCTGATCTTCTATTTTTGCTGTTTCACTATATTATCCGAATAATAAAGCCAATGGTTACGTATTTTTGAAATGCAGACGATAAATTCTTGTGTTGATCAGAAAACCGGACACTATTTGAAGCAGTTCATTCAGAGCGTCTTAGCAAGGTTAGTTTCTTCAGCCGAAAGGCAAAATTTTGTGTTTAATCTTGTGATTTAGGATTGGCGATAGTCAATCCTATTTTGTACGTGTAACAGCTGCCTTAATACTTACTGATGTACTGTCTACTTAGAATATAGTCAGAACCTATTCATCTCTAAAGCGAAGCTCTCCGGATTGTATAGACTGGCAGATGATGTATTCATTGCTGCTAACTGTTTAGTACCTCATTAACAATACAGGCCACAGATTATAATTTAATTGGCATTGTGGTCAGTATGAAAGATAAGAAACCGGTTATCAATACAAATGATTCATTATATACACACTTATAATATGGTGTTTTTGTCCTGATGTGACCGCACCTATTTATTTAAATAATATACATTTTTATCTTCAATACCATCATTATTTTGATCATAGTCGTCATATAGTGATAGCACCAGTTCATCATTATTCAATCGTTCGACCTTGTAAATTTCCGTATGAGATGAGTTTGATCTCTTAGTCGCTATCGTCTGTGCTGTCTGATCGTAGTTATAAATTCCGGCATCTTCATAATCAAACTGGCATTGATTATTTTGTTTAAGAAAATATCTGATCGCATATTTTCCGTCGCTCTTAAACTCGAAGGTTGTATTTGCATCACAACCGGTCAGCGTTTGGGAATATAAAACAGTAGTATTGTCGCTTCCTGATACAACTTCCGCCTTGGAAAATTTCCAATTTGCCACAATCGATGCTGCATTGTCTTCGTTGTCATTATCGGTTTTACATGAAAGTAATAACAGACTCACAGCTCCTAATATATAAAGTTTTGTCATCTTAAAATACATTGATTGATATGTTTAAATAACAAAGTAAATGCCAATCAATTTTGTAACCTTCGACTATTTTTAACAGCGCCTAATGGTTATGCAAGGAATTTAAATTTTAGACTTATTCATTTTCCATTTCTATAAAAATAAAGGGAAACGTAGGCGGCAGTCATGACGTTGTTGCCTCCTCAATAATGTTCAGAATTTGTAGAGGGTTTATACTAAAAAAATAATTCCAACTGATACAAAATATATGTACATTTCACCAGAGCCCTTGTTAGGTTGGACTTCACAGTTTACCATCTGTTTGTCATGATAAGGCTGTTTCTTTATTTTATCATCGTATGGGACTACTTCCGCACTGTGGTGGTGGCATTTCTGAGGTGTCGTCTGTTCTAAGGCGGTATTTGCATGTCCGCTTGTACAGCGCTGGATATTGCATGCCAAGCAATTACCGATTACCATGTTCAGCATCTGTCCCGTATTATTAATATATCTGCTGGTGAGTGCTTCAAAAAGTTGTTTCAATTTAATGCCTTTAAAAGATTATACTCAGCATTTTAACGTCATCATGCAAAAAATCCCGACTATTGCCGTGAAGTATGGTTAAAATACAACTGCACTATACAGTCTTTAATTTTCAAAGGTAACTTTACCATTTTCATCATACTTTTTAACCTTAGAAGGTAAATTCATTTGGTTACCATTGTAATTTGCTACTTGTTTAAGCTTTCCGTTCTCGTAATAGTCTTTCCATTCTCCTACTTTTGTTTCTTCATCTGATTGATATTGACCTTCAGATTCCAGGCTTCCGTTTTCATAATAACTTTTTGAACGGATTTCCTGCGAAGAAATATTTATAACTTTAGCCAATTTTCCGCTTTCATAATACTCTTTCCATTCACCCACCGGCTCTCCATCTTTGTAAGTTCCTGCCTCTGCCAGGTTTCCGTTTTCATAATAATTTTTTGTCTCTCCATTGATTTTTCCGCCTTTAAAAGTTACCGTAGATTGTATTTTTCCGTTTGTATAATAGGTTGTCCCGTCAATTATTTCGCCATTCTTGAAGTGGGACAAAGTTCTTAACATTCCGTTTTCATCATACTCTTTGGCTTCTCCGGTCTGTTTTCCGTCTTTATCTACATATCCGGATAACCTGAGTTTTCCGTTTTCGTAATATTCTTTATGTTCTTTATTTTGAGCGAAAGTATAAGTGCTGCTCATGAGCAATAAGCTAGTAATGATTGATTTCATAGTTCTTTCTGATTATTTTTCATCAAATATATTATTCTTTTATGACATACTAACACACATATTTAGCACGCTAGTTTAAACAGAAAGCCCCCAACACATTGAAAGCGTTGGGGGCTTATATAAAATTCCCTTTTTTTATTATAAAGCAGTCGCAGTATACGTTACGGTTTGTGTATACGTTCCCGCTGGTTTTCCTAAAATATCAGAAGATGATGATTTAGCTGCTGGAATCGTGTAATCCAGATTCAATGTCAATGCGCTTCCCAGCGGGGCATTTGCCACTAAAGTCTGATCAGCTGCCGATAACACAACCGCGTTTTTTGTACCACCCATGGTTCCAGCCGCTGCTGAAGTTTTAATGGTCAAAACATTTACAGGAATTAAGTTGGTTCCATTGATAAAATTCGCACCCCCTGCTTTTACTTTTACATCGAAGCTCTTGGTTGAAGTCACTTTCAAAGCGTTGGCTTGGGCCACTGTTTTTTCCGAATTATAGTCCGCTGCAGTAACATAGTTAAAAGCAACTGCACCACCACCTGCAGAACTTCCGTTATCGATAGAGATTACATCATTCAGGGTAATGTTTACAGTGGTTGTTGCTGTAGTATTCTGAGCCTGGATAGTGTTTGTTCCTAATACGAATGCTCCGATAGTTAATGCTGCGATAACGATTTGCTTTTTCATAATGATATTATTTTATTTTTTATTCTTGTTTAATTGTTCTCTTTTGAACATTACAAATGTACATCGGCGAAAAAAGTTTCTCTGTAGTGGAACATGGAAGTTGATGTAGTGAAATCGCCACACGTTTTTCGATCACCCGTTTATACAGAAAGCCCTCAACACTTCAAAGTGTTGAGGGCTCATAGAACTGCTTTTTTATTATAATCAGTCGCAAAGGTAAGGAACTAAAAAATCAGAATAGATATTATTGAGGGATCCTAAACAACCGATCACATTTGTAAGCCAGACATAAATTTCTTTATAGAATAGGGTTTACTGCAGCTAAAGCCTGACGGGGATCGTCCAGAAACAACTGGTAAATTTTTTCAGTATCTCCCACATGAATTTCCAGTTCATTATTTTCAAAACTGTTGAGAAACCATGCTGCAACTTGTGCAGCGCTAATCTTGGGAGCATCCAGTCCTTTGGCCAATGGTGTTTCTGTTAATGGGGGCATCAGGTCAAACACTTTGATTTCAGATCCTTTTCGCTCCAATGCCAGACGTGAGGCAATCGCAAATGAATGCAGGGCAGATTTACTGGCGCTGTACGTTGGATAGGTAAGATTCGGAACAAACGCCAGCCCGGAGGTGGTAAATACAAATGCCGCATTTTCCTGATCAGCCAAAATAGGTTCCAGACCATGTGCCAACTGCACGTTGGCAAGATAGTTTGTTGCCATTTCTGAATGTGAATACGCTGAATTATAAAGATCGCTAAACAAAGCATAATCATTGGCTATCCCCGCATTGAGGATGGCAATATTCAGATCGCTGTGCTCAATCTTTAATTTTTCTATAAAAGTTTTCAATGCCTGTTCATCAGTAAGATCAACAGTAATGGCTATTGCATTAACCAATTTTTCAGCCTCTGTGATCAGCCGGTCAGCCGTTCTGTCCGCCATGATGACGGTATTGTTTTTTTTGCTGAACAATTTGGCAATCTCCAAACCGATACCACTTGCGGCCCCGGTTATCAAAATTTTATTTCCTGTAATTTTCATAAGTATATATTATCGTTGTTTGACTGCTCAACGCATACATCAGGTCTGGTCCTCCAAACACTGACGAAGATTATGATCCAGAATCATATTCCAACCAAGCTCAAATCGCTGATAAGCAAAATGTAGATTCTGAGGAAAGCTGCTCAGTCCGGTGTGAGTCAGCCTTAAGGCTGTCATATTACCTTGTCCAAACAGTTCAAAAGTAACTTCCGAGTAGCCGGGATAGTCTTGATAGCCCCAGCTGTGTGCCATTAAGCGATCATTTTCTAACCGTGTTATCCTCCAATTTTTCTTATAAGTCGAACCGTCATCCGCAAACCTGAAAGCATTACCGACTTTTAGATCGAAATGCTTAATCTGTGGAAAATACCATATCTTCATAAGTTCGGCATTGGTTAATGTCTGCCACACCTTTATGACATCAGCATTGTAAACCAGTTCTATTTCAAAGCAATCATTCATATCACGAACTTAGATAATTACGAAGACAATAGTCCTGATTGTTGAATCGGATTGAGTATCTTTAAGGATACCAAATTTAATTTAACAATGATTGTAATAAAAGCAAAGACGATCACAGTAATCAATAAAATGGGTTATTATGAAGGATAGAGAAAAGCATTTGCTGCACAGAGATGTACAGGATGCACTGGAACTGATTGGAGGCCGTTGGCGTGGCGCTATAATGGCATCAGTATGCGGCAGCCCGAAGCGTTTTGTAGAATTAAAAAGCGACTTGCATCCTATTACCTCACGAGTACTGACAAAAGAGCTTCGATATTTAGAGCAAAACAAACTCATCATTGTTGAGTATGGAAACGGTGCAAAAAATGCTGTTTGCTATGCTCATTCCGAACATGGGAAGAGTTGCGCACCGGTCATCTTGCAGTTGCGTGAGTGGGCTGTAAAGCACCGGAAGCTTATGCTTGAAACATTGAGGAGGGAACATTAAAAAATAAGGTATCCTATATTTAAAAGTGTTTTTCAGTTTTTATATTGTTCGGTTCAGTTTCAAGGTTGACGTCGGGCAGGAGGGAACCGGTTTTTTGCTCACTACCGCAATACAAATGGTGTGGATGTTGGAGGAGGTTATGAAGCTGACTGACGGGGAAGGCCGTAAATAAAATATTTTGATCACTTACAGCCGCCACAAACTCCATTCTGATTGTATGACCTGCGGCTTGATTTGTTTCAGCCTGTTGTAGAAATTCAAAAAGTTTTTATTCCAGATGGAAAAGTTATGCGTAAACCGGTATTCCATAATTTCTGAGCCTATAGCTATTTTAACCTGCCAGATGCGGCTGTTATTGATTTGAATACTGGTCCTGCTAAGTTCGGTGATATCAGCGAGCGGATACCTTAATACATTGCCTGGCTTGTCAACGGCATAAAAAAAGCGCTCATCATAATATAAATCCTGATTATTAACCAATCGTTTTTCCAGGCCTAATAAAAAAGGTCTTTGTGATATTTTATACAAGGTAGGAGTTTCAAAAAAGTTGCCGCTAACATCTATTCGGTATTGTGCAAGAAGATGTCCATTATCCGTACTTATATTTTGTTTTGCAAGTTTAAGATGTTGAAGGACGGTTAATAGGATAAGAACGGCGTATATCGAATTGAGAACTACTAAAATAGTTACAAATGATTGATGCTGAGATAAGGTAAGGGTGATGACCACTGTTAATACAGCATAGATTAGCGTCGGGATGAGAATTCGTTTGATCATATAATTATTTTAGCGGTAATACAAATTGATATAGAGACAATAATCAAAAACTTTTCAACACGGTTTGTTTTAGTGCATATTGCCTTTTATGATAATATTGGGATTATATTCAACTGCTTTTTCAATAAGATGTCTTTTCTGAGCTGAGTTGTTGTCTACTGCAAAGAAGAAGGTGCACCCATTTACTTTATGGAATATCACCAGCCTGTTTTGTTTTCCCCGTGTAAAGATGTTGGTTTTAATCGTAATTTCTTTCAGTTCTGTAAAGTGAAACTCAGGTTGTCGTAACCACTTAAAAACCCGAATTTTACCTGAGTAAATAATAAAAGAGGGAAGATACCTTTCTGGCCAGGAACGCGACTCGCTTATTTGTTTCAAAGTTTCCAGATCATTAGCATTCATAACAGCCAGGACCTCTCCATAACTTCTGAAGAAAGAGATACTCAGGATAAAGGTAGTAAGAAGGATGATAAACTGGATGACGAACAGGGGCACAACATAACCATAGCTCGGCAGCTGGAGTTGCTTGCCGAAAAAGGTGTAAACGATTATAAACGATGCGACAAGAACAATAAATATTCCAAGTATAATACCGGTTATTATTTTGTTACTATTAATCTTTGTTAGAAACTTCGCACGATATTCGTTATTATCCATTGGCTTGAAATTTTGAACTCATGAATGAATGCCTGCAATATAAAAGCCAAAACCAGTGCGGATATAATCAACCTTAAAAGGAAACTGATCTGAAACACATCTCTGTACATGAGGTATCAGAAATGATATACCATTATCAGACTGCAATGCCGACCTTATTGCCAGCCTTTGACAAGTACAGTAAATTAGAACTTAAAAATTATTTACACACAGAAAATATATAAAGAAGCAGCATTATGTATAAGCTTTGGCAACTGCAGGCGGGAATTCGAATCAGGAGAAACCGGTAACGTTATTTTTTCTTACCTTTTTTCAAACCAGAGGTACAGGCTTCATCTGATTTGATCACGGTGATTTCATAGGCAGATATAAATTTTTTCACTATAATTTCAACTACATCGTGCATGATGTCCTTGCTGTTGATCAGGCCTGTATACTGATACAGACCTTTCGGCAGATAATAGTCAATTTTCGTTGTTGCATCCAGAACTTTTGTATATTTAAAACAATTATTTTGCAAAACAATATTTAATTATACCTTCATTCAGTTACCTATGCGTACATCTTTAAAACCAATCTGTACATTTTTCTTATTTCTCTTCAGCTTTTGCTTTCATGCACAGCCAACGAACGCCTTATCTCTTTCCGATAAAATCTATGGTCTTTCAAAATTCTGGAGTGAGGTCAATTACAATTTTGTATACCTCTATAAAGTAGACAAGCAGCAATGGGAGGCAGCTTATAAAAGGGCTATCGAAAACATTCAGCATACTACAAGTGATTATCAGTATTACAGGGAACTACAGCGTTTATGTGCCGTTTTAAGGGATGGTCATACCCAAGTCTATCTTCCGGAAAACATTGAAAAACAGCTGATGCTGTATTCCTTTGGAGAATACAGAATCGTTCCTATGAATGTTGCCGGAAAGGTATTGATAACGCAAATCAATAAAAGCAAATCTAAAGAAATTCCCTTCGGCAGCGAGATCGTAAAGGTGAATGGTATTCCTACCCAGGCCTATATCAATGAGTCTGTAAAACCCTATATTTCAGTATCCACCCTGCATGAGCTTAATAACAAGGCGGCTGCTTTTCTTTTCAGAGGTTTTGAAGGAGAGCGTTTCAATATCGAAATACGCACACCGAATGGTAAGATCAGAAGTTTGACACTGACTCATGCACCAACGGAAGAAAAAGATGTATTTCCCGACTCGATGCCAAGCAAACCTAATTTTGAGCTGAAATGGCTTCAAAACAAAATTGCCTATATTGGAATTCATACGTTTAATGATGCGGAAGTGGTAAAAAGCTTTGAAGAAAAGCTACCGGAAATTCAAGCTGCAAAGGGTATTATTCTCGACCTGCGAAACAATAGCGGCGGCAGTGCTAAAAATGCTAAAAATATTGCAAAGTATTTTATAGAAGGCAACTTATTATATGGCGAAAGAACATACAGCAGAGAGATTATACCGACTGATCGCGGAATAGGTTCTTTTCTCACTGCCGAAGACACCCTGAAAGGCAAACCGGAATGGGGACTTTCTGCTGAAGACTCGAAGGCTTATTTCAAAGCTTATCTTGGCAGCAAGTTCCATGAATATCCTTATGCACCTGACACCTTAGCGGCCACTGTAAAACTCCTGATGCCCACCATTGTTTTAACGGGGAATTACACGAATTCCGCAGCTGAAGATTTTTTGATCTTTTTGGATGGTCAGAAACGGGTAAAAAGATTGGGAGAATATACCAGTGGTAGTACCGGGCAACCGTTGCAAATTGATTTGCCAGGAAATGCCACCGCATGGATCTGCACAAAAAGGGCTACATTCCCGGACGGAAGGGAGTTTGTTGGAGTCGGGATAGAACCTGATATCCTTGTAGAAAGGACGACAAATGATATTTTATATCCGCTCAAATATGATTCACAACTTGAAAAAGCTGAGAAATACATAATGAAGATTAAATAGAATTTCAGCGTTTTTTTTAAAACTCATTTTCTAATTAATTTCTATGCCCTAGAAGGAACGCTCCATTATATTGATCATCAGCTGTTAAAGGAATTATTTAACGATAAAAATTGTAACGGAAGATCTAATATGCGAAAAGATGGCATAATAGGAGTATTGAACGGTATAGGTCAAAGTATATTTCAAGTGGTAATTGATGGATAATGATGTATTTCAAAAACTTTGAAATATAGATTCAACTGTTAAATGAATAAAATTTGCAGATACTGAGATTAAATCTTTTAAAATGATACGCATTGATAGAGGTGAATATCAAATAGGATGGTAGAGCAATTAATTAATTGATCAAGATAATTAATACGACAGTAACTTGTAAGGAGCTATTATGAATTTAGATCTCATTACGTTTATTTCAGAATATAATCGATTACAAATGATTAGTAATTCGAATAGTTCAGCCGAGAGAAATTTCAACAATCCTGAACAGCGAATCTATTTAATAGCTTATCAAAATCTTTGATGAAACAGTGGATTTGCTTGAGGATTCAATGCTTTAGCAACCGTAGACGATGAAATCATAAGAATACCATGATTTTGACGTTTAACAATATGATTCTTCTATAAATTGAATTTGCCTTTAGTGTTACGTTTGCAGTTTGATTTTCTTAACTTTGAAAAATGAAAGAAAAGGTAAAAAGAGTTGTTTCGGAGTTTAATACTGAATTAAAACTAAAAGGTTTCCGTGCATTCCAGATTGAACAGGACGGAAGCGAAACCCGTGTGTACAGCAGAAAAGAATTTTATAAAATCTGTCTTACGACAGGAAAAAGTAAGATTCATTATTCTGATAAAAGCTTCGAGCAGGAAGGCACGGTGCTTTTTTTCGGAAATCCGCATATTCCGTATTCCTGGGAAACCATTTCAACAACTTATAAAGGCTATACCATTCTTTTTTCTGAGGAATTTTTTAAAAATTCTGAACGTTCCGAAAGCCTCCAACAGTCTTCTTTCTTTAAAATTGGCGGAACTCCCGTTCTGAAAATTACCGAAGAACAGAGACTCTTTCTCAATACCATTTTCCAAAAAATGATTGCAGAGCAGGAAAGCGATTACGTCTACAAGGATGAACTGATTCGCAATTACATCAGCTTGATTATCCACGAATCTCTGAAGCTGGAACCTGCAGAAGATTTTGACCAAAACAAAAATGCAGCATCAAGATTATCATCCGTTTTTCTGGAGCTGTTGGAAAGACAATTTCCCATCGAAACTACAAACCAATCTCTGCAATTGAAATCAGCTCAGGATTTTGCGAAAAATTTGAATGTTCACGTTAATTATCTCAATCGAGCTGTGAAAGAAGTTACCGGAAAATCCACTACGACTCATATTACAGAACGAATTCTCACAGAAGCAAAAGCATTGCTGCAGCACACCGACTGGAATATCTCAGAAATAGCGTTCGCATTAGGATTCGATTATCCAACATATTTTAATAATTTCTTTAAAAAACAAACCGGAACCAATCCAAAAGCATTTCGTTTGGCTGAGGTTTGATTTTCTTAATTTTTGGTTTGATTATCATTAACGGTTAGCACTCCGCTATTTCTAATTTTGTATCAGTAATTTTTAAACAAAATTCAGATATGAAAATAGTAACAACAGTGGTGGCTTTGTACTTTCTTTTCATCGGACAGGCATTTGCGCAGAATAAAAAATCAAATCCAGGAAAAATGAATACAACAGAACAAAACGAATATTATACTTTTCAGCTCAGCGATAAAGTTACCCGAAAAGCGGTTACCTTTAAAAACCGTTACGGAATCATACTTTCCGGAGATCTATATCTTCCAAAAAATAGAGGAAACGAAAAACTTGCGGCTTTGGCAATCAGTGGACCGTTTGGTGCGGTGAAGGAGCAGTCTTCCGGTTTGTATGCCAATCAAATGGCGGAAAGAGGTTTTGCCGTTATCGCTTTTGACCCTTCTTACACAGGCGAAAGTGGTGGCGAACCGAGAAATATAGCTTCGCCCGATATCAATACCGAAGATTTCAGTGCGGCTGTTGATTTCCTGGGGCTTCAGAAAAATGTGGACAGAAATAGGATCGGGATCATCGGGATTTGCGGATTTGGAGGAATGGCACTGAATGCTACTGCTATAGATAAGCGAGTAAAAGCCGTTGCGACTACAAGTATGTATGATATGACAAGAGTAATTTCTAAAGGATATAACGATGTAGTTACACTTAAACAACGAACAAAAACGCTCGTAGAGCTAAACCAGCAAAGATGGAAAGATGCGGAAACAGGGGAACAGGCATATCCATCTTCTCATCTTCCGGAAAAATTAACGGGCAGTGAACCTCAATTTGTAAAAGATTATTTTGATTATTACAAAACTCCAAGAGGTTTTCACGAGCGTTCAGTAAATTCAACCAAAGGTTGGAGATTGACCAGCGCGCTTTCATTTATGAATATGCCCATTTTAAGTTACATCAAAGAAATTTCACCGAGACCTATGCTTTTAATTGCCGGTGAAAATGCGCACTCAAGGTATTTTTCTGAAGACATTTACAAAATGGCTGCGGAACCAAAAGAACTGATGATTATTCCGAATGCGGTTCATGTTGATTTATACGACAAAGTAGATGTGATTCCTTTTGAAAAACTGGAAAATTTCTTCAGAACCAATTTAAAATAATTGAACATTGCAATAGCTGAATCTGCTTTTTAAAATAATGGATTCAGCCTTTTTATTTTTCTAAATATTTAATAATGAGCTTTAACGAAGATATCTTCACCAGACTAAAAAGTGGTGAAACAATAATGCCCAATGACCCGGAAATTCAAAAATTACTGGAGGCTTCTTATGAGGTTAAAAAGCAATTGATTGAATTAAATAATTCCACAGAACCGGATGATATTTTGAAAATATTAAGTCAAATTATCGGCAAAGAATTGGAGAATGTAGCGGTGTTTACGCCTATCTACATCAATTACGGAAAAAATCTTAATATCGGAAAAAATGTATTCATCAATTTCGACTGTACTTTTCTGACTCTAGGTGGAATTACCATTGAAGACGAAGTTTTAATAGGCCCGAAAGTAAGCCTCATAACGGAAAATCATCCTTTTGAACCTCAATACAGAAAAGGATTAATTGGAAAATCTATTTTAATCAAGAAAAATGCATGGATTGGAGCCAATGCAACCATTTTGCCGGGAGTTACGATTGGGGAAAATGCGGTGGTAGCAGCCGGAGCAGTCGTTTCTAAAGATGTTCCGGACAATGTTGTGATGGGAGGAATTCCTGCAAAAATCCTCAAAACAATTGAATCATAAATTAAATGTAAAACAATGAAATATTTAATCATCATTCTTTTAGCGTTTAGTCCAACTGTAATTGCACAAAATAAAATAAATTCAAATAAAATAAAATCAAAGAAAATGAATGTAAATATCCCTACAATAAGTGATTTTCCAACAGGCGAAGAAAACACGGCTTTTGCACAATATTTTATAGGTAAATCCTATTTGGCGCCGCTTACAAGCAATAAAAATTTAAATGTTCCCCTTTCTAATGTTACGTTTGAACCGGGTTGTCGTAACAATTGGCATAGCCATACAGGCGGACAACTTTTGATCGTTGTGGGTGGAGAAGGTTTATATCAGGAAAGAGGAAAACCCGCACGTCGTTTAAAACCTGGAGATATCGTAGAAATTGCTCCGAATGTTGAGCATTGGCACGGTGCGACCGCTAACAGCTGGTTCTCGCATTTAGCAACGAATGGAAATCCGCAAACCAATCAAAATATTTGGCTGGAAGCTGTTTCCGATGAAGAATTTGCGGAAGCCAACAAAAAATAATTTTAGATTGATTTAAATACAAGTGAGTTTTTATAGAGATATGAAAATGCTGTATTATTCCGACAAAGAATTAAATGTGAAGGGAACTGCAGTAGCGAATAGCAAATTAATACTGATGGAAGAACCAGGAAGTACTATTGTAGTTGATAATAACAGGATATATGTTGCGGATATCGATGCTACGGTAAGGAACGAACATAACCACACATTCTATCTCAAATAGGTGCAAGTTCATTTTAGTGTTCATGTAAAAACATTAAATTTGACATTATTTATTCTAAAAATGAAGGATATCCCTGTTAGGAAAATCAATCAACAAGATGAGGCACATCTGTCCAACAGTTATTCTGTCAGGGATATTGCACCGCTGCTTGCCAAGAATGATATGATACAGGAACTCCACAGACACGATTTTTTTTATATTTTAATCATTAAAAAAGGATCAGGCCAGCATGATATAGACTTTACCCATTGTACCATACAGGACCATACCGTTTTTGTCATGCGCCCGGGACAGGTACATCGTCTTGATTTAAAAGTAAAAAGTACCGGCTATCTTATTCAGTTTAAAACGGATTTTCTGTATTCTCATAACCGTACCTCACAAAATCATTTGACAAAGCTGATACAAAATAATACCTATCGGCTAGAACCAGAAGGGTTTACGAAAATTGAAAACATTATATTGAATGCATTGAAAGAATATGCAGAAAAAGAAAAAGGATATCAGGAAGTTCTGAAAGCTAATCTGAGCATATTCCTGGTTGAACTGCTTCGACAAAGACAAAAAAAAATAACACCGCCAGTTGCGACTGGTTCATACGCACAGGAAAAATTAGAACAATTTTTAGAATTGATTGAAGCAAATATTACAACGCATAAGCAGGTGTCACAGTATACCGATTTGCTTCATATCTCTTCATATCAGTTGAGTACAATTACTAAATCTCTATTAAATAAAACCCCCTCCGAAATTATAAACGGCCATATCATTCTCGAAGCAAAACGTCAACTTTTGGCTACATCCAGCCAGGTCAGTCAGATTGCATATAATCTTGGTTATGAAGATCCTTCCCACTTTACAAGGTTTTTTAAAAAACATACCAAAGCATCTCCCGAAATATTCAGGCAGAACTTTAGATAAGTCCTATCAATTCTCATTTTTGTCCTAACAGCATGGCTTTCTGCCGAAGTAATTTTGTCCTGTAAATTATTTCAAAAGCAAAGCATTATGAAAATAAAAATGAAATTAATAGCATCGCTAAAAATATGGCTGGCCATTTATCCGTCAATCACACTTCTTTTATTCCTGTTTGGTAAAGCATTAAATGCATTCCCGATTTATCAGCGTACATTCATCCTAACCATTGTGCTCGTTCCGTTTATTGTATTCATTGGCGTTCCGCTGGTTGACTTTATTATACGTCAATTCAGTGTAAAAAGATAATAAATAAGTAAACATTTATATAAAACCGCTATTAAACTACTTAATACGACAAATTTATAAACACGCTGGTTTTGTGATGATTGCAGTCGCTTTTCCATTTTATTTAAACAACTTTATTATGAGAACAGATACAAAACAATTTGATGTAATTATTATTGGAGGAAGCTACTCCGGTTTGGCTGCTGGAATGGCTTTAGGCAGGGCTTTAAAAAAAGTACTTATTATTGATAGTGGCAAGCCGTGTAATGCCCAGACACCATATTCACATAATTTCCTCACTCATGATGGGAACACGCCTAAAGACATTGTTACCCTGGGAAAACAACAAGTAGAAAAATATTCCACGGTAAGCTTTTACAATGGGATTGCAGCTACCGGTAGAAAAATCGAAAATGGATTTGAAATTGTAACGGAAGCAGGTAGTGAATTCCAGGCTACAAAACTCATTTTTGCTACAGGTATTAAAGATATTATGCCAAGAATTGAAGGATTTGCTGAGTCTTGGGGAATTTCTGTTGTTCATTGCCCATACTGCCACGGTTATGAGGTTCGGAATACAAAAACAGGTATTCTCGGTAATGGAGATTATGCATACGAGCTTTCAGAAATGATTAATAATTGGACAAAAGATTTAACAATCTATACGAATGGAAAATCAGGCCTAACCAATGAACAAGTGAAAAAACTGAAATCTCACAATATACAGATTGTTGAAAAGGAAATTAAAGAGCTGAATCACATCGATGGCCATATCCAAAATATTATATTTAATGACAATACGGCTTTAGCAATTACAGCATTATATTCTCCCCGCGCATTTATACAGCATTGTTCAATACCGGAAACATTGGGATGTGAAATTACCGAGGACGGGTATTTAAAAGTCAGCGGATTTCAGGAAACCTCTGTTGAAGGCATTTACGCTTCAGGTGATAACACCACCCGAATGAGAACCGTCGCCAATGCAGTCGCAATGGGTACTACCGCAGGAATGGCAGCCAGTAAAAAATTAATTTTAGAACAATTCTAAAATCTATCCACTCAATTACAGTCATTTTTAAATATTCTACTGAACTCAAATTTCCCTCGTTGAGATATCGCAGTAAATACTTTTTTTAAACAATTGAAAAACAAATTAATCTTAAAAATCATAGTTATGAAAATTATCATTGTAGGTGCAACAGGCACTATGGGAACATACTTAGTAAAAGTTCTGGAGAATGAACATGAAGTAATTAAAGTTGCTTCCAAAGGAGGTGATATCTCAGCTGACATTACTTTAACCGAATCAATTGAGAATATGTTCAGACAAGCGGGTGCGTTTGACGCATTAATTTCAACTGCAGGTCCAACGTTTGTCGGTCCCTGGAGCAAACTGAATAATGAAACCTTCAGAACTGGTGTCGAAGGAAAGATGATGGGTCAGATCAATTTGGTATTGATCGGTCAGAAATACATTAATCCCAAAGGATCGTTTACATTAATTACTGGTGCATTAACTGATGAACCGCAAGTAAATTTTGCAAATGCCTCAGCGGCTAACGGAGCTGTAGAAGGATTTGTCAGGGCAGCAGCCATCGAGTTGGAAAATGGGATCCGTATCAATGCAGTAAGTCCTACGGTAATTGAAGATTCACCGCAATATTTCCCTTATTTTCCGGGAGAAATTCCAACCACTATGAGACAATTGGAATGTATGTTCAGAAAAAGTTTATTTGGAAAAATAACAGGACATATTATCAAGCCATAGTTACGAGAACAAAAGATCCGCAGCTCACTATTGCATTTATAATGAACTGCGGTTGTTATATAATGGCAGGTTCAAATACCTTTTTACAACAAGTATGGGCGCTTATGATGATTATGGACCAATTGGATATCCGCGACCTGCTTAACGAATAGAAGTCATGGGAAATTCAGCTATCCTAAAATGTTTCTAGGGTTCCATCCTTGGGTAGCTGAATATATGTATTTGAGCAGAAAACTGGAACAGCATTACCCAAGATTCTGCTCCACCCATGCTGTCCCCTTAGTAATAACCATTTGTTTTTTCTCAGTCATATTAAATAGAAATTCAGCAGTCGCAACGCCTTCGTATACATCTGCGCTCTCACCATCCCTGAAAACTTGATCTGGATAAGAAACATTTACTATAAAGCTTAAGTGTTTATAATCTTCAAATTCAATTTTAAATTTTAAAAAATAAGTTATGCCTTTCCTACTTATAAAGATGGGACCCAGCGGAGTTGTGATTGTATTTAAGAATATGCTTTCACCATTTACCAAAAATGTTGCATTGGAAGGCATCGGAACATTTTCCTGGGGTACGACACCGAATTTTGTGTAATTGGAAAGATGGAGACCATTATCCAATTGGATATCTTGTAATAGCCATATCACTTTTCCTGTTGATCCGTTTGGAAATGCCCCATATTCATGATCCATCCAGGTTAAACCGCTAACCTTAATTTCTTCGCTACCTATTTTTATGATGCCACTAGCCCGTAAATTCGTTAAGGAATAATAATAATTATTTCGTGTGATCGGACTTGTACCGTTGGGATCTACAAGATTACAACCTGTTCCCCAAACAAGCAACGGAGGGCCCTGCTGAAAGAAATCGAGATCAAGCTCACAAGGGGTTTTTATATTAGAATCAGGATCAATATCTGTAAAAGTTGCTTGTACTGACATATTGAGTGGATTACTATCCACAGCCGACATCGCAACAGCACCATCCGTACCACTTTGTCCTAATGCGACAAACCATGGTTGTGTTTTATCATATTGTGCCCAATTCGATGGGCAAGGCATGGTAACATTTACTTTTTGGTAATTACGTTTATTTTTAACGTCAGTTATTTGTATTTGTGTAAAAGCATAACTGTATGCAGCTGAATTATCTTTCATCCCTGCGGCATTAATTTCGAAACCGAAAGTGCGGCCGTCTTCAGCAAATAATGTTCCTACATGCCACCACCACTCCGTAGGTGCACCGGTATGAGCATACTGATCATCCGGTAAAATGATGGAGGATGCGTTTTCTTGGTTTTCTTGATTCTCAGACATATTAGTTTATTTTTAATGTATTAAGTGACTTTATCGGGATATTTATTACAAAAATTTATATCAAATGACACATTTTAAATTATTTTTAAACAGAGCACCTATACTGTTATGATTGCCGGCCTGCATAAATGTTAAAGATTTCATTTGCTTACACGTACAACTCAAAGAATAATTATAATACGTTTTGTAAAATTCAAGGATCTTATTAGTTGTGATAGACCTTTTATCTCTAAAAATATATATATCCTGACAATCCAAAGTAACGAAGATTTCTTTCCTTTATATAGAGTATAAATACTATATTAATCGTTACGTAGAATTACGGCTCATTACAAAATAGATCAGAAATAAAATATGTAGCTAAGGCAAACAGAATTTAATTTATTGATTATATAACTCAAATAACTAATTTTGTTGATTAAACGTTGTCACCAAACATTCAGCGATTAATCCTTTTTGAGATTGTTTTATTGTGTACTCTCCTTTATAGTTTCCAGAACTATAAATAGCTTTACGAAAGTTATATAATTAGATTGCAAATTGCCGGATGTTTGGGGATATTTTTGCAGTAGCATTTTTCGGTTTTTAGACTTAATGATCGAATACTCTTTCAATATCATTAAAACAGTAGTTTTTATTTGATCTCGATGACTTATATACATGACAGGGCCTTATCGTTGCAGGTAAGCACTTGTAACCCTCTCAGGTATTTCTGAAATAGACTTTTAAAAAGATTATTTATTGTTACTATTACAGGCTATGTGTAAAGCGGATACTCAAGAACTTATATACCTTAAAATTCCATGAGGTTTACAACATCATATTATACATTACCGGAATCTGTCCTTACTATACAAACCGCCCGTGTGAAGGTAAGGCCAGAGTGTCGAAATCATCAACAAGCCTGTTTAGGCCAAGTCTCAATTCTTCACCTTCCATATATTGCCCGTGTCCTGAAATCACAACGGACGGGGCTAAATCTCTTAGCTTGGCTACCGTATCCCTGGCGGCCGCCCAATCTGTCGTTAAGTATCGGGGAGGCCCCTGTACTTCACGTTTCTGAACCAGGACTTTGTAGAATGAATCCTGTTTCACCGTTATAAAAGCGTCGGCAGAGATCAGGATACGGTCTTTCTCACGAAAGAAGACCACCTGACCGGGAGAGTGGCCGGGCGCGTGGATCCAGCGCCATTCGCTGAGACCTGGTAATGTACCATCCTCCGGATAAGCAAATACACGTTCGGAAATATCTATGGGTTCATGCGGATAAATAAAAGACAGCTTGGCCAGCAAGCCGCCTTCAACAGAAGCGTCAGGTTCAGGATATTCCTGTTTTCCGGTAAGGAAAGGAATTTCCAGAGGATGGGCATACACGGGGACATCCCATTTTTCCAATACCGTTACAATTCCACCGACATGGTCAAAATGGCCATGGCTCAGGAATATTGCTGCGGGCGGCCTGTCTTTACCGTAGCGGTCTTCAGCAGCGGCGATAATCTCCTCCCCACAGTGCGGCATTCCGCAGTCTATTAAAAACCAATCTTCACCGGGCTTGCCCAGCATGACCACATTCACGATCTGATTGGTATAATAGTAGACATCATCTGCTACCGATGTACCGTTTCCGCTGGAAAACGACGTCATCGGAATTATTCTGTTATCGTCACTCTGTTTCATATTAATATTTTTTATGGTTTATATAATTTATTTCTAATTGAGAATCGTGTGCATTCAGGGTGCGACATACACAATAAAGTGCTTATAACACGCTACAGCTAAGTAACTGAATGATATTTACAAACAAAAACCATACCTGAACCCGGCGCTTTAATTATTGCTATTTGAGCATAAATTTTTAAAAATTATATAATAATTGCAGAGATTTTGTACGGATAGAGCCATTTTAGTCTCTTTTTTTTAAGAAAATGAAGTAACCCTATACTTTTCCTTTCAGTACGGAATGGATGGGATGCAGGGAAAGATTGCTGATGTCAACATCCCAAAACGGATTGCTTTTGTTGATTACAACATGGGTTTTTCCGGACAGGTCAAAATTTTCCACGAAGCAGTAATACATCAGCTTAACGGTAGTAATCGACCTTTGTTTGCCTTGATGGTTGAAGATGGTAAAGAGCGAACGTTGAGTTCCTTCCATGGAAAGAAGCTGAGATAATATCTGTTCATGTAGAAAGACCTTCCTGCCGGTAGTAGTCCATCCGCTGAGTCTTTTTATCCTTCCTTTATCGGATACCATAAACCGGTTTTCAAAAAGGGGGATGGGTTGCCATTGTTCACCCGGCAGGCTTTTTACCGACAAATTCATGCAGGGTGGAGGATTCTTTTTATCAATAGGAGGTTTTCCCAGTTTTTTCCAAAGAGAGGCATTAAAGATCTTTTGCTGCAAAGAAGATTTATTTTGTACTACAAAATCCTTCTGTTGCGGGTTGTCACTTTTTAAAAACCAGCGGTATTCCCCAGCGGTCAGAAATTCCTTATGGATTACATCCATAATGGATTCGGGCTGCAGACCAATGTGCTCGGCGGCATCATACATGCTGTTAAAATGAGCGACAAGTTCGCCTTCGACGGTATATTGACTGACAGCCTGCCGATAAATAACATTTCGGTTCCTGACACGGTTTTCAACAAACTGAGTCTTCCTTCTTTCACTGGCAGATATCTTCTGTAGGTTGGAATAGTGTACATGCAGACTGTCTCTGTCTTTGGTGATGATAGAAATACTCCGATCGCTGTAATCGAATTTCTCAACAAAGTGGTAATACACCAGCCTGGCTACTGATTTTCGGTATTTTTTACCGCCTGACGACAAGGAGCAGTGAACATGGTAACTGTTTTGTTGAAGATATTGATTGAAACGTTTTACAAAAATCAGCTCCATCATTATTTCGGGCATCATCCTTTCCCTACCGAATAATGATGATGCCTGGCGTTCCAGGCTTTTCAAACGTCCGTAGCTGGAGATCGCATAATGGTCAAATCCTTCGATCACCTTCCACTGTTCATCAGGGAGGTTTTGTAAAGATTTGTTATACAGGACCTCTTTCACATAAGGCGTTTCTAAAAGGAGAGGAAGTTTCATGCAATTTTATTCAGTATCAATAGATTCTTTTCACCGTAAAGGTAGCAATACTAAATAATATCCTTAGCGATACCATCTACCATATGCCTACATCAGCAATATACATATGCGATTACCAAAAAATGATAACCGCATATATAAGATTTGTGAAATTAAATTACTCAGATACTTTGAGGTCACCATTATCTTTGCCCCATGTAAAGGCACCGACTCCCTCGGCTACACCAGCAAATGTACCGATAAGAGAACCTGATTCGGTCATTAATGTCAGTGATACGGCTCCTTCTTCAATGGCACCTGCGACAATTGCCCATTCACAATTACCTGCTACCGTGCTGGGATCTACCACAAATGCTCCGGCAACCTCACATTCTATTACAGCTGCTACAGCGCCCCATCCGTGAGCTTCAAATTCAACTGCTTTCACGTTTGTGATATTGGTTAAAGCCAATGTGCATGATACTCCATAATATACAAGCCCGCCGGCTTCAAGTGTTCCTCCTGCAGCCCAAACCGATGTTGAATCATCAAAAGAAAGAAGCGCCTTATTAGCCATGTTAACCGGACTATTTTCGGGACTGTTCTTAATGATTTCAATTTGTTTCGTGAGTGCTTGCTGTGCTAAGCTTTTTAGATCCTTAATCGTCGTAGATGATGTTGTACTGGTTGTCATGATTTTGTTTTTTGGTATTTCATAATGCTTACTCTAATTGGTTTTCAGCTTCCCCATTTGTTATAAGTATTTACTGCCTTTATTAACATTAGGAATGGCTAGCGAAAAACTTATATTGTATACCAAAAATAAGGCTTTAAAAAATGGTAACGATCAGTATAACTACGTAATTTTCAATTCAGTGTGTGCTTATTTTAATCATTTCCTTTCTACGTAATAATGTAGAAAATCCACGTGTTAAGTCTACGTCCTATTTTCATTATGAGTGTAACTTTGTTTAATTTTTTATGATTCATATACAATTCGACATATGCTGTCGTTGATGGATGTTGTAGGGCAAAGAAATACCGATGTTATTGGGAGACGTGAGGGTTAACCTCTGACAATTCTGAATTTCGGATGTCAGATGGTGCATTCTAAAGCTTACAGCAGGAATTTTGATCGAGATCCGGTATCCGTGTAAAGAAATAGGAAGGTGTATTACTCCGGATCGCTATGTAAAGTTTCTCAACTTTCAGGAGTAGATTTCCTATACCATAGGTCTTGTATACCTTGACGCAGGAGGAACGCATGCGCTTATTTTGCTCACCTATCACAAACCCTGAAACATTAATCATTATATTTTCACATTTAAAATAGAGTTGTGAATGAGCTAATTAATTTCTGGTTTAACTCGTCATCTTATATCAATAGCACATCCGCCGATAGCAGATGTGCGTAAGTAATAAAGCGATTAATTATGCACCCTCTTTGACGATGGTTTCCTTGTTCGCCATCGCAATATAGTTTGCCGTGTCAAAGAAATTGGGCTCATCGGGATGAACCTTGGTTAAATAATTTTCTGAATTGAAGAAGCTGTTGAAATCCTCAAACGAGTCAAAGAAGATTTCTACAACGGCATCATACAACGGCTTTGGAAAACCGTCTGCAATGATAGGGTGGTTGACTACATACTTTCTAACATAAAGTTCTGTCTCCGGAATGGAACAGAATAAAGGAGCGTGTATGTTTTTGTGATAGTCGATAAATCCTTCAAGACTCATACTTGGTAGTTTCTGTACCAAAAACGTAAATTTGATCATTATTTCTTTCTTTATAATCTTATGCAATATTATTGTATTATGATGTGCAAGTCAATTACGCACAAATTTGTGCGGGTATCGTTATAATTTATTAACCAAGTTTATGTACAAAAAGAAAATTCCTGTCAGAACCGAATGCGGACTGCATCTATTTAAAGAACTGTTAGGTGGAAAATGGAAGCTGATGCTGCTGTTTTATATTTCAGAAGGCATCATAAGACCCGGTGCGCTGCAAAAAAAAATATCCGCAGACCGGAGGGTAATGACGAAGCAGCTGGATGAGCTGTTACAGGATGGGTTTATTACAAAATGTTCATACGAAACGAAAATTCCCAGAGTTGAATATCAGTTAACACCTCTTGGAAAAAGTCTGTTGCCTCTGATCATGAGCCTGGAGAAGTGGGGCGAAAACAACAGGGCCGTTTTAGAAGCAGCACTTATCGAAAAACAATAAAGATCATTACTAATATCATATTGCATTTAGCGCGAAATAATTTACAATTTAGAATAAAGTGTACAGTCCGGACGACAAATTAAGGGCCACAAAACAATCCAACCAAATGAGATAATGTGTACCTTTGAGAGCCAAGCAAATAGGTATGAATATAAATAACAACAAGTATTTACTCTCGAATTATGTTTTCGTTTTAGGAGTATTATTGTTACTTGTCAATGACCAAGTTTTAAAGTTTACGTATCCAAGTTTCATGACGGGGAAATTATCTGATATTTGCGGTATAATAATATTTCCCTTTTTTCTAACATTTATTTTTCCAAAATTGAAGCAGAATAGTGTTTTTGCTGCATTAATAATTTTTGCATTTTGGAAAAGCGAATATTCTGAAGATTTAATAGATTTTTACAATGAATATTCCTTGATGGAAACTACAAGAATTATAGATTATTCGGATTTATTTGTGGTAGTGTTATTGCCATTTCCCTATTATATCATAAAAAATATTAATAAATTCCAACATCTATTTATTACCAGGCTAAACCCGTATGTAGTTTTCTTCCCTTCTTTATTTATTTTTATTGCTGAGGCTCCTCCTCCAAGTTTTTATTATACGATGAACAATGGAAATCTGAAATGTTATAAATGTAATATAGTGGTTAATTACCATAAGGATACCCTAATAAATACATTAAAGGAAAATGGAATTGAGTTTGATTCCGTCAAACCAATTTATTACCGGGGAGTAGTTGATTCAACCAGTGGGGCTAGAAAATATATTAAAAATCAATTGATTATTGACAATGATACTTTGAGAAATATTAATATGACCCTATTTCCTCTAAAAAACAATAAAACCCAAATATACTTTAATGGGATGGATGTTCCTCATAATTTGAAGAACAACAAAAAGTTAGAAAGAAAATTAAGACGACATTATAAAAAATTAGTTTTAAATGGAATAAAACGGATACTTTAACGAAATTTTTTAACAAGTATTTATAAGGCCGAAAAGGCATTAGGAAATCATAATGATGTTAATGAAAATTCTTGGATTAGAAATCCTCGGTTTAATTAAAAATAGATATGAAGTATTTAAGATTTATTATATTATTCATTATTTTCATAGGCATGATTATTTACGTAACAACAATTGGGTCAGAAGAATATGCTTAAAATAATAAAGTTTTACGAAACAGTGTTGTCTTTGAAGGAATTGTTACTGATATCAAAACTTCCAATAATCACCGTTTTGGTATATTGACTGTAAATATTTTTAAATCAACGGCTAAAGAGTTTTCAAGAAAGTTAGACTATGGAATTTACTAAAAAGATCTGAAATCAAAGGATCAAGGAGAGGTTTATATCAAATATTCATTTGGATATTTAGATTGCTTTTTCTATTTTCACAAAAATTATCATTTTGTACCATATAAAATTAGCGACCCAATCAGATTATCCACGGATTATGGAAATCTGGGAATCTGCTGTAGTGGCAACTCATGATTTTCTCGCAGCAGAGGATTTTAATTATTTTATAGAAGCTATTCCAAGAGATTATTTGCCAAATTTAAATGTTTATTTGATTACTGAAGAGAATGAAATCGTGGGTTTTGCTGCTGTTGCTGAAAATACTCTGGAAATGCTTTTTATTCACAACGATTTTCGGGGAAAAGGCTACGGAACAATATTGTGCAAATTTATGAAAGAGATAACCGGATTTACCAAAGTAGATGTCAATGAACAAAACTCATTGGCACGTCGGTTCTATGAAAATATGGGTTTCAGAAAAATTTCGAGATCAGCAAAAGATAATTCAGGAAAAAACTACCCGATTATCCACATGAGTCTATAAGATTAAAAAAATATTACACAGGGATTCTGTTCCTGTACCCAATACCTATGTATTTGCTATCCTTATCAGTACTATCAAGTCATAAATATTGAAACATCTGAGAAGACTTTAGCAAAATCTCAGCATTGTGTACTATGTAGGTTGAAGTGAAACTAAAGTTTCTGTATGCACTTATAAATGGGATTGAATATTTACAACAATGATAATAAATACTATTTAGTTTTTTGCTACCATCTTACCTCCATATTCGATCAATATATACATAAATTACCATACATTGTAACACTCGTAAATTTTAGTTGTATTAACGAAAAAGTAATACCATAATACATTTCAATGTTTAGAGGCATTTATATTTGGTGTCTTGCCTACAGATATTTTCTATTATTTTAATAATAATGGAGCGTAGTACTGTTTGGAAAATAATTGGAGGAAACTGTTTTATAATTAAAATAAGTATTACGGTTACTGAACCGTAATCTCCAAAGAAAGGTGATAATATTAAATATTTGAATTAAAAATAATTTTACGGTTTAGGTGTTTTTTTTAACGACATCTACCAGATGATCAATGTCAAAAGGTTTTTCAATATAGTCATCAGCTTTGCATTGTTCTGCCTTTTTGGATAATTCGGGAGAGGTGGAAGTCAATACGGCTGATAAATCTTCAGTGGAAGGATCTGTCTTCAACTCTTCAATCACCTCAGTTCCTCTTTTATCTCCTTTGATATATTCATCCACAATAACAATATCAGGATTGATGTCGTCAATCTCCTCAATCGGATCGGTATTTAATGATGGCGTCACATCATATCCTTCGCTGGTCAAGATGTGATCCATAATTTCTAATATTTGTTCGTCATCCTGAATCAGCACCACTTTTTTCTCCATAAGTCATTAATTTTTATGTAAATGTATGAAAAAAAATAATCGAAATCAGCGACCTGAAAATAGGTCCGCCTCACTATTGACAGCACACATCAGTTTCGATTCATCAGTTATTTATTTAACAATATAAATCAGAGGATTTAATCATTGGATGATCTGCGTTATGATACATCTATCATCAAAAAATAACCGTGCGAAGCAATGTCATAAAAATCAGCAGTTTTCGTTAACCTACGCTTGATCATGTAGGAAATTTGATTGCATTATCAAATGCAGAACCGCAGCAATGGCGGCTGAGCTTTATTCAGAATTTGATGAAGTTAACATCTATTCCAACAAATTCAGGCCAATCCAATTATTGTCTTTTAAAGTCCACACCAATTTTGGCTGCGAATATTCTTGCTCATATGTAGAAATACCTTCAACGGGATCTGAAAAATGACAAAATGATTTTAATGCGCAGGACGATTTTTAAAACGTCTTTACTCATCTTTTTTTTACAATTTTATATCGTTCCTATCATTATACAGTTAATAAATCCAAGGTCTCGGTTTTGTATTCCTTGAGTAATAAAAAAGAAGCTTTTGTAATGTACAGCCCTAAAAGTCTATCTTGTTGATGGCAGTCTTTTTATTTACGAAAGTATTACCTGATAAGACGTATTGCTCCTGACGGAAGAGGCTAATGGATCGTTTTATCATTGTAAATACCGGTATTTATATGACGACAGCTTAATACTAGAGATAACATAAATTTATATATGTCCTCAACACTTAGATAGTGTTTAGGTTTCTAATAACGAATATGTGGTTATTTCACTACAAAAACTTCCATGTTTCACTACAATGAAACTTTTATCGCTGCCGTAGATTTGTATTGTTCAAAAGAGGACAACTCAATAAGTATAAAAATAAATAATACGATCTCAGGTCAGAATTTATTAAAGTAAATAGATACTAATATATAAAACATATCTGCTGGGAATAGATGTATCAAAAAATTGATTTTATTTGTTAGCTAATTGTTGGCCTAAAAGATCTGCAGCTGTAAGATTCCATTCAGGATGCAAGCAAAATGCAGTTCCTGAATGAAAAGTTTTTTTTCATATTAATATTTTGTGTTTTTCATAGGCTTCCTACGGGAGGCCTTTGATTTTGTATCTAATCCCGATATAGAGAAAACAGTAGCTAAAACTTATATCGTTTACCAAAAATAATGCAATAAAATGGTATGGATCAGTATAACTGCATAATTATCAAATCAATATTCGCTTGTTGTCAATCATTTTCTTTCTACTTAATAATATAGACAATCAATGTTTTAAGTCTACGCCTTACTTTCATCATGAGTTGCAACATTGTTTTATTTTTTCACGACGCATATATGAAACGACATGTTTTGTCGTTAGTGGATTGTAGTTTTGCAAGCGATATCATGATTATGGATATATCAGGATATTCCATCTGATGAAATTCATATTAAATTGATATTGTATTTCTTTTTAACGTTGTATAAAAGAAGTATTTTTGCAGCGATTTAAAATTAATAATCAACAACTCGAAATAAACATTAAGAATGAATAAAATCTACTCAGGAGCCTTATTCCTGTGCTCCGTTCTGGGCATTTCCGCCCAGGAAGTAGTCTGGCAGAAAGACATTAAATCCTCCACTCAGGATTTTCTTTCCCAGGTTACCACTACCATTGACCAGCAATATTTGATAACAGGAAGCTCCATCCACCCTGAAAGTGAAATTTCGAAAGCCGGAGGCAAAAGCAATATGCCAGTAGCCAACAGCCAGCAGCCGAATAACGGTTACGATTTCCATCTCATCAAACTCAACCAACAGGGAGAAGAAGTCTGGGAAAAGTATTTCTCAGGACAAAACCACGATTTCTTATCGGCTACCGTGAATACGCAGGACGGCGGGTTCCTTATTTCAGGAACTTCATTTAGCAGTAAGGGATTGGATAAAAAAGATGATTCCAAAGGCGGATCTGACATCTGGCTGATCCGGATCAATGAGTTCGGCGATGAGCTGTGGCAGAAAACAATCGGAAGCAATTCTGATGAAGAAGCCAGAGCAGTGATTCAGACAACCGATATGGGATTCTTTGTGGCAGGCAATAGAACGACAGGTTCCCTTCCCTTGAATGATTTCGGAACAGCAGATCAGCGTTCCCTGAGGCTCTCGAAGGGAACGGTTGGTTACGGATCCAAAGATGTTCTGATTGTTAGACTCGATAAAAACGGAAAGGAATTATCACAACTGGTATTGGGCGGAAAAGGTTTGGATGAAGTAGAAAAGATGATTCCCACGAAAGATGGCGGAGCATTGCTCGGAGTGTATTCCAGAAGCAATGCCGGAGGGTCTAAGAAGACAGAAAATTTCGGTGAGGGCGATTATTGGATCATTAAGCTGAATAAAGACGGCAAAGTAGAATGGGAAAAGAATTTCGGAGGGAAAGGTGATGACCATTTAAGAACATTGGCTTTGACCTCGACAGGATACCTGGTTGGCGGTGAATCAAGATCGGAAAGATCCGGAAATAAAACGGTGGGAATTGAAGAAGGAACGGACCTGTGGCTGATTTCTTTAAACGAAAGAGGGGAAGAGATGTGGCAGAAATCCTACAATTTCAAAAACCGGGATGTGCTGATGGGAATGAGCGTACTGCATGCTTCAGATGATAAATCATCAAAAGGAATTCTTTTAGGAGGTTATACCCAGGCTGAAGGAAGGATAGAAAGTGATGATGAAACGTTCTGGATGTTGTATCTCAATGAAAAAGGAGAAGAACAGTGGAGAAAACATGTAAAAGGAGAATCCAGGAAAAGAGAGGAGCGACTTTCTGATATTAAACTCAATAAAGACGGATCTATAATTCTAGCCGGAACGAGTGCAGAAGAGCTTGGAAAAGAAAACTGGAAAATTGTGAAACTTGGAGATAAACAGATTGACCAGCTGATTGAAAAGCAGGATATTAAGATTTACCCGAACCCGGTAACAGATTACGCCTATGTCGAAATCGGCTTCCCTTCGACAAGCTCAGGGACCACACCGTCGACAGGCTCAGGGCAGGGATTTGAGGCAGAAATTGTTGTCTATGATATGGGCGGAAGACAGCTTCAGAACTTAAAAACTAAAAATAAAGTTACCAAGATCAATACCCAGAACCTTATTCAGGGAGCGTATCTGGTGACCGTGAAAACAAATGATAATAAAACAGCGAATGCTAAATTGATTAAGAAATAACCAATGCAAAGAACAATAATAATTAAATTAAGCTTTCTTTTATCTGTATACGGAGCTTTATTTATTGTAAAAGGACAAGGTAAGAATTATATAGAAGAGTTAAACAGGGTTTTACCCCAAAGTCCAGGTGTAAGCTCTTTAATGAAATTTGAGGAAGTCCCCGTAAGCCTCTATACAGGTATTCCTGATGTAAGCGTTCCTATTGAAAATTTTACAACAAACAGCTCAAAACTAAACTTCAATATATCTCTAAACTATCACCCGTTAAGTGCAAAAGTTGATGATGTAGCCTCTGAATATGGACTTGGTTGGAGCCTTTTTGCAGGAGGCATGATTTCCCGGACTATCAGGGATCTTCCCGACGAATCAAATCATAATGATCAGAAATATGGAATGTATTACAACACTGTTGATACTAACAAAAATAACTATAACCTAGTAAAAGAATATTTGCTCAATGGTAATAGTTCTACTAATAACGATGTTTTTAGGCATATTTTTGAATCAACTTTATTTAATAAGTTCGATAACAGTTACGATTTGTACCAGTATAATTTCATGGGCTATACCGGCCGGTTTTTTGTGAAACGCGATGAGACGACTGGTGTGTTGAAGTTGGTAAAGCTTGACAAGAATAATTTAAAAATTGAATTTTATTTTGACAGCAATAATATTCCCCAGAAGTTTGAAATCACAGACGATAAAGGCATAAGGTATGTATTTGACGTTGTTGAACAGTCATCACGTTCCTATTTAATAGATTCAAGAAATTCTTCAAATGCCAACACTAATATGAATGTTGCTTATTCAGGTTTAAATACTGGATTCTATCTTAGAGAAGTGTATGAAGACCAGAATTTGTTAGTTAAATTCAATTATGGAAACCCAACTGAATTATCGCAATCAAGTTCAATAAATAAAAGCAGATACAAGCAATATCCTCATGATGCATATTTTCAATACTCACCTTGTTATGATGATATTCTCAACACATTCCCTGCAGATTACGAAACATCTATTACTTCTAATCTTTCTTATAGCCGGTTTTTAGAAAATATTGAAGTAATTGATAAGGCAAAAATTTATTTTGAGTATACAGGAAACAGGGAAGATACCAATCTTGCTATGCCAAATAATAACAAGAAACTAAATAAGATTGTCGTAAAAGATTTTTATGGTAACAACCTTATTAAACAGTTCGCTTTTGGCTATACTTACAGTCGAAATATCGGAAAAAAAATGATTTTAAGTACTGTAAATATTATAGACAAAAATATACAGACTGATCACACCTACAAAATGTATTACGATGGTGGCAAACAATTTATATCTGATCCGGAAGACATAAGAAGTGACTTGTGGGGCCATTACCGATGCGTACAAAATACACGCATTTTAGATTTACTTGCTCCATCTTCTATGTACGAGCCGTCACCTCAATGTATTGAGAAGGATGTATTAACAAAAATGATATTACCGACAGGCGGTGAAATACGCTATAACTATGAGCTGAATACCTTTAATTTTAAGCCGAGATATATCACTGAGAATGATGATCCATCAGCAAACCCTATCGAAGAGATTACAGATTTCTCTGCCAATCTTAAAAATTGGGATACGATGTCGTCATCGGTCATCATCAATAATTTCGGGCAGAGTCCTGCATATTTCTTTACATTAACCGAGCCTCACGAAGTTTTATTCAACAGTGGATCCGGTATTTTTGCAACTGAACCATGGGCTTTGAATTTTCTTAAACTCAATGAGGCAACCGGCCAGCTGGAAAATGCAATGGTTCAACCACTAGGTCCCCTTGTTGATATCGACCCCAATTATAATCCATGGCAAAAGAGAAATTTTCAGGCTGGTAAATATTATGTGACTTTGAGCACCGTATCCTTAAATATGCCACAAAATCCTATACCTAGTAATTTTACTGCAGGATTTTCAGCTTATTACAGGAAGCCTAATAACTCTTTACATTATTTGTATGGGGGTGGCATTAGAATTAAAAGTACCGAATTATATGGCGAATCAGGATTGCAAAAAAGAAAAGTATACGAATATAATGATATTAACGACATTTCTAAAAGCAGCGGTGCTTTAGTTTCTGTTATTCCTGTTTTACAATATGAAGAAGGATATAATAATATGTATATGTGTAATCCTAACGATCCGGCATACCAAAATTTTGATCTGAACATGGTATATCATACAATTTCTACTAAAAATATATTTTCTCCGGAAAAAACAAAAGGAGCAGATGTAGGGTATAAATTCGTAACAGTTAAAGATATTGATTACACAAACAACAATATAGAAATCTCTAAAGGGAAGACCGTACATCATTTTTCCAGCCCGATAGATTATCCCAATCCTTTATTCTCTGTTTTTTCATTGCCTCACCATATCGCTTATACCCCTAATTTTGACTACCGGAGGGGAAATCTGTTAAATAAAAAGGTATATAACAGCAGTAATAATATCCTGTATGAGGAGGATAATCAATATGATGATAATTTTAGTTTTGAAATTTCCGGTCTGAATTTAACCACAAATAAGAATTTTATCTTTAACAGATTTAATACAATTCATGTAGATAATTATCAATCATATCGAACTACTATGAGTAAATGTCCAGCAAATCCGACATTTCACTTATGCCAATATACAGCTGCAACGGGATTTGGTATAAATCCCCTGTCCTTTATTAGTTATTATTTTTCCAAAGAAGTAGTTGGAAGATCAAATTTGATTAAGTCAGAAAAAACAGAATATTTCCCTGATGGGAAAAAATTAATAACTATTGATCGTCACGAATATAATACTCAGGATTATCCGCTAAAAACAAGCAGTACAACCCCTGATAATACAATCAATGAAACTTCTTATAAATATTCAGTAGAGAAAGGGAATCTGTATCTTATCAATAAAAATATTCTCAGTATACCATTGGAAACTGAAACCAAAAAAGATGGAATAACGATATCCAAGATAGAATCTGTGTATCCGATAAGCCAGTCTGAGGCCATTGCTAAAACTTCCGGGCTGGCATTACCGTACCAGGTCAACTCTACTGATTTACAAAATACAGCATCCACGGAAGTTACCTATGATAAATACGACAGCAAAGGGAATCTGCAGCAGTACACGACAAAAGACGGTATTCCGACAACTATCATCTGGGGCTACAACCAGACCCAGCCTATTGCTAAAGTTGTAGGCGCAACCCTTAGGGATATTCCGCAGCCTTTGGTTACTGCCATTGTAAATGCTTCCGATCTTGATGCTGCCAATTCTTCCAATGAACCAGCACTGATCACAACTCTGGATGATTTCAGAAAAAATTCTAACATGGCAAATTACCAGATCACAACGTATACGTACGATCCACTAATTGGAGTTACCAGCATTACCCCGCCATCGGGAATCAGAGAAGTGTATATTTATGATGCTGCTAACAGATTGAAGGAAATCAGAGAAAATTCCGCTACTGGCAAACTGCTAAAAGAATTCAAGTACAACTACAAAAACTAATACCGATGAAAAAGATATTAATTCCAATTGGCGCTTTGCTGGTGTCAGGTGTATCCCAGGCGCAGCTGAGCAATACGGAAAACTACGTCTATACAAAAACCTATTTAGATTATACCGGAACTACGGCGAAAACTTCAGAAACCGTTCAGTATTTCGACGGTCTGGGAAGACCCAAGCAGGTAGTAAATATCAAAGCTACCCCAACCGGGAAAGATGTGGTTACTCCTATTCTGTACGATGCTTTTGGACGACCAGTGAGGGACTATTTACCGGTTCCTCAACAAGGAACACAAAACGGAGGTATTTATTCACAGTCTTCAGCTCTGGTTGATTTTCCTGTTGGAGATCCTACGGGAGTATATGCCAATGAAAAAGCATTTGTTCATAAAAACCTGGAAAATTCCCCTTTAGACAGAATGTTTTCACAGGTGCAACCGGGTTCTGCATGGCAGGGAAAACCGGTACAGTTCACGTATGATGCCAATACCACGGCAGATGCCGTTAAAAAATACAACTTAGTAACCAGTTGGGAGAACGGAGCCACAAAGTCCGGGTTTAACCCAACAACTGCTTACGCTGCTTCTCAACTGTATAAAAACACGGTAACGGATGAAGACGGCAACCAGACCATCGAATTTAAAAACGGAGAGGGACAGGTTGTGCTCGTAAGAAAGATGCTGAGTGCTACTGAAAAAGCCGATACGTATTATGTGTACAACAAATTTAATCAACTGGCTTTTGTCATTCCTCCGCTGGCTGCTTTTTCAGGAGCTACTGATGACACTACTTTAAACAATCTGTGTTACCAGTACCGTTACGACAGCAGGAACCGGTTGGTAGAAAAGAAGCTTCCGGGTAAAGGCTGGGAGTATATGGTATATGATAAGCAGGATAGATTGGTCCTCACTCGTGATGCTAATCTTGAAGCGCAGGAAAAGTGGCTTTTTACAAAATACGACCAGTTTTCACGGCCTATTTACACAGGTTTGGTGTATAGCCCTCCGGGCAGAGCCCAGCAGGTGGCTGCTGTAGAAGGATTAGGATCTAATAATGAAGTAAGGACTACTTCCAGCTTTAATAATACAGGGATGGATGTGTATTATACCACCAATTCAGCCTATCCGCAGTATAATTATACCCTTTTGTCTGTTAATTATTATGATTCTTACCCGGGATACAGCTTTAACCCATCTTTCCCGACAAGCATTTTAGGAGAACTCACCCTTACCGAAGCTCCAACTGCAGAAGGATTAAGCACCAAGAGCCTTCCGGTGATGAGTCTGGTGAAAAATATTGAAGATGACAACTGGACGAAAAATTACACCTACTACGACAAAAAAGGAAGAGCCATCGGGTCTTATTCGATCAATCATTTAGGCGGGCGTACCCAGACAGAATCCAGGCTTGATTTTGCAGGGGTGGTTCAGCAGAGCATTGCCCGTCACAAAAGGCTGGATACCGATACCGATAAAGTCATTACCGAAAACTTTACCTATGATACGCAAAACAGATTATTGACTCATACCCATCAGGTAGATAACAATCCTATGGAATATTTAACGCAGAATACGTATAATGAGCTTTCCCAGCTTTCCGGAAAAAAGGTTGGGGGAATATCTCCTTCTGTTCCTTTGCAGGATGTCAGCTATAGCTATAATATCCGGGGGTGGATGACCAGAATTAATGATCCGGTAAATCTTAATGGTAAATTATTTGGATATGAAATAAAATACAATAATCCGGAAAGTTTGAATATTGCTCCCGGCAGATTCAACGGGAATATTGCGGAGATTGACTGGAATAATGGTTCTGAAAATCTGTTAAAAAGATATAATTACACCTATGATAAGCTCAACAGGTTGACGAACGCATTTTACAAAGAGCCCAGCACTGGAGTTACTGGTAACTTTGATGAATATTTGACCTATGATTTGAACGGAAATATCTCAAATCTTAAACGTACGGCAATTCCTGTATCAGGACTTACAGGCACATTGGTAGATAATCTGGATTACCAATACACTGGAAACCGTCTTGATAAGATTATTGAAAATTCAACGAATGAAACAGGCTATGAGGGCGGAAATAATCTGATTAATTATGATGTTAATGGTAATATGATTACTATGAAGGACAAGGGTATTCAGACGATATCATATAACTATTTGAATTTACCTTCTGCTTATGAGATCACTCAAAACTACTTAGGGGCTATATCAAATGTTACTTTAAATTATCTGTATCGTGCTGACGGGACCAAACTTCGCAAAACGTATATCAACGTCGGTCCTCGGGGAGGCACAACAACGAAGAATATGACGGATTATCTGGATGGCTTTCACTACAGTTCCTCAGAAGTTACACAATGTATCTGGTGTCGTACTGAGGTAGCCTACGAAGAGCAGGCTTACCAGCAGAAAGGTGTAGTATTACCACTTGGCGGAGGGGTAAAACCACCACTACCATCTTCTACCTGGGTTTTAAGTTTTGTGCCGACTGCGGAAGGTTTTTACAGTTTCGAAGAAAATCGCTATATTTACCAATATACCGATCATCTGGGCAATGCCAGGATAAGTTATGCCAAAAATTCAGACGGCACATTGGGAATTACAGATAAAAACGACTATTATGCATTTGGGCTAAATCATATTGGAGGACCAAAAGGGCTTCTAGGTGGGTATCACAACTATAAGTATAATGGAAAGGAGTTACAGGAGACGGGAATGTATGATTATGGGGCAAGATTTTATATGCCGGATATCGGGAGATGGGGTGTGGTCGATCCGTTGGCGGAAAAAATGAGAAGATATTCACCATATAATTATGCTTATAATAATCCGATTAGATTTATTGACCCTGATGGAAGAGCTCCAGAACAAATAGAACCAGGAAGTCAAGCCGAATGGAATAGACAGAAACAAGCTGTTCAGGTTCAACAGGCATCAGCTATGGCTGCTAATTTTTTAACAGGTGGAGCATTATCGGATAAAGTTCAAAGTTTGACATCTACTCTTAACAATATGAACACATTGGAAGCAAGTACGCAAATGTACAGCTTAGGTACTATAGATTCTTCAGGAATCGGAGGGACGACATATGACCCTAGTACAGGTAATATTGTTTTTGCATACGGAAGCGATTCTAATTTTGTTCACGAAATGACTCACGGAGCACAATTTGAATCTGGAGATATAGGCTTTGACGGAACTACGGGTAATTTGGTAGGTCAAGATATAGAAGATGAAGTTGCGGCATATAAAGCACAGTATAATTACGACCCTTCTTCTGTATCAGGTTTACCTTCTACGTCAGGAACTACTGTAAATTCAGCGAAAGATGTTACGTCAAATTGGGTACAGGGATTAGATGGCGGGACTTTATATAATCCTGGCGGAAGAGCAAATACGGGAGTTGCCCCGATAAACATAAATTCGACAAAAACTGATTTGATTAATGCTTATCCTCATAATGCAGCTACTTTAAATAATTTACCAAATACATTTATTCTTAAAAACGATTATCCAAATATAAAAACTAAATAATGAGAAAATTAGGAATGTTTTACTGTTTGTTTTTTATAGTATGCTCTTGTACTACAAAGAAAAATATATCTGGTAATTATCAATATACAGGTGTTTCTAATGGATTCGCCAAAGAATATAATCTTTCAATAAGAAAAGATAGTTTTGATATGTCATATAAATCCCAAGATGCTTATACAAATTGCGTTGGTAAGTGGGAGATTTTTCAAGATACTTTGTATCTAAGATGTAATAAAGAAAATGTAGTAACTAATATGTTATCAAACGGCTATATGAACAAAAGAGACTATAAGCTTAAGGTGATTGATAATCAAAAACTTATTATGATTGAGGAAAACGTTGTTTTAAGTAAGAAATAACATTTTGTTCTCAATATGTTATTGTTTGATAAAACTCAAACCCCACTGCAATCGCAGTGGGGTTTTGTTTTAATCAAACTGCTTATCTATAAGGTCGAGGAAACCTTGCGCCAGTTGATCGGGGACGGCAAGATGTTCCTCTTTAAGAAGGTAGAAGTTCCTGTACAGGTTTTTGGAAGGTTTCAGGAACTCGAAGAAATCAAAGGGCAGTTTTTGGATAAGGTAGTCAAGGTTCTTGACCTTGGGTTCAACATGTTCGCAGAGCTTCCAGAGAATGCAGATGTTGATTTGGTTGGGATGGTATCGCAGGGCGACATAGATAAATATGACGCAAGCCCTGTAGAAGAATCCGCTCAGTATCAATCCCATTCCCTCAGTAGAAGGATGGTCTTCCTTTGAGCGCAATAGTTTGTAATTTTTGTACAGCTCATTGCATAGTCTATAATAAATCCCTTCGTCAGTGTCTGCGTTTGCATCTATTGTAATCCAATGCATTATCGTTGGAACATCTGCACGAAATATTGAATTTTCCGGAATCATCACTTTTTTAAAGAAATCCTGATGTACAAAGAGCCTTTCCTGTATCCACGCCTTTTGGTGCGCAATGGGAACGATATTGAATCTTCCCCCGGTCTGTTGGGCTACCATCTGCATCATATCAAAATGGTCTTGGTTGCTGATTTTATCGCTTATTATCAGAAGATATAGAACGGTGGTCTTTTGGTCGGCAGAATAAACTTCCTGCTGATTGAAAAGGAAAATCTCCTCGATACTGAAATGCCTGGTCAGTATTTTAATCACAGGTTCGTAAGGAGAAATCTCTTTTGGCTTAATCAATATTGGTTTTTGTCCGGGTTTTTTGAGCGCCTTTTTTGTCTCCCTGAAAATATGGTCTACCAGATAGTAGAACTTCTGTTCCATATCGGTAATAGCATCCCCAAACTCATCTTTGATATGCATATAGTCGTCGTGGTCGTCTGCTTTTTGAGCGCTATTTTTACTCCTAATGGGAATCTTGCAACAGAAGCATATTATAAAATAGTTGGTGATTCTTCAATTTTGATCAATGAAAAAATTTATAATTATTAATAACTCCCGCTGTTGTGGATTTGTAATCCGTGAGGAATAATAAAAGAACCCACCGCAATTGCGGTGGGTTTAATAGATAAAAAAGGAAATGTGTTTAAGCTACTTCAATAATGGCAACGGCGTAGAAGTACTCGAAGAAAACAATTATTATCCATTTGGATTAAAGCATGAAGGGTATAATGCATTGGCAGGAAATTCTTCGTACCAGCATAAGTATCAAGGGCAGGAGTTACAGAATGAAATGGGCTGGTATAGTTTTAAGTGGAGAAACTACATGCCGGATCTGGGAAGGTTTTTTAACATTGACCCTTTAAGTGAAAAATATGCTTATCAATCGCATTATAATTTCTCTGAGAATTGTGTAATAAATTCCAGAGAATTGGAAGGCTTAGAAAAGGTATTAGCAATTTTTTATACAGGAGGTTTTCAAGGTGGTGCGAAAACCATCCCCTCTTCTTCACAAGCCGGGACAGCAGGAAAATTATTTGATTATGCGGCTTCTAATGCACAGGGAAAAGGTTATGAATTCAAAGGAGCTATCATAGCATCTGGTGCTACCAATGGTCCAAGTGTTTCTAAAGGAACAGATTTCATCGAAAACAATTATGAAAAAGGAGATATTGTAATTACATATGGATATAGTTATGGAGGTGATAATGCCATGGAACTCGGATCAGAACTTAATGATAAAAATATTCCCGTTCAATTATCAATGATTGTTGATTCATCTGATGGTATATTTAAGAACTCAACAGTTAAAACTGATGTTTCAGAAAATACAAAAATGGCAGTCAATACATATCAAACAACACCCGATCCATCTACATCTGCAAGAGGAGAGCCTCTAAAACCAGATAATAAAAATAAAACAACAGTTATAAATACTAATTTAACATCAAAAACTATTACTCATCACAATATTGATGAAAATGCATTAGATATCAATAAAGTAGCAATTGATGTATCTTACCAAAAAAAAATAATTAATATGAAGCAATATTTTTTATTACCGTCTATGTGTTTTATTGATAATCGTAATAGTTTGGTTTCTTATTTACCTTGCCAAAATTTCTGATTATTCTATTAATTACGGGTATGAATTCAAAGCATTAATATTATCATCTATATTTAGTATATTTTTAATTATTATGCTTTTTTATAAAAAAACATTTTATAAAAAAATCTTTTTTACAATACATTGTTTTTAATTACATCATCACCTGTATCGTTGTTATGTGTTATTCGAATCTATGTAGAATTTTTCGGGCCTTTTTTTTAATTTTAAAATTTATATAAAATAACTATTTCAATTACGTCATTTAAAACTTTAAAAAGAGTATGGTTTCAGACCGTATTCTTTTTTTTATATCAATTTCACAAATTATGATATAAACAGTAATATGACCAGCCGGATAGATAAAGGAATTTCCCTGATAAAATACATTACCTTAATCTTCCGGCACAAGTCCTTTTTTTCCAGGGAAATACTTCTTATATTTACGTGCCGACGGGACAAAAGTGCAGAAGATGTTTGGCTCCACAACGACAGACTATCTGAACGGATTTCAGTATGAAAACGAGAAGCTGAAATTTTTCCCGACATCAGAAGGGTTTTATAATGCGGAAAGAGAAGAATATGTGTACAACTATTCCGATCATTTGGGTAATAAGGCTGAGCTACAATGCAGCAGATGGGGGAGGCGCTGCTGTTTTGGAAGAAAGCAACTATTATCCTTTCGGATTAAGGCATCAGGGCTATAATGAGGGTTCATTGCTGAATGATTTTGGAATTGCAGGAAATATGTATACAGATATGATAAAAAAACAATAAGGTTAATGTTTCTTTTGCACCCTTACTTCCTTATCTGTTCACGAAATACTCGGATAGAGTAATTTTTGAAAATAGAATAGTCAAAGATTATCAAGTTGTTTATGATTTTTATAAAATACCGCCTTTCTATGAATATTCATTTAGCGTACCAGTAATAGATTTTGAAAGAAAAAAAGATTTTATTACAGATTTTAATGTGGCAGAATTGAATAAATTTGAAAAAATAAAACGATTTAAGACAAAGAAATTAAACAAAAAAAATCCTTCTTTTGTTGTAAGTATTGCATATTATAGAAACGTAGAAACTTTGTGTAATCCTAATTCTTATTATCAAGAGGAATTACAGTTTAATAACGCTGCCAAAGAGTTTACTCTATTACAAAGTGCTATACAATAATAATTTCGTAGCATAACTTAAAAACCCACCGCTTTGTGGTGGGTTTAAAATTTAAAACTGATATATTTAACCATATAGGAAATTTGTGATTAAGGTACTTTAATAATGGCACCAACATAGAAGTTCTTGAAGAAAACAATTATTATCCTTTCGGGTTGAAACATGAAGGATACAATGCACTGTCAGGAAATCTTGCGTACCAGTATAAGTACAACGCCAAGGAACTTCAAGAGACCGGAATGTATGATTATGGCGCAAGATTCTATATGTCCGATATAGGAAGATGGGGAGTGGTGGATCCGCTCGCGGAAGTTAATAGAGCTTGGTCTCTGTATCGTTATGCTTATGACAATCCAATCACATTTATTGATCCGGATGGTAGATTAGAAGGAGATTTTATTAATGAAAATGGAGAATATCTTGGAAAAGATGGTATTAATGACGGTAAAGTTTATGTTGTAAAAACAACAAAATTCAATTTCCCGACAGGGCAACCTGATGATACTCCATCAGCTGGAATATCCAATAAAGATAGAAAAGCAACAGAAAAATTTATTACCGAAAATTCTGGAAATACTTCAGCTTTCCAATCAAATAGTATAGCGTATGATAACAGTGTTGAAATTGCAGGAAGTTCTGATACACGTCAAGCAATGGTTGATATTGTTAACAAAGATAATGGAAAAGGAGATGCAAATAATCGTGAATATGGAGGTAGAATCAAAAAAGATGGAACTGTTGTAGAGTCACCCGCAGGTCTTGTTCGAGATCCGGCAACTGATCCAAACGCTAGTATTTCAATTACTAGTTATGGAAATCAATCAACATTCCATTCTCATCCAAGTGGAAATAAAACCGAATCATCAACTTCGAATAAAAATTTTGGAGGATCTTCTACAACACTAGGCGGAATGACAACAACAAGCGGATATGCAAGTCCTCCATCTTTCAAAGATGGAGATGTTCAGAATAGCGGAACTGCGATCAATTATGTTTTCTCCAGATCAAATGGAACTGTGTATATTTATAATAATACAGGTGTGAAAGCTACTATTCCTCAAAAATACTTTGTAACCCCTAAAACAAAATAGAAATGAAGAAAATAATATTTTTAACATTGTGTCTTGTGTCTTTTTCTCTTGTTATTAAAGCTCAAAATATAGATAATGAATATAAAGTTTTAAGGGATTCTGCAATAGTCATTAAGTCAAATGATTTGTATAAATTTTATATTGAACAATCAAATAAAGATATACGTACAGAAAATTGGAAAATATTTTTAGATAATTTTACACATTCAATCAATAATTTATATTTGATTGATCAAAATAATCAAAGTTTTAAAATAGATGCTACTACCAAAATACCATTTAAAGACATTGATATTTATGATAAAAAGAGCAGAAGCCTTCTAAAGAAAGGAATAAATGTTTGGAAAGTTATTCAACAACTAAATGGTAATAAGATTACTATTAAAATCATAGAATTTAAAGTAACATACAAAAACAAAAACTATCAATTTACAAATGGAGGTGGTTCAGAAATAGTGTTTGAATATTCTTGTGAAAATAAGAAATGGGAGATGAAAAAATAACACTCACCTGCACAAATTTGTAACTTTGAGCAAATAAATAAAACACATCGCAAATTGAGAGGATTTTTGTGTTATAGTACAGCAATATTTTTATTGAAGAAGTCTTTAAATTTTAGTAGTGAAGTCTTATCAATTTAAAATGTTTTTTAATTCTTTTGCTCCACTGGCACGAGCGCCTCGCTCGTGCTTGTAGATAAAAACAAATCCACCGCAATTGCTGTGTTTTTTGTGTTTTATAGTGCAGCAATTTATTGGATATTAAAAAATCATTATAATTATTTAAATTTACCGAAGAAGATCACTAAGAATGCCCAGGTAACGGATTATGTATACAGTGCAGATGGGGTGAAAATAAAGAAGCTCTTTGGAGGACTGCAGACGGAGTACAACGGTAAGGAACTTCAGGAGACCGGAATGTATGATTACGGCGCAAGGTTCTATATGCCGGATATTGGTAGATGGGATGTGGTAGACCCGCTGGCGGAGAAGATGACAAGACACAGTGCTTATAATTACGCATTTAATAATCCTATTCGTTTCATTGATCCTGATGGAAGAGAAACAAAAGATGTTATCATAAAAGGAAGTGGGGCACAAGAAGCATTGAATCAAATGCAATCAGCAGTAGATGGGCAATTAACACTATCTATGGACAAAAAAGGTTAAGTTACTGCAACCGCTGTAGAGGGAGTTACTTTATCTGAAGCAGCAAGTAAGTTATTAGACGCAACTACTAACACAGCTATTGTTGCTAAAATTGAAACTGATTCTGATATGCGTATTAATGAAGATAATAGTAAATATATAGGTGGAGCATCCAGAGGGTCTAAAACAGATCCCTCGACAGGAATAACGACTGCAACAAACGTAGTCAATCCAGAAATGTTAGGGAATCTTGATCAGGCTTATTATGGATCTAAAACAGGTTATGGAATTTTACACGAAACACTAGAGGCAATTGTCATGGCAGAATGTTTTCCAAATGCTCCGGCAGCCACTTCTGAGGAAAATAACAGTAAAGGTTATAATTATTCACATAAAGAAGCGAATAGGATTGATCCACGGAATATTGATCCAAACCCAAATTGGACTTCAATAAAATCTCCAAATTATAGTGTTGGTTCTAGTAAGTATATTGAATATACTGATTCTTATAGAATTCAAAATGTAAATACTAAAGCCGTTAAGGAAATCGGAAATTATAAAACTTTAAAACGTAAATAATAAATGAAAAGCTACAGCTATATAATATTATTTTGCCTGTTATTTACCATAATATGTTGTAAGTCAAAAGAACAAATTCATTCAGAAGAAATTGTAGGAAAAGTTACCAATATTGATTCTACTCAATCATGGTATATAATAAATTTCGAATACAAGAATAATAAAAAAGGTGTATTTATTTCCCAGAAAACTAAATGCAAATATCCTAAAAAAAGTAAATTAATCATGCTTAATCATAGTTATAATTTTAAATTATCCCGGATGATTCAGAATAATTATAACGAAAAGAAATTGGTTTTTGAAGTTGAAGGTAAAGAAACATGGAATAGCTTTTCTGGTATAGATTATTTTGAATATTCAAATAATACTTGTGGTCTTTATACGTGGAAGTAAATTAATCCCCACTCCCGCACGATTGTATCGTGTAGCAGATAATACAAAACCTCGCATTTTGCGAGGTTACTTATCAATATAAGTACAATGGAAAGGAATTGCAGGAGACGGGTATGTATGATTACGGCGCAAGGTTCTATATGCCGGATATTGGTAGATGGGGCGTCGTCGATCCACTAGCGGAGAAGATGACCCGTTATAGTCCTTATAATTATGCGTTTAATAATCCGATCAGGTTTATTGATCCGGATGGTATGGCACCATTGACTGATTATAAAATTACAAAAGACAAAAAAATAGAAAGATTGGATGAAAATGATAATAGCACTGAAAGAAGCGATGATAGACTTTTTATTGTAGATGAAAACGGAAAAAAAACTAATGCTGATCCATTTGTAATTACCAAGGATTCTCCTGATGAAAAAACTATGATTAGCGATTTGAGTGAAAATAAGGGAAGTAGTGCATATGGAGAACTTAACTATACTGTAACTGATAACATAGAGCAGGCTTTGAATTTATATCAATTTATAGCATTAACTTCAGTGAATGAATGGTCTTTTGAATACCGTGATTCAAATAGTAATAAAATTGTATTTGGAACCTACAGTCATAAATATAGAAGTCCTGATTTTTCGACTAAAATACAAGGGTTAACTGATAACAATTTGATATATGACATCCATTCTCACGGCGCAGAGAGGGGTACTAATGGACCATCTGGAGCGGAAGGACTATCTGATACCTCTGATATGGCATATGGAAGAACAGCTACAACCACCAGATATTTATTTAGAACTAATGGAAGATCTGGTACAGGAGAAAGAGGAACTTTATGGAGATATGGAAAAGGAATTGCAAAACCTATTAAAGAGCAAGGAGATGATTCAAAAGCATTTTTATCCCGTAATCCTTAACTTAGAAGAAAATAATTTTTTATGAAAAAAATATTCTTTGGAATTATTGTTCTACTATCAAATTTTTGTTCTTCACAGCAAATAGATAGTAGACTAAACGATTTTTTTATTGACACAAGTATTCGCTTAAAGACGATCAACATCTTAGATTTTATAAAAAATTCAACAACAATACGTCTAAATGATTATAGTCCAGTATTTATAAGTTTAGATGCTGATGATTTAAAATATGAAAAGATAAATAATAGAGCAGTAAAAGCACAGGGTATATTTCATTTATATGTTTCAAATCAGATGATTTTTGATAAAAACGCTAAGAAGTTGTATTGTTTCGAAGTTGAACAAGACAGTAAATACTTGGTTGTACGGGTTAATGAAAAATTTAATGACGAATATTATTTAATAAAGAAAAATAAGCAATGTGAGTGTAATAAACTTTTTTCCTTTAATCGAAATAAACCAGCTTCTCCTCAGAGTGCGTTTTCTTATTCTGTAAATAATGGAGTACCATTACTCTATAGTGCAGCCAGCTTTGATGCTCTTGAGTTTTTGAGGATAGAGTTTTTAGTAAATTAAAGATTTAATTTAGTGAGCTGTTAGTATAATGAAGAAAAATATACAACTACAATTTTAGGAAATCAAATGTATAATAAACTTGGTGAAGATGATGGAACACAAGTTATGGATTATTTCCTCTCTCCGCTGGCGCGAGCGTCTCGCTCATGCTAGTAGATAAACAAATAGCCCTCGCAAAATTGTGAGGGCTATTTGTTTTACAGTCCGTCCATGTTTTATATTAAAGAAGTCCTTAATTTTTTTGATAGTGAGCATTTTACAATAATATAAATATTTCATCCATCCAATATAATTATTTAAATTTACCAAAGAAGATTACTCAGAATACCAGATAACAGATTATGTGTACCGTGCAGACAGGGTGAAAGTGAAGAAGCTCTTTAATGATTTAGAAACCGATTACCTGGATGGTTTCCAGTATAAATCTACCTACCCAAGTGAAACGGATGGTTACATTGACACTTTTGAGTCAACAGAAATAAAATTGAGGATTATTCCCAAATCCGGAAGGATATTTTGATGCTTTAAGGAATAAGTATTATTATAATTATACCGATCATTTAGGAAACATACGTTTGAGCTATAGTGATGCTAATGGAGATGGTATTGTAACAGGAGATATTGTGGTAAATAACTGTGTAGATAACGGAGTAGATGTTACATGTAACAGCTATATTACTCTCGGAGAAGCAGAAGGAGTAAACAACTACTATCCCTTTGGACTGGCGCATGCTAATAGTAATTTTGAAAAAGTTTATCAATATAAGTATCAGGGACAAGAGTTACAGGAGACTGGTTGGTATAGCTTTAAGTGGCGAAATTACATGCCCGATATAAATCATTATTCGATAGAATAAAAAGAGTTGATTTTGATTGCTGAAATGTTTTGAGGCTTACTATACCACCCTAATTAATTATATTATTTATAAAAGTGATATAACGAATATATTTAAATTTTGTCTTATAATGATTGTCAACGTATTGCAGAACTTTTGTATATTTAAAACAACTACCTCACAAAACGATTATAATTATGATAATAGGATTGGATATTGGCACTTCATCTACCAAAGCCGTTGCATTTGACCTGGAAGGTAATGTTTTGGCAACACACAGTATATCTTATCCTATACTGAATCCTCTGGAAGGACATTATGAACAGGATCCTGAAGTTATGTATAGCGCGTGTATCGCTTCAGTTGCAAATGTGATGATCGAATTACAGGACCTTAAAAAGATACAACCGCCGATGTGTATTTCGGTTAGCAGTGCCATGCACGGATTAATAGCTGTTGACAGATTGGGCAAGCCACTCACAAATTGTATCATTTGGGCTGATCGGAGAAGTGAAGACATCGCTATTGAATTGAAAGCAACTGAAAAAGGACGACTGCTATATCAACAGACCGGTACGCCCATTCATCCCATGTCTTTGCTCTGCAAATTAATGTGGATACGATCCAATGATGAAGAACTGTTAGTTCGATCCCATAAATTCATTGGCATTAAGGAATTTCTTTTTTACCGACTCTTTGGAAGCTATCTGGTTGACCATTCCATTGCATCCGCTACGGGACTATTTGACATACACCAATTAGCATGGTCGGACTTAGCGTTGAATGTAGCAGGAATCTCTGCCGAACAACTATCGACGCCCGTACCTGTTGATCATGTTACAAGATTGCTAGATCCAGATATCGCAGCCTCTATGCACATCCCCGAAGGTACCATATTTGTTATTGGCGGTAGTGATGGTTGTCTGGCCAATTTGGGGGTCGGGGCTGTGAAACCGGGAGTCGCTTCTGTGACGATTGGTACCAGCGGAGCGATACGGGTAACCTGTCCTCTGCCAAACCCGGAGCAAAAGCAACGGCTATTTAGCTATCTCCTTAGGCCGAATGAATATATCGTTGGGGGAGCTGTTAATAATGGAGGTATATTGCGGAGCTGGTTTCGAGATACCTTCTTAGACGAATCGATCGGAAAAATACAGGATAAAGATGCTGACGCTTTATTAAACGAAATGATCGATTCCATCGATCCGGGATCAGAAGGCTTGATTTTTTTGCCCTATTTAACTGGTGAACGTGCTCCGCACTGGAATTCCAATGCAAAAGGCGTTTATTTTGGAATACAGTTGCAACACACAAAGGCCCACTTTGCTCGTGCAATGATGGAGGGCATGCTGTTCGCCATCTACAGCGTAGGAATTGCGTTGGAGGAAAACACCGGCCCTATTCACAAAATATATGCAAGTGGCGGTTTAGCACGTTCTCAGAATCTGGTTCAAATGTTAGCAGATATTTTCAACAAGCCTGTTTTCATTAAAAACACCGTAGAAAGTTCTGCGTGGGGAGCGGCACTCATAGGTATGGAATCACTAGGCATTGAGGTTAAGGAGCCAATCACAGAGGCGGATAATGCTGAACAATTGTATAGACCGAGAGGAGAAAATCATGCTGTGTATGTAAGAAATTTTGAACAATTTCAGCGACTTTACCATAAGCTAGAAGACGAGTTTTAAATTAAATCCACCGCTATGCCTTTAATCATTATCATATTTGGAGTGGTTATGCTGCTCATTTTAGTAACTGTCATCAGACTAAACACTGTATTTTCCTTGCTTATAACCTCTATCGCTGTAGGTTTTGCCATGCGGATGAGCGTTGAGGAGATTCTTAAATCTGTTGAAACCGGCGCAAGCAGTACGATGGGACAATTAGGACTTTTGCTGGCCTTTGGATCAGTTCTTGGAAAATTGATGGCAGAAGGCGGTGCTGCAGAGCGTATTACAACGGTATTGACAGCGGTATTTGGCAAAAAGAATTTACCGTGGGCTATGGTGCTTACAGGTTTTTTGGTTGGCATACCGTTATTTTACAATGTTGGATTTATCGTATTGGTGCCATTCGTTTTTATGGTTTGTGCGTCCAACAAATTGCCGATGCTGTACGTAGCCATTCCACTATTGGCAGCCCTATCCGTAACGCACGGTTATCTGCCTCCCCACCCGGGAGCTATGGCCATCGCACTTACCTTTAAAGCTGACATAGGCTTGACGATGGCCTATGGTATGATAGTCGCGATTCCTGCAATTCTTATTGGCGGGCCCTTATTTGGACGAACGCTTAAAGGCATCGCAACGAATCCGCCCCCGGAACTTTTTCCTCAAAGGCGTCAGGATGATGAAGGGAGGCTTCCGGGGTTTGGAATTAGTCTGTTCACAGGACTGTTTCCAGTATTGCTGATCGCGTTAGGGTCTTTTTCTCATTTACTATTGCCGGAAACGTCACCTTGGCTAATAGCTTTACAGTTCGTAGGAGATCCTGTTATTGCGTTAATGATTGCCTCCCTATTGGCGATGTACACAATGGGCATCCGTCAAGGTAAAAGCTTAAAGCAACAGTCGGAAAGTGTGGAAGAAGCCTTCCGCGGCATAACCATGATCCTGTTTATTATTGCAGCATCCGGCGTTTTCAAACAGATATTAGTGGATAGTGGGGTAGCCAACTATATCGCGAATTTGACAAACGATCTCAGTCTCTCGCCGCTGGTATTAGCATGGTCTATCGCAGGGATTATCCGCCTGGTTATCGGTTCAGCTAGTGTTGCCGGGCTTACGGCGGCGGGTATTATGCTGCCTATCGTACAGGCTGGCCATGTTACTCCTGAATTAATGGTCTTGGCAACCGGCGCAGGCAGCCTGATGTTCTCACACGTTAATGATCCGGGTTTCTGGATGTTTAAATCTTATTTTGGAGTGAGCATAAAGGATACATTTCGCTCCTGGACGCTTATGGAAACCCTTGTGTCCATTACCGGATTAGCTGGCGTGCTGGTATTACAATGGCTGGGAATATAATCATCAATGGATTAAAATAGAATCTAAATACTCATCTTTTCAATCTTTACATTTCAAAGTAGCTGAGAATATGCTACTCTGAGTAAAATATTAATTCACAAATGAGAAATAGTACAATGAAACCGTTTATATTGACAGCACAGCGCTACGTATTATGGTATAGATGTCGGACCATAAATTAAAAGACGATTTCACAATAATTTCGAACGAATATAACAAAATGTGTATGCTGAAAAATAGTATAAATGATTAAGCTCTACTCAGATGAAGCAAATCTAATATGTATTAAAAAATCATTTATCAGTAAAAAAAAGTAACTTTTTAATTTACACAGGTAGTGAGATACTACCGTAGATGGATCTTTGGCATTGTCAGAGATCCATCTACTTTTTAATTTTGGTGAATTATTTTTCGGGCTTCTCAGAATTATTTGTTCCTCTATTTCTATCTGCCTTACTCGCTTCTGCAGAATTCCTTTCGCTATCTTTAACATCTGCTTTACTTCGGTCTATCATAGTCCCGGCATCTCTTACTGCAGTATTGGCACTACCTAATCCCTCTCTTCATTCCATATTTCTTTCAGATTCTGACGGTATCGCATATGAACGTTTTTTTTTCATATGTTGCTCTGCCAGGATTGGGCTGACTGGAAGCCTTGTTAGGTTCAGATGTACTTGGAGATTTTCCCCTTTTTGAGCCCCCTTTGTCTACGCTCCCTCCCTCTCTTCCAGCTCTCACACCGGCAGGCTACCTATCACCTGTGGCTCTCTAGAGTGTTTAAAATAGCGCCTAATAATTCAATATATTAGTTATTTACGTTACATAATCAATATATTAATTCTAGTTGCCTTCTACAGGTGGTATATTTTTGGAATTATTAATAAAATAGCACATTCTAACAAAATATATTATCTAAATTTATAACAATTATTAAAAAATATTGAAAAATATTTACGCATACATTAAGTATTGGATTATTCTTAATCCGATGCTTTGAAAATAAAATAGTTCGGTATTCGAACTTCTACATTCTTTTTAACTGTTACGGAGTATATAATTACTACAGCTAATATAATTAGCGTTCCCACTATTGCGAGAGGACGGGGTTTGAATTGTTTAATAAAATCTTTCATATTATATAATTTTCTTTTTAAATAATTATTTCCATTTTTCCAAAACTACAATGAGCTTTTACGAAAGTCGCTTTTGCTTAATTTCTTACAGAACAAATAGAAAAACTTCAGCTATTTCGAAAGGAAACTTTTTTCCACTTCTCTTTAGATACCATGAATAAAGGACTTGCAAGTATATTGCATAGTTTCTAATAAAGTTGTGACGCAGTCGAAGCATGGTCATGGATAATTTTCAAGATATTCATGGTATTTTTAATTATTCAAAAATAATTTTATTCTAAAATGGTATTGCTGTGTTGCTTTTATATATCTTTCTTTTTAATAAATAGTTCAATTTGCCCTGTAGCTTAAATGACATCTTGACATTATTATTCAACAATAATTTGGTGGAGTAGTAACTGAGTAAATATTCCAGTTTGAAACAGGTGTCGTCATGTCAATACTCTTGCATTAAGTGATTGCAACTACCGAATAGAGAAGGCTGAAAACTTTCACAAGAATAAAAAAACAATGAATTTTGGCCTTGGAACCAAACTGTAAATCAATAGATTTTTAATGAAATAAAGCTACTGCAACTACAGACTAGAGAGCTCAAAAAATTTTTGTAAGAATAAAAAAACTGTGAATTTTGAACACTGAAAAACAAGAATAGCATGGCAGTTTCAAAAAAAATCCATGAAACTAAAACAAATTTATAAACAAATACAAAAACAATACAATGGCTATAAGAGATAAAAATACATTAAAAACATTTTTTGAAAAAGGAGACATTCCTACGCAAAATCAATTTGTAGATCTAATAGATTCCTTCAAACATCAAAACGACGCTAATGCCGTTCTGCTCACCGACCAAGAAATAGTATCAATAGCAAATCGGATAGCAACCATTAACAATGGATTTGTTGAATACTATTTTGACAATATGAGCAATTCATTAATTAAATTGAATGTAGCTCAAGAAAATCAAGAAAATCAAGAGATAGAAATCAGATGTGACATACATGATAATGGGGATGTAAGAAAACAGTACTTTGTTGGTAATGGACCTTATACTGTTACTATAAAAGAATTTGAAAGCGAAACATTACAAGCCAATGAATACTATTATTTGTATTATGAAACAAGTCTATATGACAGCATCGATAGACTTATTGGACACAAATTACCAACTACGTTCAATGGTTTTGAATTCGGCAAACTAGATGGAAGGAGCTTTCATTTTTACATTTCGAAACAAAATTTCGGAAAAGAATTAAACGTACTGCATACCAATATTAAGTTCATTAATAAAACAGATATTCCTATTGAATATAAATCCCAGAGTACTAATTGGCGCGACATCTATAGGAAAGAAAACAGCGTAACCGCTCATTATGACCAATGGGATTATTTATACTTCAGTTACAATGCAGACATGACAAAAGAACATTATACTATTGAGTGCAGTGTTTATGATACCGACACAAACGAATTATTAATAATTGACTACCTAGAGCCCGGCATCAATTACAGACATTTTGGGAACAGTAGTGATATTGAAGGAAACAGGGCAGACAAAGCGAGGAATATTGCAATAGAATGTATAAAAGTATAATCCAAATGGATCAACAGTTTGGATTTGGAGCTTCACCTCAAGGAGCAATCAGAAATGTAAAAATCGAATGTAATTATAATGAAAATGCAAAATAATAGAATTGAAAAAATTCAAAAACAATATCTAAAATTATACCTCCCTTTGAAATAATAGAGCTAAAAAACAAATTTTGGTAAAGAAGTTACAGGCAAGAGAAACTGCAATGATTCAGTACACAATTTCTCTATAGCCTTACAACAATTAAGTGTGCTGTATGGTTATCTGATAGGTTACAAACTGGTATCAATCAAAATTTAAAAGAAATTTTGGTGAATAGATCAACAGTAAGCTTGAAATTATTAACAGTACATCATTAATATTGTCAAGTTCAATAGGTTTATATTTGACTTCAAGAGTACCGGCTATGAAGCTGAATATTTAGTATTATTTCTGACAAGGTATCTGTACTATCAAATTTTATAGATATGCAAATGTTGCATATGAAAATTACACAAAAACGGTTAAGATTAAAGAGGTGGATAAAGCCTTTGAAAAATATGAAGCATAATATGATAAAGTGATATACGTAGAAGGAAAATGATTGACAACAAGCGAATATTGATTTGATAATTAAGCAGTTATACTATTCCTTACCATTTTATAACGTCATTTTTGGTAGACGATATAAGTTTTAGCAACTATTTTCTCTATATCGGGATCAATAGATACAAAATCAAAGGCCTCCCGTAGGAAGCCTATGAAAAACACAAAATATTAATATGATAAAATTTACTTTTGAGTAAGGAGAGGCATTTGCTAGCATCCCGAATCCGGATCTGCAGATCTTTAGGTCATAATTTGCTGGCAAATAAAACTAATTTCCTGATACTATTTAATCCTGCAGAAGTTTCTTAAAAATTCAGCACTTTATAAAGCAGTCGCAGTATACGTTACGGTTTGTGTATATGTTCCTGCTGGTTTTCCTAAAATATCAGAAGAAGATGATTTTGCCGCTGGAATCGTGTAATCTAAATTCAAAGTTAATGCACTTCCAAGCGGTGCATTTGACACCAGGTTTTGCTCAGCTACAGATAAAACAACAGTATTTTTTGTTCCGCCCATTGTTCCGGCCGCCGCAGCCGCTTTAATTGTCAGAACATTTACAGGGATAACGTTGGATCCATTCATGAAATTCGCACCTCCTGCTTTTACTTTTACATTAAAATTCTTTGTTGAAGTTACTTTTAAAGAGTTAGCCTTAGTAATTGTTTGATCAGAGTTATAATCCGCAGCAGTAGCATAGTTAAAGTCAACAGTATTGCCGATGGCAGTACTTCCTGCATCGATAGAGATGACATCATTTAGCGTAATGTTTACGTTTGTAGTTGCCGTAGTATTTTGAGCACGAATATCATTAGTTCCTAATACGAATGCTCCGACGGTTAATGCTGCGATTGCAATTTGCTTTTTCATAAATGGTATTGTTTTTAATTTTTATTCTTGTTTAATTGTTCTCTTTTGAACATTACAAATGTACATCGGCAATACATTTTTTCTATGTAGTGGAACATGGAAGTTGATGTAGTGAAATCGCTACACGTATTTTGTTTACTATTTAAATAAGAAAGCCCTCAACACTTCAAAGTGTTGAGGGCTTTCCTCGAATCGGTCTTGAAATAAGTATAAAGCGGTCGCAGTATAGATAACCGTTTCATTCATATTAGAAACGGTTGCTTTTAGCAAGCGATGATATACAAAGATGTCAAATCTTAATTCTCATTATTCAACGGTTTTAGCAAAAATGATTATATAAATTTGTGAACTCGAATTTATCAAAAAATAAATATAGCTCTAATCTCCTTGTAGGCTTCGAAACCTCAACCCCCCCACTAAGATCCGCCATCACCACCACACTTCCCTGAAATGGATGATAAGACGGCTGGTAATCAATATAGCCCTAAGAATGGAGATTCTTCAGGCATTTATGGTAGGTGGCTTTTGAGCGGATTTTACTGATACGCATCACTTCATCTCGGGAAATACTGACCGGATTTCGGAAACGGCTGAAATTCCAGAACTGGAATAAGGCTAAATAGAGGCTGATGTGCGATGGATTATGCGTATGATCCTGAGCCACCTTTTCATAGAAAGCTGTGGGATGTTTGATATAATTCATAATTTGGTTTTACTGTTGTGAAATATCATTGCTTCTTCTTCAGCATTTCTTCGATGTCTTTGAAATTGTAATATATTGTCCCGCCGACTCGGGTACAAGATAATTTCCCGCTGTTGCGAAGGTTTTGCAATGTTCCTGAGGAGATTTTCAGAAGTGCTTTGACCTCTGAGGAGCGAAGCCATAATTTCTGTTGGGAAATCTTGATTTGAAAAAGATTTTGTAAGTCTTCCAGCAACTCGGTTTTAAATTCCTGAAGGTCTTCTTTGGTGATTAGGTTTACTATCATAGCTACTTCATCTTTGTTTTTGACTAAATTTTCTTCTGCAAATTTGGAACATCAAAAGCTTGAAAGCAATAGTGATAAGGGGACTTCGGCTATAAAAGAATAATCCGGATTCCTTTGTAATCTTTTGGAGATTAAAAAAGAATAACTTGGAATGTTATACCTTATTTTTGAAAAACAACAGACAATTTTGTATACCTCGATTTATATAATGAACCATCAATAAACACTTTTATAGATACGTTATCGGTAGTTTTATTCTATACAAATTGGAAAAAAATGTAATATTGAGATCTGTCAAATATAATCACAGTAACAAATAAATCAAGGTCAAAAACTAACTGGCTTATTACTACTCACTGTAACCTTGTCTACAATTTTAGTAATTGCATCTTTAATGACCTGAGGCTGCTCTTGATTGATGTAATGCCCGCTTTCAGGCACAAGAATTTGTTTACTGTCTGTCGAAAGAAGCAAAAAGTCTTTTTGCATTTTAGACCAGGCATTTAGCATTTCCGTTTTTAATTTCTCGTTCTTAATAGAGGAGTCATACCGTTTTTCGTCTGCTGCAGTCAATACCAGAAGAGGGATATTTCCAAAAGATGTTATTTTCGACGACTCTTTTTTAATGGAGGGTATTTGGTCCTGTTCCTCCAGTATGGCGTCTGCGCTTTTGTAGAGTAAAGCAGGCATCAGGGAATTTTGATATTCATATTCCTTGCTATTGGGAAACATCCCTTTGAACATCAATCTTGCCAGACCGAAATTGTTTGCAAATTTTAAAAAGCCGCTTGGAAGCCCCTGATTGACCATTTTATAAAGTTCCGGGGATAAATACTTTTTGTCATCCGGGCACTGGCTGTCCACCAAGATAACTCCTGCAACTTCTGTAGGATATTGATCGACAAAAAAACGTACCAATGTACCTCCGAACGAATGCCCTACGAGGATATAAGGTTTAGGTACGTTAGATTTTTCGAGCAAAAGATGCAATTCTTCAGCCATCTTTTCACCTGATTTTGGATTCTGGCCACGTTCACTCCATAATATTCCTGACCTGTCATATGAAAAACTTGTATAAGAAACCGGTAACTCTTGTTGAATATGGTACCACTGCAGATGTCCGGCGGGATCGAATGCCGTTTCAAAAACAACAGTTGGTCCTCCATTTCCTTTTTTGTAATAATGCAGCCGGTGATGGTCAACTTCTGCAAAATTGCCATCCGGCGTTATTTTTTCAGCATTGTTTCGGCATCCTTTTTCAAAAATAAATCCTATAGTAAGGAGCAGTATGACCAATGTTACCAATCCCAGTCCTATTCGTTTTGTCCATTTTAAGAATCTTTTCATAGTCTTTTTAGTTGAAGACATTTCTGTTTAAGCATTTGTTACATCAATATGTTTATTATGGTTCTCATTTTTCCATTGGGAGTAAAAATGGCTTAATGCTCATTTTTGTTGTTGTCTCAAATTAAAGCAATCCGGAAAATAAATATTGATTTCTTTTACGATGCTTTTATTGAACGGTTTTTAAATGATATTCTTTATTTATGAGAAGGTTTTGGCCCTTATCTATCAATTCAACGGGCTAATTTTCAGATTGCGGAAATAGCCTTCCGTGCCAACATCAACGAATAGCCCTACAGCTCCGTATTTATCGGCTCCATGCTTGAGATCATTTACGATGAGGGAAGGCTGTTTGCTATTATTTAGAAAAAGTTTTGCCTGACCGTCTTTGATCTCAATTTTCATCTTAATCCATTCATTCAGACCCATATCTGCATAGGACTCATACTTCTCAGGACTTTCTTTTCTGAGACGGTCATATTTATAATCCGGAAAAGAAAAGTACTGGATGGAGTGGTTGCGTCTTACCTGATCTTCGGCCCTGCCGTTTGTTGGGCGTATATAGATAGCTTCAAATTCGGAATTTATATCATTGATCCTGAATGCCACTCCGATAAACCCACGGTCTGTGGGAGAAGCTGTAGGGAGAAGCCGGCTTAGAACTTCCACCTCGATGGTGCCATTTTTAAAATTGGTGCTCTTTATCCGTACAAAGGTTGGTTCGTCCGCTTCTTTTATGGCAGAATCTTTGATGACCCTGACAATGCTTTCACCCTGCAGCTTAGTGATTTCCATATAGACATTATTCGGTACAAGGTTGGTCTTATCTAAATTTATTTTTTGACCGTATGCACTTTCTGCGGCAAAAAGAAGGAGAAACGAGATTATTTTTATATTCATATTATTTAATATACATTGCTTTAGAGCATTTATTTATAGAGCTTATTTTTAAAAAGCCCTGCATTTAATTCTGAACCTATAGAACCTTCCGCCAATTGTTGTTTCTCCCTCTTCTTTGTTTAGGTTAACACCCCTGGCCGCTTCTGAAAGGCTCTTTAACGGCTGGATGTTTGGTCCGGAATTGATATCATTTACATACAATTGCTCGGCCTTTATCCAAAACAGGCTCGTAATGAAAAAATAGAAGACCGAGTGTTGCAGATTTTTTCATTTTCTTTTTTTTGTAAAATTACAAACATTTATACCCTGCAAAAAGGTCATTTTAACTTTAAAGTTGTCATTTTACGCTTTTTCTGTATTGCTGGGGTGTGATATTGGTGAATTTTTTGAAGAAACGGTTGAAATTTGACGGATCAGAGAATCCCAGTTCATAGCAGATCTCCTTTGCAGATTTATTCTGATGCAGCTGCTTCTTAATTTCTGAAACCAGCTTGTGATGGATCATTTGCTGCGCCGACAATCCGCTGAACTGTCTGCATACCTTATTGAGGAACCCGGTGCTTATATTAAGCATTCTGGTGTAGGCTTCAACGGTTTGGTCCTGTAAGAATCTTTTTTCCAGCAGCGACCGGAATCTGTAAAAATCTGCATGGATATATGTATCCTGCTGGACATCATAAGCACCGGCATAGTAACGGTTGAGCATGATAAGAAGCTGATACAGAAGTGACCTGATCATATGATTGCTGTCATTTTGGATCTGTGCGAACTCCTGTTCTATTCCCTGCAAAATTTGCAGGCATTTACCGAATGATGTTTCATCGATATGCATTTCAGCGGGATGCGAATACTGATGAAAGTACTGAAACCTGTAAAGAAAAAACTCGTCTGAAAAAAAAAGGTGAAGAAAATCTTTTTCAAAGAATAGGGTGTAGCCTTTTACCTCTTCCTCAATTTCCCACCGGCGAACCTGCCCGGGACTGGTGAAAATGATGGTTTGCGGGCGAATCGGCATTTTACTCTCATCCAAGGCCAATGTTCCGGATCCTTCTGTGATGAAAATAATTTCATAAAAACTAAGTTGATGCAATGTGCTGTCTAATACATAATTTTTCAGCGTTTCAATACGTCCGAGATCCAATAACAGTTCCGAGCCATATTTAAACGGCAAAAAATGATATGTTTTAATTGGGGGGATCAATGCCATCTTTCACAATTACTTTACAATATAAGAATAAGTTAAAAATACAAATTTCTGTTCTTGTCATGAAATCCAAAAACATATAAGTGCTGTCCAAATGCAGTTTTTTTTTGCGTTGAAAGTGGTTTAGTTTTTCCATCGCAATCCTTTTTGGTAAATTTGAAAGTCTTAGGTCCCCTTTTGTTCCAAGCTAATAATTGGAATACAAAGTGAACGTGCATCATCTTTTCATAATAGATCAGTTTGATCAAAGATCATGTTCGGTGATTCTGTTTACATAATTGAAGCGTATTGTATTAAACAAACTCCATTCGAATCCAAAATTCCATTTCTGAATATGCCTATTTGCTCCAATGTTTATCTGAGATTATCTGATTTCTAAACTAAAATCTGATTTTTAGACATTAAAACACGTTCTGGTTTATAATCTCAAATAACCGTTCGCTAATTGTAAGGGTTGAAGTTATAAGGTTACTAAATTTTGGGTAATTACCTTTTGACATGGCGACAACTTTAGAAATCTAAATCAAATGCTACAGGCAACTGTGCGACTCTCTCTTCCAATGGAAGCAGAATAGAATATGTTTTATCCCGTAATGCATTTCATATAATGTTTATAATTATTAATAGTGTAATATTCAGTTAGTACACATTACGAAGGAACACCATAATTTAGCACAAAATTAATACCATGAAAAAATTTTCACAAGTACTTTGGCTCTAGGCGCGTTTCTTAGTGTTTCAGCACAAGATGTAGTCTGGCAGACAGATATTAAATTCTCTACACAGGATTTTCTATCCCAAATCATAACAACCATCGATCGACAATATTTAGTGGCAGGAAGCAGCATACAACCGTCAACAGGCTTAAGGTCTGCTCATGCTGTAAAATAGAACCGGGACTTTTTCAAACGTCCAGCATCAAAACAAAATCAAGGCTACGATTTCCATTTGGTTAAATTAAACCAACAGGGAGATGAGGTTTGGGAAAAATATTTTTCAGGACAAAACCATGATTTCTTATCCGCTACGGTGAATACGCAGGAAGGGGGGGACTTCTTGGTGAACCTCATTCAGCGAAAAAGGATTAGATAAAAAAGACGATTCCAAAGGCGGATCGGATATCTGGCTGATCCGGATCAATGAATTCGGCAATGCACTGTGGCAGAAGACCATAGGCAGCGTTTCGGCTGAAGAAGCAGGAGCGGTTATTCAGACGACCGATCTGGGATTCTTTATGGCAGGCAACGTTCAGAATTCACCAAAAGGGTACGGATCTAAGGATGTCCTGGTTGTTAGACTGGATAAAAACGGAAGGAATTATCGCAGCTTATTCTGGGCGGAAAAGGCTTAGATGAAATAGAGAAGATGATTCCTACCAAAGACGGCGGAGCATTATTGGGAGTGTATTCCAGGAGCGTAGTGGTAGCAGCAAGCGGGATGCAGGAAGCGGTAAGTAAAGCCAGATGCCAGATGCCAAAAGCCAGTGACAATTTCGGTGAGGATGATTACTGGATTATCAAGCTGAATAAAGAGGGCAAAGCAGAATGGGAAAAGAATTTTGGTGGAAAAATAAAACAGATTATTATTTACTATCTACGTTTGAATTATTTACTTTTAGCCTTATGGTCCGGAAACGGACACATTTATGATATAAAAGCTAATAAAAAAATCGCTCCCCAAGGAAGTTACACAGCATTCGAATATAATGGCGGAAGCTATGCCATTACCGAAGGAGCAATACCAACCATGACAACAGCAAGAGCAATTGGTAATATTATTTTTGGAAAAAATATGCGGACCATCTATGACAGGAACAAGACATTAGGAGGAGACACTCCGTCACAATTTTGTAACAGTGTTATGCATGTAGTAGGTTTTTATAATCAATTTGGTGTTGATAAGCCATTTAATGAGGGACTCCCATATTACGGAGAACATACTTTATCAGGGACTTATATTTATGGAGGATTTTTTAGAAAATATAAATAATTCATGAAAAACATTGTAGTGTTAGTGTTCGCTTCTTTTTTAGCATCATGTGCAAAGAAAATAGAACAAAAAGTTTTTACAGACGGAAATATTATTGTTAAGACTTATACCATCGAAAGAGGAGATGTACAAAGTGCAAATCCCAATAAAAGCTATGTCGAAGTCAGGAGAGGCTTACAATCAGAAATGCCGCTGGTATATGATTCATATGGCATCAACAGTGTCTCAGTAAAATTTAAAAACAAAACAATTCTTATTAAAGGAAATGATGAACAGACGATTGATCTAATTAAAAATGCTCATATAAAAAAAGCAGATGTTTTCGGATATAGAATCGTAAAATAAAACTGCCGAAATACAAATTCCCTTCACAAAAGATTCTGTGAAGCAAATTTTCGTGACCGAAGTAACGAATAATCCTGATATTCCGAAACTTTTGCATTATAAGTAGATGGCGTGCTGGACAATCAGCCACGCGGCCGCACTGACATAAATTGTATTTGATTTAATTGAATAGAATTTTCCATAATGAGATTGTGTAAGTTTGAGAGCTAAGCAGAGGTGATGACGATATACGAAATCTGTATCTTTCCTTTTCAAGAGGGTTAATTCTTAAGTGGCAACTCTCGAAAGCACGTAACAATTACTTCATAGTATAAAATAGGTATGAGATCAGTTCAATAATTTTAAAGCGGAAGTTTTTACCTTCCGCTAAAATATATTACAGCTTTCAGATTGCGATGCTTATAATATCATTCAGCAAAAAAATATTGACGTAGTATTTCATACTGCATTTTCATAGCCTCATCAAGGGATTTTTGAATATAAGATATACCCTGAATGGCTTCCGGGGTTTGTGATATTTTGCTCACTTCCGGATCTGTAAAATCAACCATTCGTACACGTTCATTGATCCAGAACAGGTTTCCGAAGGGATCAAGTACACGGCAGACCCGTTCTCCAAACCATAGGGTGGTAATTTCTGTCACAGAAATAGCTCCCAGGCTTAAGGCTTTACTGTAAGCTTTATCAATGTCTGCTACATAAAAATTCAGAAAGGAAGGTGTTGGCCCCCAGCCTTGTCTTGCATCAAATAACATCACCAGGGCTCCCCCGATTTTAACAACAATGTGTATGATTACCCCTTGGTCATTTATTATTCTGCTATTGGGAACTTCCTCGGCATCAAAAACAATTGCTAAAAAATCAATCATTTTTTCTGTAGATTTTGTAATAATCCAAGGAGTAACTGCAGTATATCCCATCGGGACAATTTCTAAGTTTTCATTTGTCTCTAAGTCCATGTCTTTACTATTTTAATAACCACAAAGATCTATACATTTGCATGATCAGCGGTAACATAAAAATTGGTTTTCATTGCATAAAAATTGGTTAGTGTTATTTGTATTTCACCGGAAACGGCAAGAAGCAGGCTGTGAGCCATTTTTCAATTAATAACGAATTGAATTATATTTGCTGTATAGTAATTAACAAATGAAAGGTATTCCCACTTTTGTCGATATCAACGAGCTGCATGAAGCAACTGCTTCTAACTTGCGGTCAACGAACAAGTCTTTTCATTGCTTTAGAATGGAAGAATTACATATGAATGTAGATCAATTGCCTGCCTACAGATCTGGCTTTTTTACCTTGGCGCTAAGTTTTGGATCTGAAAATTTCATGATCAATATAAATGAAGAAGAGCATAATGATCTGAAATGTTACATAATCTGTATTGGACCGGGACAAATTTCCAGTTTCAGGAAGGAAGGTAACTGGAAGGGATTTTGTACTTTTTTCACTGCTGAATTTGCAACTTATAAAACCGAAATGAATTTTCTGGAAGATTATCCGTTCTTTAATATTAACAATACCAATATTTTTCCGATTAGTGAAGACCAGTTTAAGCAAATAGGAGTTTATTATCACCAAATTTTACATGAACAGTTACATACCGGGACCTATTATCTTGATATCGCACGTGCTACTTTTCAGGCAATATTGTTGCAAATCAAGCGAATATTTGAAAATACTGGTTCAAAAGGATTTTCAGACAAGGCAGGAATTGTCATAGCTTCTAAATTTCAGTATCTCGTGAATCAACACTTCGTGACAAAAATAACGGTTGAGCAGTACGCGCAATTACTTCATATAAGTCCGAACCACCTGACACAAACCATTAAAATGATGACAGGGAGGACACCTAAAAGTATAATTTTACAAAGAAGGATAGAAGAAGCTAAATATTTACTGAGATATACCAGTAATGACATGTCAACGATAGCTTACCTACTTAATTTCAGGGAGCCAGCCCATTTTAATAATCTTTTTAAAAAAATGTCTGGCTTTACTCCTTTAGCGTTCAGAAAGTTTTACAGATCTTCTGATTATTAGCATATAATCTTATATTGCTCAGCGACAATAGGAAAATCGATATTCTCAAAAATCATTTCAAGTGATAATTTATCAGGTGCTAACTAAGATTTGTGATATGTTTAGAGTATAGAACAGTACATCAAAATATCCGCGGATGGACAATAGCTTCATTGCTAAAAGTAAAAATATCATAATTAACCATTCAGAACAATAGTTATTCTAACCAAAATGAGTATTATGCATTTGTTTGCACCAGTTTGTGATTAGCCGTTAAATACCTGTGTTGATAAAATAAGTTGCCAGATCTGTATTAGAAAAGTTGGTAAACCCTGTTTGTCTTAGTAGCGTAACCAATTGGCCACGATGATAGGTGGCGTGGTTTATAAAGTGCAGAAATGTTTCCCAAAATATCATCTGGCCCTGTTTTCCGTTAGGATATATAAATCCTATAGGATCCATATATTCTTCTTCCGGATAGTTTTCAATAACCATTTTTAAGTCGACCGATGATCTTTCCCAAACTTTAACCAGGTCCTCCCTGGTGCCTTGAAAAGTCTTAGACAAATACACCGGATCAGATTCTTTGTTCCAAAAGTCAATCCATATCTTTTTTGCGCTGACCATGTGAACAGCTGTTTCTCTGACACTGCTAAAGCTACTTGAAATAGTTCGTGTCCATTGCTCTTCGTTGATCTGACCCAACCATTCGATGATCATTGCATCAGTCCAATTATTGTAATTGACTAATGCTGTAAAATATTTTTTTGTCATTTTTTAAATTTTAAATGAATTAAAAGCAAGTTGTTGCGCATTTAGCATAACTTATTTTTTTTGTCCGTACACGATGATGGATGCTTTCTGAATGGTAGAAAAGAATAAATTGAATCCTACAGAGGCAGGTGTGACGTTTTTATCCAGATCCAATGTTTTATTCAATGCATAGACGGTAATCATGTATCGGTGGGCAGGACCCTCATTCGGTGCTGCTCCCGTATAGCCGGGTTTTCCCATGTCCGTATTGCTCTGGATGGCCTGTGCAGGCATTAGTTTGGAAGAAATATTTCCGGCGTCAGACTTCAGCTCGGTAACATTTGCAGGAATGTTGAAGACCACCCAGTGCCAGAATCCACTGCCGGTAGGGGCATCAAGATCGTAGATGGTCACGGCGAAGCTTTTTGTTCCTTCAGGAGTATTTTCCCAATAAAGTTCCGGAGATTTGTTCTCACCGGTATAACCCATCCTGTTCAGATAGTGCTTGTTGGTAAACTGTCCACCCAGTTCCTTACTTTTAAGTGTAAATGTTTGGGCGAATGTGGCCGTGGTTGTGATAACAGCCATCATGAATGATAAGAATGATGTTCTCATTTTTGATCTGTTTTAATTTGTTAAATGTTTAATGACTAATACTTAACAAAATTACAGATCAAAATACATGATCTTATTGAGCTAACAATTCAAAAAGTGTTGCTGAAAGCTCATTCTGAGAGTTGGTATTGCTTAGGGGTAACGCCATATATTTTTTTAAATGCCTGTACAAAGCTTGAAAGGTTTTCGTAGCCCAGATCTTCGTAGATCTCACTGGCTTTTAATCCTTGCTGTTTCAGAAGTTCAGCAGCCTTCTGCATTCGGGACTTGAAAAACCACTGTTTGGGAGCATCATTGAAGATCTTGGCGAACTTTCTTTTGAATGTGGAGATGCTCATGTTACAGAGAAACGCCAATTCTTCCACGGTTACGCCACTGTCCATATGGATATTTACGATCTTTCTGATCAATGCATCTTCGTTCCATTCTTCGCATAATGATTTGAAGTAGGGGAGCAGGGATTTGTCCTGCTGTAACAGGTACATCATGAGCTCCTCAAACTTCAGACGCAGAACATGGTCAGTATTCAAATTTTGGTTGCTCAGAGCAATCTGCAGACTGGAAATAAAGTTGTCGATATAAGCATCTTTCTTAATTGATCTTGGTTCTACTTCAAGCTGATGATAACTCTTTACATTAGAATTTTTTGATGCCGGATAACTGTTAAAGAAGTCTTTGAAGACTTCTGTGCTTACAAACAGCAGGATACTTTTATACTGCCCGTCCTGAGCCAGTTTCTCACTCATAAGGCAATTACCATAAGGCAGAAAAAAGAATGAAGTATTGTCAATGCCTTGCGTTCCGGATGCATAGCTGACCACCTTTTCACCTTCCAACAGGAAACTGAATAGATGCCAGTCCAAAATGATGCGGGATTTGATGCTCGGTTTTTTAGATTCATAAGCACATGCAAACACCTTCCTTTCATCATCATTCTGAGAACTTAAGCCCTGTGGTAATACGAGTTCTTCCATAACAAGAGAGAGTTATATTTCTAATTAAACGGATCGTTCTGAATTATAAATTTGTCATGACGGGTGTGTTCATCCAAAGACTTTTTGACTGCAATCACATCCTGATCACCATAATGAACGGCTGCTGATTGAAATTCCTGTAATGCGAGGTTTCCCATATCCCTGAGAATATTCTCCTGTTTTGCAAGATCAAGGTCTTTGGCCAGATGCGTGAGTGCAAAGGCTGCATTAAAATTTCCGCTGGTGAGGATAGCGCCCTTGGCTTTTAAAAAGATATTGGAAAGGGCGCTGTTGTTAAGCAGGGTCAAAAACTTATCAAGTCCGATACCTTTGGACTCCGTTGCCAAGACCGCTTCTGCGAATCCTTGCGTAAAAATGGCCAGCAGGCTGTTGATGATGAGCTTTAGTTCATTTCCGGATCCTGACGATCCAATGTATATTGACATTTTTCCCAGCATATCAAAAACAGGGGTTAACTCATCAAACACTTTTTGGTCTCCTCCGCCCAGAATGACCAGCTGTCCCTGTTCGGCCTGCATAACGCTTCCCGATACCGGAGCATCGATAAGTGTTGCGCACTTTTCATTTAAAATTTCCGCAAGGGATCTGTTGATGCCCGGCGATACTGTGCTCATATTGACGAATACTTTTCCTGAAAGTTCTCCTTTAAGCAATCCGTCCGGGCCTGAAAAAATCTCCTGTACAGCTTGATCATCAGAAACCATAATAAAAATACAGTCGCTTTTGGATATGACCTCTACGGGGGTACTTACTGCTGTTGCTCCTAGATCTACCAGGTCAGCTGATCTCTCAATTGTGCGGTTATAAACCGTAACATGATGGTTTTGCTCTAATAATCTTCTGACCATTGGTTTTCCCATCGTTCCTAAACCAATCCATCCTATATTCATTGCCATTTTATCTTTAAGTATTATTCTTTATTTTTTTGCCTGTCAGCTTAAATAAGCCAACAGTAAAGATAGATGTTTTATTTGATGGAATAGAATGCCGGACGTTCGAAAAGTGTTGTCGGAAGTTCAGGAATGGTTATATTTATTGATATCAAACAACTCGAAATATTGGGTTTAATTGAAATTTTACAAAAGTAACATAAAATCGAACTTCGTCATATCTAGAACGAAATTGTGAAAGTATAAATGACTGAGGTGAAGAAAGGGATTTTTAATAAAATAAATATATTCAAATTGAAGTCATTAGCGACTAACCTCTATTAGTTCTATGATTCATATAGCATCGCACTTATTTATGTTGTTTGTGTTTCTTATAGGAAGTACGTCAATGCCGATACTAATCTGATTTCCAACCAACGCCATCTCGCCATATCACGTAATAAGGGTTTTCATTTTCGATACGCTCGATATCTTCGACTTTGGCAGTACGGTTCAAATCATCATAAGAAATAATGGGTAGTCCATATTCCACTCGTAGGGTATTCAATTGCTGTTCATCAATAACCGGATATATACTACCATCTGCATTAAGCTGGGTTCCAAATCGCTGAGGTTTGCCCTGAAAATACTGAATCCTGTCATAAAGGTAAGCCCAATGCTTTTTATTGATATCCCACTCGTTTTCAGTCATCATCTCAAAAAATGACCTCATAAAAGCGGGCTCGGCAATATCGTGTTGGGCGATCAGCCAGGCTGCCTCATTAGCTTCTCTTCCTACCTTAGAGATTCCGGGGAATCCTATCTCATTGATTATTTGTTTCAGTTCTGCTGCATTGGCTCTATGCACCGCTTCCATTTCAGGATGGTAGCCACCGTTTAATTGATTAGTATTCAGCAGCCGTTCTCTTACAGCAAGATCATTTTTTGCCAGACGAAGCAATCTTTCGGTGATGTTATTTTGATTCATTTGCCTACTTTATACTAATGTACAAATATTGAGATAATTATTTACCACACGTTATACATAATCTTGCCACATTCGACTTGCCATTGTTGCGTACGATATTCATATGATTCTGAGACTTCAGCTTCTAAATAGCAAATCAGTTTTTCAGACCTACCTATTTCTGTGCAAAATATATCAAATATATCCGTCAACATATACTGTTTGATTACTATACACAGGGCAAATTTCAACTGTCATCTGGCTGTTTGATCGCTTCGTGATTTTCTGTAGCAAATCTATTCAGTTATCCCTGCTGAAAAAAATCTTTTTGGGTATCCGTGACCGGAGATCCCGGAGCCTCCGCAAAAAGATTTCAAGCCTTCATCAAGGTGACTTCTTATTGTTTTTTTTGGAATTGATTCCGGTTTTCATCGGGACTGCCTGAATGTGTTGATCCGCATAGAAAAGTCAGAAACCTCACAAGATGCAAATGCAGTTCATTGAAATTTTGATCCTTATAATTACCCTTGGTATCAGTCCGTATATCTTACATGATAAAAGAACGATTATATCAGATGTCTTTTCCATCTGTAGATGATATCATACCATCTTAAAATGTATGATACGGTCTTTAGATCAAGTGATATCCTTCGGTAAAAATAAGAAAGTCAAGATTTCCTTCAAGCTGCAACGTACAGGTTTTTTAACAGCAGGTGCGGGAAAAACAGGTCTCCGCCGCACACGGAGCAATTCACATGAAATTCAATATTGTCAACGAAATTAAATTAAGCTATTCAAGAAAGGGAAATTGTGAACGGTCGATATCGACATCGGGGGATGCGGTGGAGGTCTTCAGGGCGCATTTTGATGCGGATGAGATGGATTACAGGGAATCATTCTTTGCGCTGTACCTGAACCAGGCGAATAAGGTGCTGGGCATCAAGAAGGTCTCGGAATGCGGGATCTCTTCGACACTGGTGGATGTAAGAATTGTGATGCAGGCGGCGCTGCTTTGTAATGCGACGGCGATGATTGTTGCGCATAACCATCCTTCCGGAAATCTTAAGCCGTCATTAGCGGATATACAGATCACCTCGCAGATCAAAGAGGCGGGCAAGATTCTCAATATTTCCCTGCTGGATCATGTGATCCTGACGTCGGATTCGTATTTCTCGTTTGCGGATGAGGGGTTGATGTAAAGCATTGGGGAAGGCTCTAGCACTTTATCAGATCGGACTTTTGTCTGTAATAGTGGTGGGTAATAACTGCGTGAAGTTCTGTTTTGCAAGAACGTTAAGGCTAAGGCGATTGATTAATTGTATAAGTACTTGAAATAATTTAATAATACGTTTTTGAGTTTTAAAATTCTGAATTGAAGCCAATAGTAAACAGCCAATTGCTATCAGCCACTTATAAAACAGTTATTAAACCTATCAGGATTATCAGCAGCAGAAATCGCCGGGCATCAATAAGCTTTTAGAAAGCAATGAGTTGTTTAGCCTGATATGCCTTTACAAGCTAACAGATCTTTTATCAGAAGGTTGCTGTCGACCGTCGGCGGAGCGAGAACTTGTTTAGTCTTTAATCAGAGGTCACGCTCGACTGTTATTCTTTAAGCAGAAGTCGGACTGCAAGGAGTTGCCGGAAGTGAAAACGGAATATCGGATGACAGTAGTAATCCTTTTTAAAGGCATTAGCCCTGTTCGGAAATCATAAAAACATAACAATAATTAAAAATTTAAAAATCAAGATCATGAACAATACCAGAAATCAAACAGCAGTTTCAGAGGTCAGTACTTTGTTGGTGCTACGTCACCGTAATAATACTGTTGGAATGGTGAAGTCCGTAAGTGCGGACGGGGAGGTAATGGATGTAAGGCCTGAAAATAAGGGTTCGGCTGAGGTCATGCGAATTGATGCGTCTGAACATTCTTTTGCAGATTTTTACGCTGACTTTTACCGTCGGCTTAAAGATTCTGAAGATTATTCGTTTTTTAAGGTACGGGAATTTGAAGCTTATGAAGTGGCTGTAGGATTGCAGTCCTATTTGTCTGATTCGTCAGCCGTTCACAAAGACGAGCTGAAGAACTATGAGGTATCCATCGATGCGGTAGAGTGTATCAGAAATAATAAGACTTTGCAAAGTGATGGGATTGCCGGGGAAAGTGTTTCTGATAAGAAATCATCTTTTTCGAAATACAATGCAAATTATCGGTTTCAGGTTGAAGATGTGAACTGGAATTCGATGGCTGAAATGCGTCTGGATATAGCAGTGCTGGAGTAGTTGGGTGTGTTGGAGCCGTTATTGAAGGGATTTAAAACGCCGATGCTACTTCCTGTAAGGTTTGGTGACGGTGAAGAAGGTAATTGTGTTGATGCACGGTTACAGCTGAGGCTGGATGACAGTGGAGAAGTAGTGCTTCACGTTCATCGGGTACAGAGAAAAGTAGATTTCAGGAAGAAGTTTTTAGGGCATCGGTTTTCAAAGGAGGATCGAATGAACCTTTTGAACTGCGGGAATATGGGCAGAGTAGTGGAGCTCGTGAATCCCGTAACGGGTGAGATGGTTCCGTCGCTGGTAAGCCTGGATAAGCTGACCAATGAATTGTTTTCTTTGAGAATGGAATTTGTTCGAATTCCGGAGGTTGTTTGTGGCGTGGATTTAAACGAAGAGCAGCGGGAAGTTCTTCATTCGGGAAAGCCTTTGTTTATTGAAAATATGGTTTCCAGACATAACAGGCTTTTTAATGCGACTGTTCAATTCAATGCGGAGAGGCAAGCCCTGGAATTTTTCTTTAACCGGAAATTGAAAGAAGATGGTTGTTATTGGTGTGTTCCTCCCACTTTCAGAGGCGTTACGCTTCGCAGGTGGCAGATTGAGAAACTACAGGCAGGGGAGACGGCGTATATCAGAGGGCTTATCAGTAAGAAAGGAAAAGAATATCAAGGGTATATTCGCTTTGATAAGAAGGGAGGAAGTATCCTGTTTTCATTTAAGAAGCCAGTCTCCCGATAAATGTTTCATTAAGGATTATGTGGATGATGTAATAGTTTATTTTTAGTTGTATTTAGTATGTTTCTGAACCTGTAGAGTATTAGGCTTTACAGGTTTTTGAGGTTGTTGGTTGAGGGAATTTCGGCGCAAAAATGCAATTCCTTACTGCGGTCGGAAACGCATTTTTGCGAAAATTGGAGTAACCCTATTTCAAAAACATTTCTTTGTTTAGGCTTGGTTATGTTTTTGAAAAAAGGTTGCGGACTTTTATTAATTATTTTGCTTTTGCCTTTTGAAAGATGGATTTATAAATATTTTAAATTAAAATTCCCCATAAATATTGCTTAAGTTTTTTATCATTTTGAAAATATCATCTTTATTTGATGTTATGTAATTTTCAATAGAAGCATATTCTTGGCTAATGTATTTAATAGTATTCTGTTTCAAAACAATAAATTTGTCCAATACTTCTACATTGTTTATATCCACTGTCTTTTTTATTGTATAAATCAGACCCATTTTCTTTGCAATTGTTTCATTCTCCGGAAAGAGGTGGAGACTAAAAATTTCATTACTGATTTTATCAATATCATCTGAATTGAATACTGTCATCTTTGGTTTTTTTCCAGAAGGATGTATGTCACCAGAATAAAACTCTGTTTTTCCAGCATCAGGATAATCAATAATAATTAAAAACTTAGGTAAGTAATCAGGATTGCCTTTTGTAAGGCTAAAGTATAACGCTGTAATAATAGAATTAGGGTTGTAAATATCAATTATAATCCTGTATTTTTCGTTTGAATTAATCAGTTGGGAAAGTATGTAATTAATGAAAGACTGCCAATCAGGTGTATGGTTTAAACAATTCTGACACTCCGAATAAATTTCATTTATCCTTTCTTTCTGATTTGATTCTGAAAATCCTACAAATTTATTAGAATTATTACCATCGTGTCCTTTAAGCTCTTTAAAGAGTAGCGCGTCAGTATATCTCGGATCGGATTTAAATGTACCAAATTTTTTTATTGACTCGATTTTCCAATTTTGAACACCTACGACACTTTCGAATTTTTCTCCCGAACTTGATTCCATCGAATCAATATAATCTTGCATTTCAAGGGAGATAATAAAAACTTGTTCTAAATAATTTATGTATTCTTTATCCGTTTCGAATTCTTTTTCTTTCATGTCCAAATGCTTTTCTCCCTTCAAAAGAGCTATGAAATTTAGCAATTCACTTTTCGAAAGCTTTTGAAAAGCAATATTTAAAGCATAAGGATAAAAACCAGTTTTGTTTGGTGAATTCAAATCAACTGTTACATAATCCAAAAAGTTTGAATCCGCTAGGTTTTTATTAAGTATACGATGAGCATTTATGCGCTTTTCTTGATTACAAAAAAGGTATATGATCTGTGAGGACATAAATTTCCGGGAAATACCTCTGGAAGATATAGGTAATATCTCTTCTTTATGTACAGGGATTTTTGCTTCTTCATCAAGAAAAATTTGCAGGCCTGTTAACGAAAAATTTGACTTAAAGCAAATATGTGAAAATGCTCTAATCATTTGATCCCAATGAGTTGAAACAATTATAATTCTAATCTCACTATTACGGGCATTGAATTTATTTTGAATCAATTCTGCATATTTAAAAACTTCCGTAAAAGCTTGTCGGGCAGCAGGGTCAGATCTTTTTATTTCAATTATTACAAAATTATTATACACGTCCTTACATAATATATCTATGAAACCGTTACTTCCTATTTGATCAGGAAGGTAATGTTCTTTTTCTATTACTTGCAGGCCATTCTCAATGAAATCAGGATTATCAACTAGCCAATCTCTTATGTGATGTTCTAACTGTTTAGCCATATGTTATTTTTTAAGAACTAATTAGGAAATTCATCAACATTTCTAATCTGTTCATTGTACTCTGTAAACCACCCAAGTTCATTAATGTTTGCTTTTATTATTTCCTCGTCTTCTATATCAAATCTTCCATAGTTTTTGTGCATCTGAAAGGTGAAGTAAGGATCTGAGCTCACTCCTATAAGTATAAATGTTTGATGTTTGTATTGATAATGAAATGCAAATGTTTCAAAAATTAAGTCAAACATTCTCAGTAAGGAATCTTCACCCCATTGTGGGAAAAAATTAAAAAAGACAAGGGCCAAATTACCGTGTTCTGTAAACCGTCTTTTAATCATTCCTTCAGGAGCATTCCGAATATCTTTGAAGAATTCTTCAAAGCTGATTCCTACAGCTCGGCGTTTTAATCTATTTAAAGAAAGTAATTCCTTTGCTATTTCTTCCATCAATGGTTCTTCACGATCTAGAATCTCATGCATCACTAGATCATCAACAAAATAACTTGAGGAATCTGCAAATTCTTTTTTTATTGCATTAGGGGAATTTTTAAATATTTCCCAGGCACCTTCTATATTAATAACAACATAATCATTTTCACTATTATCTGTAATTGCCTTCGGAAAGCTTCGGACATTTGTGAAAAAGTAAGCTAATAAATCTTTCTCACTACCAATTATCTTAATTGAATCTTTAATATTTTCGCTAAGGAATTTCCTATCATTTTCATTCAAATCTTTTGATAAGTACGGTGATACGACTTGGACACTTTTATTTTTAAAAAGCAATTCTCTTTTTTCCAAATAGTCAATAAAATCTGGAACAGTATCTAATTCTTCAGCGATGGTTTGGAATGTCTCTTTGTCAAATATAGTTATGAAATCTGCATTGTTTTGATTTCTTGTTATATCATAGAAATCTAATCCTTCACCAAGATTGATTATTATTTTAAAAATCTTTTTGATCTGATTTCTTGGAAATTCTTCTATATCTCTATCCGGATGCTTAATCTCTACTTCTCCTTTTTTGAATAATGTTTTATATGCTCCATTTATCTGCCTTACAGCCTTTTCAATCGTATTGTTGAAGTAACGAAGGTGATTCCCTTTGAATTCATAATTTTTTACAGAAAAGATAATGCATATGTCATTGAAGATAATAAGTAAGTCACAAATTTCTTTTTTATCACCGTTCTCATATCTTGGTCCTGGATAGCACCAATATTTAAAAAATGATTTGTAAGCAATCTCATTTACGAAATTTTCCCCTTCATCTCCTCTTATTTTACTATCAACTGCCATTACTTAACATTATTTTGTTTTTCAATGTAAATACTCCAAAATAGATCTATTTCTTCTTTGATGTTAGTAAGTCTTTCAATAGAATATTCAATTGATCTTGTAACCGAAATTTTATTACCCTTCCAATCTGTTGCAGTTTGTCTTTTTGTAATCATTTGAGAAAGATTAAAACGATAATCTTTTAGATTTTCGACAACCTTATTGATCTCATTTGCTATTGCATTAGCATAATCCTGCGTAAAGTTTTTTAAAGTTAGTGGATTTTCAATAGACATTTCAAAATCAGGCAGGATCGTATTTAAAAACAGCTCTATTTTATCAATTATTTCGTAACCTGCTTTTACTTTTTTTCCTTCTAGTATCTCACGGATGTAACTATCTGAAATTCCTATTTTTTTGCTATACACAACAGATTCTCTATATCCTACAATTTTTGACAAAGCTTCCTTAATCCTGGCAGTTTTATTTACTCTGTCCTGTTGTATAGCTTCGTATATTCTGTTGATTTCATCTTCAGATGGAATAGAGTGCATATATCGGTCCCATTTTTCGACTGGAATAGAAACTCTGTAAGCTAATAACTGCCTTGCATTAATTTGCTTTTTAATATCGATCCAACGGGTTTTAATTTGTTTAGGGGTAAGAGGTTCTGAATTCATATTTAATTTTAGTTTTTTTTGATAAGTTATATTTGTAGTATTAACTTGCTCTAACTTCATATTTTAAAAAATTAGCAAGCACGCCAGAAGGTGTTTTTGCATTTTTATTAAGAATCTTAGTATTAGCGAAAACAACGAAATTATCTTTTGCTCGTGAGACGGCTACATTTAGCATATTTGGTTTGTTATCCCTATCGAAGAATAATGTCCCTTTGTCTTCATCGCCATACACCATCGAAAATAAGATAATATCTCGTTCTGCTCCCTGAAGGGCATGAACCGTTCCTATTTTAATGTCATCCACGTTAAATCCTGCATTTTTTAATGTATTTTTTAAAAGATATTTTTGACCTGTAAAAGGAGTGATAATTCCGACAGCCTTTTCAATCGGTCCATATTTTTTCTCAATCGAGATTTTATTTTTTAATAACCAATCAACAATTTCTTTTGCCTCACTAGAATTGAATCTACTTCCATTATTACTTTTTGTCGATTGCCCTTCTACATGAATACAGTACATTGGAGCAAAAAGAAGATCTGATTGAGCTTTTCCTCTTAAAGGAACTAACTGACCGTCATAAGCTAAAACATTACAGTAGTTAATAATTTCATCATAACATCTTCTGTGTTCAGTAAGTAAGACCCCTTTTTCATGAAGTCCAGTCTCTTTAAATCCAGAAGCATTCTGAGCAATTTTCATAATACTTCCCGTAGAAGATAGAAAACCTTTTGGGTCAAATTCCTTTTCATAGATAGTATCATTATAATCTCTAATAATTTGGCATTTCTTAAGGTTTCCGATATCAATTTTATTTGTGATATTCCAAACGGGTTCAATTTGTTTAACGTCTCCTACAACAACAGCTTGTTTTGCCAAGGCAAAAGTTGCAATTCCCACTTCAGGCGAAACTTGTCCTGCTTCGTCAACAATGAGCATGTCAATAAAATCTAAAAGTGGGGGCGTATCGTATAAGTTTTTACCATCTTCTGCTTTTTTAAAGAATTTATAAAAAGTAAAGAATTTTGGAGCCATGAAGAAAGTACTTACAAAACAAGGGGTAAGCATAGCATGTCTTTGCCATCTCATCATCATCGGATCTTTTCCTTTTCCATCGAAGTTAGATTCATACATACTGCTTTCCAATTCCATGAGATATCGGGCTTCCCAATAATGTAAAGCTAATTGAAATGCTTTATGTCGTAATGATATGTCTAACTCATCATAGAAACAATTTGCCGGAATTTTCTCACTAATTTTCGTTAATTCAAAATCCCAGTATTCTTCTTCTGAAGATGGAGGATTACCGTTTATCTGATTTTCTTTTTTCCAAACCTTCCATTTTTCGACGACATCAATAATTCTTTTAGCTAGGCCTATCTTTGAATCAATTTTATGAAGGATCTCAGCTTTTTTAAAAATAAAATCATTATTAATTACAATCAAAGAATCTCTAAGAATGATATTGATTTCGCTGGCTCTGTTTTTTAAAGCTGATTTAAAACCTAAAAAACAAAACATTTTTCTGAAAAATGGTTCTTCCTTAAAGTAGGAAATTATTTGTTTCTCGATTAAAGTTAAATTTTGAATGTCAGTTATTAGTACAGATTCATTTAAAATACCTTCTTTGTAATAACGGCTAGATTGTAAATTAGGAGATAAATATTTCGATTTAAATTCCTTTTCAGATATTATATAATCTTTCCATAGTGCACCTGCCTTTTTAAAGCATTCTTCAATAACAATAATTTCATTTCGAAGATTTTGTGCTATATTGCTAAGAGTGAGAACTGGCTTATTAAAATAATCTTTACTTTTTTCTAAGAAATATTCTTTAGCTCGACTAATGTATTCCTGATTTTCAATTTTCCGAAAGATACCGTTTCCATCCAACTTTTTATAATTTATTCCTCTTAGCTCTTGCTCAGTTTTACGAGCAGAGGGTAAATAAGTAGCATAGCCATCAATATCGGGAAGCCATCTTCCATATAGCTTCCCTTCCCTTGTATTAGATCGGGAAAAACTATCAATTATATTTGTAACTGCCTGATTATTGGTAGAGCAGGCGAGGATGATAGGTGCTTTTTTCCCTTCTATGGCAGCTGCTACCACTTTGGTTGCCACAATACTTTGAAGTAAAGTTGTTTTTCCTGTCCCTGGTGGGCCATTTACCGCAAAAACCTTATCATTAGTGCTTAAAAGAGTATTTAAACTTTTTCTCTGAGATATTGATAATGGAAAACCAAATCCCATCTGTCCTAAGTGAAGTTCATTAAAATTGATATATTCAGAAACTGAAACAGGTGTTTTCTCATCTTTATTTTTTAAGGTGATCAAGGACTCTAAAAGTGGCGGAGTCTTTTTACCTTTAAGAATTTTTTCGTATAGTTGAATAATACCAGCTGCGGCGTTAATATCTTCTTCAGTAAGAAGTACAAGTCCATTATATATAGTTTCATATCCCTCTGATTGGTACTCGTGTAGTTTTTGACGAATAGCTTTTTCAAATACATTGGCAACATTGTAAACATATTCAGAATACCTTGTATAGTCTTCTCTTCCTAAAGTTGTAGCGTGGTCAACATCTTCGACACTGCTAAAAATAAATTCATTTTTTTCATCTGCTAACGGTTCCAGATATTTTCTTTGAAACAAAGGAAATGTTTCTTCAGGAATGGATAACTTACCATTCCTATCAAGAATTGCAGAAAACCAAAAAGGAAATTTTGGATTTTTGTCTTTAAGATGAATTAAATGTTCCGGAAGGGGCTTAAGTTTAAATGGAGCTATAACTACGGCAGTATGATCGATATGAATCCAATCGTCGTTTTCTTTGCTTTTTATCCCTTTTTTTTCATTGATCTTTTTTTCCTCATTATCTATTAGACTATTAACTTTATCGATTTCACGGATAAACTGATTATCAATATTGAAGTTTTCAATTTCAAAAAAGAATGATTTTGATTTATCTATGTTAATATCTGTATATAAGGAATCGGATAAGTTTTTTTTCCAGTAAGTTAACCATTTATGATTTTCCTGATTCATGTATATTTGGTGATTATTAATTTAAAATGCATTCAGATATTCTTCCAAATACTTAATTGAGTTTTTGTAGTCGTCGTAATTTTCCCTGACATATTTATTTGAAATATAAACAGTTTTTCCGTTTTTAGCAATTTTATGTTCTGTATTTTCTGCCAGCTTTAATGAAGGGATGAACCAAAAGTCAGGACTAGATCCTAAATCATCAATCTTACCATTATAACAAACCAGTGCATAAATTAAATTTGGACCAGTAGTTAGTGTGCCTGAGTTTGTAATAAGCCAGTCATTACGCTTGTTGACACCCTTGACTTCAACAATACATATTGCTCCTAAATTAGTTTTAACAATTATATCAACACCTTTTTTATTGCCTAAAGAAAGGTATGCGTCTTTGCCTGTTCTGCAAAGAATGCTCATAATGAAGTATTCTGAGGCAAGATTAGTATTATAATTATTATTAGCGTTTCTAGCTGTTTTTTTTATCATCTGAAAAGCTTTAATTGTTAAACTATAAATATTGTTTCACTTTTTCCTCAACAAATGAAAAATCAATCCATTTACTGAAATGCAATAAGGCAAAATGTTGCTGTTCTGCATCTAACTCTTCCAGCTTTTCCATAAGAACTCCTGGCTCAATCTCCTTTCTAATTATGAGAAGTAATAAATAATATGAATAGTCTACAGCTTTTAGAAAATCAAAAAAATCAAGGTTTTCTGTTGCGCAGATCTCTATAATTCTTTTTTTATGGGAGTGATATAATCCAGTTTCCCAGATTTGCTCAGCATTTTTTGCCAAAATATTTGCGTTTTCTGGTTTAATTAGTAAATGTAAATAATCGACATAGCCGGATAAAAAGTATTCATCTAATATTTTTTCAGTTACATCAGTTTGTGCAAATTCAACGTACCTTATTGCTGCTCTTTTATCATAAGAATAGTCAGAATTAAAGAAAGTATTAAAAAAATCAATTTTGTAGTCGTTAGGTAACTCCGATAATTGTAATTCTAAAATTTTTCTTAATCTTTGGGACTTTCGATAATCTAGTCCTGCTTCTAAAAGCTGATTAAGATCTTCATACATTTTTTCGTGATTATCATAGTTTGGTATTCTCTTTTCAATATTGTTATACATTGAATCACTAAACTCGGGAATATCATTTTCAATATAATCTCTAACTAATTTTTTAAAATCTACTGTATTGAAAACGGCGTGAATTAATGCGTTATAAGGATGATCTATTTGTGATGTTGCTTCTTCTTTTTTTTCAAATAATGAAACTAAGAGGTCTTTTTGATAGTCGTTCATGGTTATTTGTGTTTTTATGCTCTTAACTTTTCAATAATATCCTTTAAAGTTTCAAACTCAGGCTCATCTAAAATATCTAAGGAGTTGTTCGTAGCAAGAAGTATTGCCTCTCGGCAAACACTAATTCTTCTTAAAAGAGGAATAACAATTGAGTTTCCGTGTTGAACATATTTTTTTATTTCCTGATTACTCGTAGGTATTTTATACCCCTCACGGCTGCTGGCAATCAAAATGCCCTTATCTCTTAAACTTCCCACCATATTTACAAACTGTTCTTTGCTCAACTTTGATTCCCTATTGACATTTAGATGTTCTATGAATTCTTGAGCAGTAGTGTAGTTTTTGTAGTGATTGGATTCATGATACCTTACCAAAACCTTTAAGAAACTAATGGAATCTTGTATAAGTTGTGTATCAGATGACGTTGTATCAAGATAATCGAAAATACTTCTTAAACTAAGATCACTGATAGCCTGATTATAGAACTCATCGGTAGAAAATTCAGTGTATTCATTAGTTTTATACAATTTGGGAAAATGGTTGATGCTGATGATCTTATTAGAAATAATTCCCATAAAGCTATCAGAAAATGAACTTTTTTTGTGTTCATCATAAATATATCCTAAAGTTCCCGCCATCAAATCTGCCACCTGTACACCAAGTTCTTCCTTACTTTCACTTACAAAAAAATCAGATCCTTCGAAGAGGGTTCGTATGTGATTTTGCTTTACATATTCTTTAAATTCAAGCATAAATTCATTACCACCGTGTTCGTCAACTTTAAGTTCAAGTTGCGGGAAAGATTTGTAAAGCTCCTTATAAAGAATGCCATTCAAATACTTGTAAAATGATTTTTTAAATTTGAAACCTTCACTATAAAGTTTGGTTTTGTCTACTACAACGGAGTAGACATTAAATTTCAGCTTAACAATTTCATTGAGTATAATTTTCCTTCTGGTATAATTATCCTTAATCTTCGATGATTTTATTTCTCCCGTCTGAAAATATTTTGCTCTTATATTTTCAACACCATTGTAGAATTCATCTAAATCCTCAATATTTACAATAATCGCCGCTGCAATAAAATGTGTACTTTCTGATGAAAATTTGAATGAATTGTTTCCAAATTCGTCGGCAAATGCAATTACTTGTTTCATGGTTAAAAAAAATTTGAGCTAAAAAATACCGAAAATAGATAGTATTTTGATTGAAACATCTACGATTTGAAATACTTTATTTTTAAATTGTATTTCTTTAATGATTTTCAAACAGTTACTAATATACGATTAAAATTTTTACACATTCTTCAAATATACAAAATACCTTATTTCAAAACTTTACGGTTTCCCGTATATCACAAATAAAATCAACTATAAATTAAACTTTTTTATAGACATAAACTATTTTTTTTTAATTTCATTAATAAAACTAAACTATGTATATATCTCAGCTCAGACTGTGGAATTTCAGAAAATATGGTTCTGAAAATTTCGAATTGGATAAACCTCATTTAGACCTTTCTTTTAATCAGGGACTCAATTTAATAATCGGAGAGAATGATTCTGGTAAAAGTGCAATTATTGACGCAATAAAAGTTGTTCTTAAAGCGTACGCTTATGAATGGATAAGAGCAGAGGACAAAGATTTTCATATCAATTCTGATAATCAAATCTCTCAACGTTTGAGAATTGAAATACATTTCAAAGGAATTACCGATGATGAGGCACCAAATTTTATTGAGTGGCTTGGGTGGGAAGATGAAAAAATAAAAACATCTGATGAGGATGGAAACATTGTTGAACAAAATATCACAAGACCAAAACTTATTTTAATATACGATGTTGAAAGAAAAAATAACAATGTAATTCCTTCAGACATACGAGCGGGAATGGATGGGATTGGCCACATCCTGAATGCAGAAGCTAGAGAGTATTTAAAATGTACATATCTAAAACCGCTAAGAGATGCTGAAAATGAATTGTTAGCAAAAAAGAATTCTAGATTAGCAAAAATTCTAAGTGACCATAAATTATTTAAAAACGCAAAAGATGAACATCCTTTAATTGAAACTTTTAAAATTGCTAATAAAAGTATAGAGGACTATTTTAAAGATAACGCTGGTGATGACAGTAACAAAAGTCAAATTAAAGATATTATTGACGAATTTTTAAAAGAATTCATTGAAGAAGATTACTCTTCTAAATTTGATGTCTCAGGAACCGATATAAAACAAATACTTGAAAGAATTTCTCTTGGAATCGAAGGTAAAAATTATTTAGGATTAGGAACACTAAATAGAATTTTTATGGCTAGTGAATTACTTCATTTGCGAAGAAATTGGAATGGACTAAAGTTGTGTATTGTTGAAGAATTGGAAGCGCATCTCCATCCTCAAGCTCAAATGAAAATCATTGAGAAACTAAAAAAAGAAAGTGAAGAAAACAAAATACAATTTATTCTTTCAACTCACAGTCCAAATATTGCTTCTAAAGTCGATTTAAAATCCTTGATAATTTGTAAAAATAATGACGCATTCCCAATGGGACAAGATTTCACTATACTTGGAGATGAAATAAAGACGGGTAAATATAAAAATAGTTACGATTATCTTGAAAGATTTCTAGATGCAACTAAATCAAATCTGTTTTTTGCAAAAGGAATTATTTTAGTCGAAGGGTGGTCTGAAGAAATCTTATTATCAGAAATTGCAAAAAAAATTGGTTACGATTTGACAAAAAATGAAATTTCAATTATTAATGTTGCTTCAACGGCATTTCTCCATTTTGCAAAGATATTTTTACGAAATGATAATAAGAATATGAAAATTCCTATTAGTATAATTACTGATTTGGATGAGCAAGAATATGTGCGGGAAGTGAAAAAAGATGAGGAAGGAAATGATATTAAAAAAGGAAGTGGCTATGAATATGATTTTATAAAACAAACTATAACAGATTATGAACAAAAAAGAGACGCAAAATCATCAGCATTAATAGAAAGTAATAATGAAATTAAGGTTTTTGTTTCAAATCAATGGACTTTGGAATGGTGTTTATTGAAATCAAATGCAATTACTGAGAATTTTAAAGAAGTAATTAAAAAAATTCATCCCGATACATTTTCAGCTTGTACTTCCAATGAAGAATATGAGATATCTCTTTCTACATTATTATTAAGTAAAAGTATTCATAAAACAGAAATAGCGTATTTGCTTTCTAATGAGATAAAGAAACTAGAATTACTAGAAATTGAAGATGAAGACACAATTTTCTACATAAAAGATGCAATAAAACATGTTTGTGAATATGGAAATAGATAAATATTTAGAACAAGCAGAAGCAATTCTTTTAGGTGACGGAACTTTTGATGATGAAAGAGGTGAAAGAAAGAATTTTATTAGAAACTTGGAAACATGTGATTTACTTGCTGTTCCAGGTAGTGGGAAAACAACTGCATTACTAGCAAAGCTTTATTGTATTGCCCAAAATATGCCATTCGGAGATGGTTCAGGGATATTAGTTTTATCACATACTAATCATGCAATAGAAGAAATTGAAAAAAAATTAAAAAATTATTGTCCTAAGCTTTTTGATTATCCAAACTTTATTGGTACAGTACAGTCATTTGTAAATAAATTCCTTACTATACCTTTCTATGAAAACAAGAACAGTAAAAGAATCATTTCAATTGATGATGATTACCATGATTCTTTTTTAGATAAAATTATATTAACAACTTTTATCGCAAATAATGATCTTAAACGTATTTACAGAACACCAAAAATACCATGGAAATATAATTTTGAACTTTCCGAAAACATTCATCAAATAGTAGATTTAGAAACTAAAAATAGAATTTTAATAACTAAACCAAGAGGAAATGCAAGAGATTATACTGATTGGAGTACTGCAGAAAAAAATGTTGTCGAAAAAAAACTTTACGAAATAAAATTAAAACTTTTAAAAGATGGAATTCTAAACTTTAATGACAGTTATTTTTTCGCAAATATTTATTTAAGAAAAATACCAATCATTAAAAAGATTCTACAAAAGAGATTTAAATATGTTTTTATTGATGAGATGCAAGATTTGGAAGATATTCAGATAAAATTAATTGATAATATTTTTTTTGATAATGTATCAAACACAATCATACAGAGAATTGGTGACAAAAATCAAGCTATCTACAATTCTGGAAAAAAAATAAGAGAAAATTGTGATTGGGAAACTCGACAAGAAGTTGATTCAGAAAATTATACCGATCAGAGTCTTCAACACTCTATGAGGTTGAGCTCTAAAACGGCAAATCTTGTAGATAAGCTTATTCTCACAAGACCTGAAAATTATAATGTTATTGGCAAGTTTGAAGAAGTAGACATACCACCGCATCTCATATTAATTGATAGCAACACAAGCGGTGAGACATTGAAAGTTAAATTTAAAGAAATTATTGAAGAGTACAACTTACATTCTAATTCTAAAAATTTAGAGAAAGGGTTTCATATTATCAGCTGGACTACAGAAAAAGAAAATAATGATGAATTATGTTTAAAAAAATTATTTCCTGATTTTTCAAAAGAACTGAAACAAAAAAAAGAAGATTTTGATTGTTTAAAAAAATATTTATTTCTCTATGACAGAGATAAATCCACTTTGGGAGCAATTAGAAAATCAATTTTAAGTGCATTGCTTAGAATAATACATTTAGAAAATATTAAAACAACAGAAGATAAAAATTTTACTAAAAGACAATTAATAAATTTCATTAAAAATCAGGGAGAAGAATATAGTAATGCATTCAATGCGAAACTCTTTAAATGGTGCTTCGAGATCGTTTCTAAAGGAAACTATAATGAAATATTCTTAGAGATTAAAACATACATTGAAAGTACAAGTTTTATTGGATTAAATTGGAAAAATGAAGGGGGATATACTCCTAAGTCTATTTTATATTCTCGGGAATTTATTAATAAAGATTTTTCCTTTGAATCTGATGAAACCAATGATATAGAACAAATTCAAAGCAATGATTTCCCAATTAATCTATCTTCTGTTCATGCTGTTAAAGGCCAAACTCATTGTGCAACAATGTATGTAGAATCATACTTTCATAATTATGAAACGGAGAAGAAAAAGATTATTAATATTCTTAAAGGATTAGAGCACAATATACATAGCGAAAGACATAATTCGCGATCAATTCAAGCCATAAAAATGATGTATGTAGGATTTTCGAGACCAACACACTTGTTTTGTTTTGCAGTACTAAAAGAGAATATAGTAGAGCATATTGAAAATTTAAAAGTTGAAAACGGAGGCATGTGGAAAGTAATTGAAGAATTAGTAAATAATTAATCAGTTTAAATAATAGTAAAAATTGTCAACTCTAAAAGTCTCATATAACTTTATTTAAGAACTTCCAATCTTATTTTCAAAAAGCTAAAAACTTAAAATAAAATGTTACAAAAAACGAACTTATATAGTCTATATTGCGCTAATACGGATTTCGACGAAACTACATTTGTAGATTATTTAAAATTTCATTCCATCAAGATCAAAACTAAGGAACTTGCAGACTTGATTAAATGTGTTGACGCTTTATTAACTCCACGAACTGCAAAATATAGGGCATTTGAATACTTTTCATTTGGCTTTGTAATTCCTCAAATCGGAAAAGAATTTGATTTATTACGTTTTGGAATCCGATCCATTATAAACATAGAATTAAAATCGGAAAGCACTGTCGAAAAGATTAAAAATCAATTGATTAAAAATAAATATTATCTAAGATTTCTAAATCTGAAGCTTTATCTTTTCACATATATTTCAAGTGAAAATCAATTTTATCGTCTAGGAGACGATGACGAACTGTATGTATATGAAGTTTCAAAAATAATAGCATTGTTAAATCGACAATTTGTAGATACTGATATTAATTTATTAAAAATTTTCAACCCCTCCGATTTTTTAGTTTCTCCATTTAATTCAACTGAGAAGTTTATTAATAAAGAATATTTCTTAACTGGAGAACAAGATCAATTTAAGAGAGAAATAATTAGAGACATTGCAATAAGTAAGAAACAATTTATTGTTATTCAAGGTCAGCCAGGATCTGGCAAAACTTTATTAATATATGATTTGGCAGAATATTTTGCTAAGCAAAAGAATGTAATTATAATACATTGTGCAAATTTAAATGAAGGACAAGTTAAACTTATTGATAACTATGATTGGAATATTATTTCTATAAGACATTTTTCCCAAATAAATAGTCAGCAAAATGATATTATTATCATAGATGAAACGCAGCGAATAAGAAAAAAACAGTTGGAATTAATAATCGACCATGCAAAAAAAAATAATGCTACTATAATTTTTTCATATGATGAAAAGCAGGTTCTTCAGTCTGAAGAAAAAATGAATAAAATACCAGAATTCATTAAGATTAACACTTCACCTAAAGTATACACTTTAACATCTAAGATTAGAACTAACAATGAGATCACTGCCTTTATAAAATCGTTATTTGATAAATCTAGAATTATTGAACAGTACCAATATGAATCTGTAGAGCTAGTATACCTAAATAATATGGGGGAAGCTAAAGCATTTATGTCCAGCGACATAGTAGGAGACTGGACATTGATCAATTATACACCTTCATTATATGGCACTCATCAATACGAGGATTATCATAATCCACATATTTCAACGAAAACCCATAATATAATTGGCCAAGAATTTGATAAGGTAATAGTTGTTGTAGATCAAGATTTCAAATATCGAAATGATTCTTTAGTATACACAAAAAAATGTTATTATAATCCTGGATTGATGCTATATCAAAACATAACAAGAGCAAGAAATAAAGTGAAAGTGGTAATAATTAACAATATTGAGGTAATGAGTAGATGTTTACAAATTTTAAATGTTCAAAAAAAATAGTTTACTCTTATTAGAAATGTTATTCTTAATATATAGCTAGATTGGCTTTTGCTTTTAGTTATTTTAAGAAATTATAAATCCATCCTTTAGAGCGTAAGAAGAATAAAATTTAAAGAGAATTATAATTTATATTTCAAGTTACTTTTTTCAGGTAAGAGGAGCATATTTAATGATTTTATATGCTAATAAAGCTTTGCTTTTGAATGTCCTTTCCACTAGATTATAAATAAAATCCCACCTTTCATTAGGATTAATTCATAGATTGGATTTTTAAAAAAATCAATTTATATTCAAAAATTAAACATTGGCAAAAGCTTCAATTTAATAACTTCCCTTACTCGGAATAACGTGGCGAACCCCGCCTCTTGGATTTTCCATATCACCTTTATATCTTGGAATAACATGGCAATGGAAATGGAAAACTGTTTGTCCTGCATCAGCTCCGCAATTCATTCCTATGTTGTAAGCGTCAGGATGATATTTAGCTAATATAATTTCTTTAGCTTTTTCAATCATTCTTGGAAGGTCGTTTTTCTCTTCTTCGGTAAGTTCAAAAAAATCCTTTCTAACTTCATTGGAAATTATTAGTAAATGACCCGGTGATACAGGAAAACCGTCTTCAATTATGAAGAAATAATTTCCTTTATATAAAATTTTTTCGTGCGGTATTGTCGTGAAGTCTTTCATCAGAAAAGAGGTTCAAACTCAGTTAATGGTTTCCATTTTTGTATCGCTAAATTTACCGATAAATCGTATTGCTTTTGCAAAAAACGTTTTCTTTCCGATGACGTTTTTCCAGTCTGGTTAATTATTGTTTCTCCCAGCGGATGTTTACTGGCTATGTAAAATTCATTCCTTTTATAAAGCCTTTCGAGATATTTTAATTCTGGAATTTTAGCACTCTTAGTAAGGTTCACTAATTTGTCAGATAAAACCAAATTCCAAATTCCATTCACATTAGCACCTGAGTCGTTCATTTTAATTTTATGAACGTGCGGGAAAAAATGATCAATTGCGCACAAATTTTCATCTCCTGAATTTATTGAAATATCCTGAAAAGAAAAGAAGCATTTGCCTTTCTGATATCCATTTAACGACGCTTTTGCAGAAGAGATATCTTTTCTTCGCATAACATTACTTTCAATAAATAGCGTTTGCAAATCGGTATCAATTTTTACTTCGAGTAAATTTGGGTTGATTTCTAAATTCCAAGCCGTTTCTACAAGATTCCAACGTGCCTCTACTTCTTCATTGAAATTGTTAAATTGTATACTTTCTTTGAGTTTTAATAATTGGTCAGTTATTACAATGTTTTTATTATTTCCATTGTAATCCTTCTCATAAAATTTGTGAGGTATGATTCCACCATTTACATTTTGGAAAGCATCTACAACGTTTACAAATCCATATTTTTCAGTAACGCTTATAAGATTATCGTAATCAATTTCACCATTATTGTATTTTCGGCAAGCGTTCAGAAATGTACTGGAATTGGAATTTCCCTGTTTATCATTCTTTTTTAAATGCTCTAAAATGTTATCAACAAAAATAGGAGAGAGATCTTTTAGTGAGATAGTATTTTGTTCTTTTGAAGCTAATTCTAATAAGCTCTTTCCGAATGCAAATTTATAAGTCGCAGAATTTTTACCAAATAGAATAATTGATCTCCATTGCGATTCTAAACTTAAATCGTTCTCCTGAAAATTAATTGACATTGACATCGACAATCAATTTAAAATTATGTTAAAAAGGACTTAGCTTATTGGTCAATAGTGTGTTTTGTTATGTCAAAGTCAAAGTCAAAAAGTTCTTTAGGTGACTTATTTAAACCTTTCGCTAATTCTAAAATAGTGGACATCTGAATATTTCTTTGTCCTTTTTCTATTTTAGCAATATCACTGTAATCAATTTCACAGTTTTGTGCCAACTGTCTAAGACTTAATTTTTTTTCTTCTCTTAGTGCTTGAATTCTATTTCCAAAGCTTTCTAAGAATTTTATTTTTTCAGAGTTTTTTGCCATTGAAATGTTAATTCCAAGCAAGTTCAATAGAAACTTAAAATAAATGGTGGGTAACTATTCCCACTTTTAGTTTTTTTTATTATATTTGGAACAAATTACTTATTAAAGTAATTTTGCGATACTTCAGATTTAATCATAGAAGCTATTGCTTAGAATCTCGTACTAGGAAATCGCCAATTTTCATAAACAAGTGCAACGAGACAATAAGTAAAGTAGCTCACGACCTAGGCGTGAGCTCATTACGTAGTTTGTTGCAAGGTGTTTGGCGATACCTCTAGTACAAGCGATGATGTAGTGAGTTCCACGCCGTTTTATTTTCCAATGCAGTCCGCTTTTCTCTACAGTAATTTCTAAGCCGCTTCCTCAAGATATAGTATCAGACTGTACGATACAATGGGGTGTACAACTCATTGCGGCTTTTAAAGCTTTTCACGGGACAAAATTTCATTCATATTAAATGGCTTTCAGGTGCCTTGCGGTTATCTTAAGCGAAATTCTTTACGAAAGGGCACTGCGAAAGTTTTGTTTTCAAATACCTGAATCCAGTAGTAATAATAAATAAGAACAAATGAAATAGAATCATCCTTGTTGTAAAAAAAGCTCTTCCCATAAGTTTGCAGACCCGGGAAAGAGCTAGAGTTTATTCGAGGATTTTAATAAAATTAAAACCCATACAAAACTATGAAAAAATCCTATTCTAACATAGGAAGCATCGGTCTTGTGTTTATGTTTACCGTAATATGCAGAAACATTAATGCGCAGACCAAGACAGTGACAGGAACCGTTACAGTCGGAGAGGATCAATCACCGCTTTCAGGAGTTTTGGTCTCTCAGGAAGGTAGCGACCAGGTTACCTTAACCAATTCAAAAGGTATTTACAAATTAGAAATAACAGGCGAAAATCCTTCGATCATCTTTCGGCATCCTGAATATGCGGAAAAGAAAATTGCACTTGGCGGTAGAACAATTGTCAATCTTAAGCTGGATCGAAAGGAACAGAGCATTGAGGAAGTGGTTGTCAATGCAGGATATTATAAAGTACGTGACAAGGAGCGGACGGGAAGCATTGTGCGGGTTTCTTCGAAGGAAATTGAGAACCAGCCTGTCGCAAATGTACTGTCATCCGTGCAGGGAAGGATGAGCGGGGTGTCGGTCACGCAGAACTCTGGAACGCCCGGAGGTGGCTTTGATATCCAGATCAGGGGGAAGAACAGTATCCGCCGTGAAGGAAATGAGCCGCTGTATATTATTGACGGGGTACCTTTGGGTTCTGAGACCCCTTCACTGTATGCGGTAACGGTCCTCCCGAATTCATCCATTAGTCCTTTGAATGCGATCAATCCGAATGATATCGAGAGCTTCGAGGTGTTGAAGGATGCGGATGCTACGGCGATTTATGGAAGCCGCGGTGCGAACGGGGTCATCATTGTGACGACGAAAAAAGGAAGGAAGGGCAGGACAGACCTGAAGCTGAATTCTTCCTATTCTCTAAGTACAGTGGCCAATCGTCTGAAGATGATGGACACGTCGCAATACTTACAGATGAGAAAGCAGGCATTTCAGAATGACGGAATTGCAACGATTCCTGCAACGGCCTACGATCTCAATACCTGGGATCAGAACCGGTATACGGACTGGCAGAAGGAACTGATCGGAAGGACGGCAGATGCTTCGGTGGTGCAGCTGTCCCTGAGCGGAGGATCGGACAATACTTCATACCTCATCAGCTACGGGCATCAGGAGCAGACCACGGTGTTTCCTGCTGACTTCCGCTATCAGACCAATAACATCACCGGGAATTTTACATTCAGGACGCCGGATAAGCGTTTGGAGGTCAACATGAGCAATTCATTCTCTTTCCAGAAGAATAATATTCAGAACGATGACCTGACTAAAAGAAGCCTGACGCTGAGTCCTAATGCTCCGGCGCTCTATGATGCTTCAGGGAATATCAACTGGGAAAACAATACTTTTTCCAATCCGGTAGCATTATTCAACAGTGAATACCTGAACTCAACGAATTTTATCAACAGTGGGACGAATATCTCCTACCGGCTGTTTCCTTTTCTATCCCTGAAGTTCAATGGTGGAATCACGTATCAGAATTTCGAGGAGCTCAGCCTGAAACCGCACACGATGTATAATACATCGGGTGGACTGACGAGTGCCAATTCCATTTCGTCGAAAAATAACCAGACCAGCTTTTCTTACCTTTTGGAACCCCAGGTTACGGCAGCATATTCGTGGAATGATCATCAGTTTGATCTCTTGATCGGAACCACGCTTCAGCAGTCTGAGACCCGGCAGGGTGCGATACAGGGAATCGGTTTTGAAAGCAATGCGCTGATCCGGAATATAGGCGCTGCAAAAACCAAGATCATCTCGGATCAGGTCAACAGCCAGTATTTTTATACGGCTGCCTTTGCACGGTTGAATTACCAGTACAGGAAAAGGTACATCTTAAATCTGACGGGAAGGAGAGATGGATCGAGCCGCTTTGGGCCTGATAACCGTTTCGGGAATTTCGGGGCCATTGGTGCTGCGTGGATCTTGTCTGAAGAGTCATTTATGAAAGGCCTGAATTGGTTAAGCTTTGCCAAGATACGGGGAAGCATAGGAACGACCGGCAATGATAAGATCGGAGATTATCAGTATCTGAACACGTACAGCATTACTACATCGGTATACAACGGAATTACCGGATTATCGCCGTCCCGGTTGTACAATCCGAACTTCAGCTGGGAAAAGACGGTGAAGAAGGAAGCTGCGATCGAGCTGTCGTTTTTAAGAAGCAGGATCACTGTGACGGCGGCGTATTATAACAACAGTTCATCCAACCAGCTGGTCGGAATTCCGTTGCCTGCTACGGCGGGGTTTCCATCGATACAGTCCAATCTTCCGGCGACGGTCCAGAATACGGGATGGGAATTTGATGCTTCCGTACAGGTGCTGAAAAGCTCCCCGCTGAAGTACGAGACCGCAGTCAATGTGTCTGTTCCCAGGAACAAGCTGGTGGCGTTTCCGAACCTTGCGGGCTCAACGTACAGCAACCAGTATGTGATCGGTTATCCGATGACATTGGTCAAGGTCTACCAGTTTGAAGGGGTGGATCCCGCTACGGGTCTTTACCGGTTCAAGGATTTTAACGGAGACGGCAGGCTGACCTCACCGGACGATAACCAGGTGATCGAGAAGATCGGGGTAGAGTATTACGGGGGCTGGTCCAATACGCTCCGGTTCAGGAACTGGTCGGCATCCTTTCTTTTCCAGTTCGTGAAGCAGCGAAACTGGAACTACAACCGCCAGATGCTTATCCCGGGAAATATGAACAACCAGCCGCTGGAAGTGTTGGATGCCTGGTCACCTTCCAATCCGACCGGAACCTATATGCAGTACAGTACGGGAACGGTGGCTCAGAAAAATACGCTGCATTCGTTATTTCAGAATTCAACGGCGGCCGTTGGTGACGCCTCGTTTATACGCCTGAAGAATGTGCAGCTGAACTACAGCATCCCGGTTCAGAAGTTCGGGATCAGGGAAGCGATGATCTATGTACAGGGACAGAACCTGCTGACGTTTACAAATTATTTCGGCCTGGACCCGGAGTTTGTGCTGACCGGGTTTCTTCCGCCGTTAAAAACCTATTCTTTAGGATTTCAGCTGACTTTTTAATTCACATCAATCGAAAAAAATGAAAACAACAACAATCAAACAAATCATATATGCTGTCTCAGTAGGGCTTTTGCTGACGGCGGTTTCCTGTGAGAAATGGATCGAGACCGATTTTCCGAATAACCAGCTGCCGACGGAGCTTGTCTTCGAGGACGAGCAGACGGCTGAGGCTGCCCTGGCAGGCCTGTATTCCAGCCTTTGGAGCAACTCACTGCTGTCAGGCGGTGTGGAAGGGTTCGGTCTCTTGGGAGGTCTATATACGGATGACATCAGCACGGTGTATACGCCCGGGATCAATGGGGTGTCGGATATTTATTACAACGCCCAGATTCCGAACAATTCTGTGGTCACGAATGTCTGGACCAACGCGTATCAGCAGATCTATGCCTGCAATAGCATTATTGAAGGCGTGCGGAACTCAACATCATTATCACAGAAGGTCAGGGACAGGATTACCGGGGAGGCGCTCTTTGTAAGGTCTATGCTTTACTTTTACCTGCAACAGATTTATGGTGAAATTCCCTATACGGATACCACGGACTATACCATTAACAGCCAGCTCGCCAGGATGCCTGAAAATGAATTCATGACCAGGATCGAAACAGATATGTCAGAAGCTGCCAATCTGCTCCAGGAAAGCTACCGGAATGCGGAACGGATCTATCCGAACAGGTACGCTGCCATACTTATTCTGGCTAAGATTAAGATGTTGCTGAATAAAAATACCGAAGCAGAGCTGCTTTTGCAGTCTGTTATTCAATCTCCGCTGTATTCGTTTCAGAATGATCTGGCGAAAGTATTTCAAAAAGGAGGCGGTCATATTCTGTGGCAGTTGAAGCCCGGCAATGCTAACGAAGCGACTAAAGAGGCTGTTCTTTACAATTTTACGGCGGCTCCGTTATCTTTTATGGTGAACACGGATCTGGTCAGTCAGTACTCTGCTGCTGATCTCAGGAAACAGCAGTACATTACTGCCGTGACCTTTCAGTCGCAGACCCATTATAAAGTTTCGAAATACAGGAACCTGACCGGAAACAATCCTAATGAGTATTCAGTGATCATGCGCTTGGAGGAAGTCCAGCTGCTGCTTGCAGAAGTGCTGATCCAACAGGGTAAGGTAGGGGAAGCGGTAAACCTGATCAATAAAACAAGGCTGCGTGCTGGTCTGGCCGCTCTTTCGACAGGTCTGTCGGCTCCGGCTGCTATGAATGAATTGAGAATCGAGAAAAGGAAAGAGCTGTTCTCGGAACAGGGAATCCGTTTTTTCGATCTTAAAAGATGGGGAATGCTTGATCAGCTAACGGGTGTGAAACCGAATTGGAAGCCGTTTCATGCCCGATGGCCGATTCCCAATAAAGAACTGCTTATTAATCCCAAATTGAATCCTCAGAATGAAGGATATTAAGCGGTCAGGTGCTAACAGATCAAAAACGGACTATGGAGCTCGTTAAGAAAATACTCATCATGATCATTGTCTACCTGATGACAATTGGTATAGTGAAAGCCCAACGTAAAATATCCGGCTTGGAGGAGCTGGTTGAGCGTGAGGAAGAGGTCCGCCTTCTGAGCATGTCGGATAACGGAATGTGGATGGCCTGGCAGTCGACCTACGAAAGCAGGCTTCCGGAACTGAAAATAGCTTCGGTCCGTAATGCTGCATTGCAACGGACTGAAGCCGGAGCAGGTCAATGGCAGTTTATCAGGAAAAACGAGATCATGTACAGGGTTGGTCATACGGCAAAGCTCGTAGACTTGGCAAAAAATAAAGAGATCAGCTTCTCAGAAGTTAAGAACGTGAGCTATTCAAGACCATTGGATGTAGTGTATATCCACTACGCCGGTACCCTGACGGGCAGGCTGGATTGCTATAATAAACAATGGAAAAATGTTTTTTCTGTTTCTCAGGTAAGCAGGGTGATTGACAGTGGAGGTGGACTATTGATCATCAGACGCAGTGCCAGCGGTAATGAAGTCCTGACTTATGATGGTAAAAAGGCATCCACCATATACACCACGGCATCAGAGATCTATTCTGCCGGTCCCTCCGGTTTAAAAGCCGGGGGATGGCTGGTCCGGGAAAAAGGTGATCAGGGCATTAAACTTTTTTGGGTAAGTCCTGGTCGGTCACCCGTCGCCTTGTCGGTTGACAACGATACGCAATTTGACGCCATTCAGCAGGGACCTTCAGCCGTAAGTGATGCGGTTCTTCTTACGGTTGAAAAAAATAGGGTAAAAAAGAATTCAATCGTTGATATATGGTATGGAAAGGATTATGATCTGGAGGCGCATTTCAGAGAGGATAAGATCACTAAAAGGGTTCTCTGGTATCCTGAAACAGATAGGCTGATTGAGACGGACCATAAAGATTACCGGTCTGTCGGAGCTGTCGGGCAATCAGGTTTATTTTTACGCGCTGCTGTTGATCATGAGCAGGTTGACAAGAATGACAACGCTGCTGTTGAAGCTGTTGAGCATTATGCATCGTATGATCCTGTGACCGGACAGAACAGATCTTTTGCCTATACTTCAGGGGCTTTTATCACAGATTCGCAGGGTAAGTTTGTGCTGTACCCTGAAGGTGACCAATGGATGGCCTACGATACTGTTCACGGTACCAAGCAGAAGGGTTTGTCTGTTCAAAAAGATGCGGTTCCCTACTTTATTTCAGCTGATGAAGTACTTTGGGTGGCCGGTAATAAAATGTGGCGGCAGCATCTTGTAACATTGAAGAAGAAATTCATTGCTTCGTTTACCGCTGACCATCTTGAAATTTTGAACGCCTCGAGGGATAAGTCATTGATGGAGTATAAAATTATCAGTCAATCCGTCGACTTCAGTCGTAAGATGGTTATCAAAATGAATGATGAGAAACAAAACCGCTCGTCAATCGTGAGCTGGCATCACGGGGTCGTCAGTGTTATTGCTGAAGAAACGGAGGATCGGATTTCAGAATTTATCTTTGACAAAACATTGACAAGCTATTGCTGGACGGCTGAGAATTTTAATCGGCCTCCTGAAATTCATATGACAGGGAAGGATCATATTAGCAGGACAATATATACCGCTGTGCCAAAGACATCCGCTGGCCAGATAACGATGAAGCGGCTTACGTACAAAGGCGCAGCCGGTGAAGATCTTTCTGCTGCGGTCTATTTCCCACCTGGTTTTTCCAAGGATAAGACGTGTCCCGTGGTTGTCTCCATTTATGAAATGCAGAACAAAAATGCCAACAGGTACTTACGGGCGACCTTTAAGAATTCCAGGGGTCTCAATGAAAGACTTTTTCTGGAGGCCGGGTATATGGTTATGCTTCCCGATATCAATAATACAGGTTCGAAAGGTCCGGGTATCGTTGCGCTCCAGAACGTTCATGCTGCGCTTGACGGGCTGGCAACCATCAGACAGGCGGATATGAAAAGGGTCGGACTGGTTGGACAGTCGTATGGCGGATATGAGGTAAATTTTATTGCTACCCATTCCGATAGGTTTGCGGCCTATATATCCGGTGCTTCGATTGCGGACATCATTAATACATCTTTCTCGTTTAACTACAATTTCTTCTCTGCGGATTATTACCGCTATGAGGACGGGCAGTTCAAGTTGGGAAAGTTTATTGAAAATAAAGAAAAATACTACAGCAATAATCCTTTGTATTATGCAGATCAGGTCAATAGTCCGATGCTTTTGTGGACGGGTACTAACGATAAGAATGTGAGTCCGGAGCAGACCCGATCCTTTTACAATGCATTGCGTAAATACAGGAAACCGGTCATCGCGCTGTTCTACAAGGATGAGCAGCATTCGCTTATAGGAAAAGAGCAACGGAAAGACCTTACCATCAGGATGTTGGAATGGTTTGATTATTTCCTGTGCGGTAAAAAAAATGTGGAATGGATCGATAAGGAATTTCTGCATATACCGTTACAATGATAAAGCATACTGCAACTGTATGCTGTACCTTGCCGCGTGATCTGTACCGGAAAGAAATGTTTAAGGCTATCGCAGCATTGGTGTTTTGAAAAGCTTTGTGAAAAGTTTACGGAAACAAAACAATAATGCCTGGATATTCCAGGCATTATTGTTTTATGATCATTCCCGTAATTGTTTTAATAATGTCCTGATCTTGTTGACGTTGCTGAAAAGGAAAGCGGTGAGAGACACCATTTCCATAACTAATCCAGTTAATATCATGAGCTCTGCATTAGCGTTGCCGTCAATCTTTATCAATGAACCGTTCGCTATAGCAGTTAATCCTAAAAGAAAGATTACAATAAACACTTGATTTTTTTTACGCATAACGCTATTTTTTTAGTGTAAGATCGCGCACAATGTAAAGATAGCGTGGCCGCAACAGGTATAAAGTGCGCTTGTAAACGTAAGCATAATTTTCATAAAAATCAATTTCTTTATGAATAATGTATATTTTTTCGCGGTTTTTAGTGAAAATGCTCATTTTTTTATAACGGGAGCCATCACCGGCAAAGTCCTGTTTAGCAGCATTTCCCTATGGTTAGCTTGGACGTTAATTAAAAATTGAGGCAGTCTCAAAGTATTATCTGCTCTTAGAATCTGTTACCAGGTCGGTCATAGACTGTACTCAGCATGAAGACTTTATAGACTGCCTCAGGGTTAATCAGGGTTTAAGGAATTTTATACAGCACGTTTACACATCCCTGTTGAAACAGGTTTTGTTCATTGGACGAGCTGTCTACATACGTACATACATCCCCTGATACGATGGTGCTGCACTCATGTTCTGTAATCATACACTGTTCTCCCACTGGGGCAAGAGGGTCAAAACGATAGCCTTGTGTTATAGCACTATCTTCCTTCTCTGACGCTGTTCCGGCGTACGCACTTCCGATGCCGAATGCAAAGATTGCCAAGGGCAGTGCGATTTTTCTTAAATTTTTCATGTTAATGAAATTTGATATTGGTGCCTACTCTGTGTTCAGGTTTTCGGCTTCCCCTGATTTGAACTGCTTACCGATGTTTTGCGCAAAACGATATCTGATCAGTTCATTTTCGACCATCACATAAAGACGGTTGTCCTTAATATAAAACTGGGTTTTCTTCGATGAGTGCGGATTCGGCAACAAGAAACTTCCCAGATATTGTTGGGAATTCGTCGAATAAATATCAATAATTATGGACTGCTTATGATTGATATTATTCTCGAATTTACCGGGCCGGTTGGACTCGATAAACAATAATCCACGGTATGCGAATGTGAATTTATTGACCGTAATCGGATTCTTTTTCATTTTCTTCTGACCGTTCTTCAGTTGTATAACATCGATATCCTGATGGCTTAGATCGTCAATCGTATGGAATACCTTTTTTCGCTGTAAATACTGGTCGAGAACGATGAATTTATTCATGTAGCTGTACGTGTATATAACATTATTGTTATAAGGATCGACCGTTAGTTTACCATCGGTATCAAAAATCCCGTCATTAGTCTTTTCAAGAAGTCCTGGATAGATCTTGACTCTCTCCTGTGTCGGTCCGGATGATAATAAGGCCAGTGCCTGTATCTTCTCCCGGGGGGAATAGGTCAGCATGACGAAAAAACCATTATCCAATGCCTGAAGCTGACTAAAATGCGAATCTTTGTAACTAATCGTTGTCATATTGGGCTTTCCGATATCCCCTTGATAGAGAACAGGTACGGTACCGTCCCATAAATAATATTTCTGATTCCTGACCAGGAATTTCGAACTGTTAAAGCTGAAATCTGCCTGGTCCGGAATAATTTGCCATGTCTTCAGCCCTCTGAAATTAACATCGATTGAACTCAGCACAAAGGGGGTCGTATGGTTGCCAAGGTATAGTACGTCATTATCCGATCCGGCAAAATAATATGAATTTACCTTCAGGTCGAATCGGTCTTCTTCATCAACGGCATGCAGTAAAAACTTTCGGACAAAATTATTTTCTTTCTGCACGAAGTATTCAGATCGATGATAGAGATAAAACATGCTGCCTGTACCCAGCAGTGTTAATCCGGTCATGAGAAGTAACGGGCTCAAGACACTCCTTTTCATGATGCTGGCTTGAATGAAGAGCGCAGCTGCTGAAAGGGCAACCGTCAGAAGGTTGAATACAAGGTGGGTTCTCCAGCTCATCTTTTCCAATATTCCTCCACAGGAGCAGGGTACGAAATCACTGTAGTTCAGAATGATGTAGATATACAAAGAGAAAAGGACCATTAATGTAAAAGATATGTACAGTCCTGCTCTCCGGGTGGTTTCAAATATTAATATCATGCTAACTACAAGTTCTGCCGCAAGAATTCCGTAGCTGACGATTGTTGCATAAGAGCTCAGAAGAGGAGACTGACCGATCTGAAACTGAAAATTTTCGAAATCCATCATCTTGCTGATACTGGCATAACAGAACAGCAGTATGAAAAAATAACTGGTGTATTCTACGAATTTTGATTTGAAGGTTTTCATTGTTCTTATGTTACTTTATTTTATCCTTTTCTGACCAATATCCACTTAACATTCTTTCCGCAGTAATCGGGCATCAGCGCTCCCTTTGACACATAGACTGTTGTGCTTAGGCGTCCTTCTGTTTCCCATTCTCCGCTGACGGTACACTTTTTTCCCGTATTGAGCGTCGTTTTCTTTTCTTCCATATCAGCCAACTTTTTCATCGTGCATTCAGCTTACGATATCGAATCGTGAGGAGCCTTCCAATGTTGTTTGTCATCTTGCGGTTCATCATCGTCGCCGGTTTCTTTAGACTCAGAACCAGCCTGCTCTTCCCGAGCAGATGCCGGTTCGGCCTGGTGCTGATTTCTCTTGAATTCGACGTTGTGCCTGTTTTCCTGAGGCATTTCATTGTTAACGTTGTCTCTGTCGCACGATAGCATAAGTACTACCGGTGCCAGCATTAAAACTGAGATATACTTTTTCATAATGGTTTGTAATTTTTACGGTTTTAAAAAAGTTATCCCGGCCGGGTTCGTGTAGAATTCTGACATCGAAATTACCAGTGTGCAGGGGTTAAAAAAAGGAAATACGGTAACGATATGGCCGTTTTTACGGAATGATTGGTCCATCGTTCCCAATGTTCTTACGCTTATGTTTCTGATAGTCAGCAGTTAATAAAATGCATTATTGACGAACTTTGAAAAGGGTTTTTAATGATCAATTTTTGAGTAAATTTGAATATATCTCATCGTTATGCACTATCATAAAAGGATTTTATTATTGATCTTGAATCTGGTTTGGTGTTTTACTGATGGTCATCAAATCCCGGAACGGTCGTATAAGGAAATTGCCGCATTGTTTAATGCCTATCAGGAAAATGACGAAAGGGCAATGGTTTTTGTCAATCTGTACCTAAAAAAAGCAAGGAGTGAACGTAATCTGAAAAAAATGATCAGAGGCTATGAAGAGGCCCTATACTATAGCGAAAAACCCGAGAGAAAATTATTGTACGCCGACAGCGCCATCATTGCTTCGATACAATCGGGTAACCGGGATCAGATTGCCAGGTCTTACCTGGGAAAAGGGATCGTGTATTACTATAACCGCAGACAGTACAAACCTGCCCTCAATCAATACCTGATCGCATTTAAATATTCGAAAAATTCACAGGATCTTTACCTTAAAAACAAGATCATCTATCATCTGGGCATGGTCAAAAGTTATCTGGGATATTACAGGGAAGCGGCGGACCACTTTGTTGATGCCGGCGACTATTTTGCAAGAAAGGCAAACGATGATGAGAACCCAACGCTGAAGATCAATAACGAGAGAGGTTATTTTAACAGTATCTACCGGCTTAGTACCTGCTATAAACATTTGCATATTTACCGCAAAGAGGATTCACTGATCAATATAGGATTGGAGAGGCTGCAAAAAAGGAGTGAATTCCTGCCCGAGTTGGGATTGTTCAGAAAAGGAAAGGGTATTCAGCTGCTTCGTCAGGGCAAGCCTTTAGAAGCACTGGAACAATTAACGTCTGCAAGGGATATTCTCAGCCGCGTGGATGACCACGCTTCTTTGACGACTGTTTATTTTTATATAGGAAAATCATACCTCCGGAAGGGAGATCGGGTCAATGCACTTCATTATTTTAGAAAAGTAGATTCATTGGTTAACAAATTTCGGTTTATAACGCCTGAGATCAGGTCCAATTACGAATACCTGATCAACGACGCGAAAAGCCGTAAAGATAAGGACCGGCAGCTGTATTATACGGGACAGCTCCTGAGGGCAGATTCGATTATCAATGCTGATTTTGCGATGCTTTCTGCGAAGCTGTACCGTGAATATGATACGGAGACCTTAGTCGAGGAGAAGAAGAAGCTTCAGCAAAAGCATCATCAGGATCTGGCGTTGATCTATATCTCCGTCGGCGCAGGAATGCTGTTGTGGTCTTATATGATCGTGAGGTCGCGGAAGAGGGAAAAATTGCTCACGCTGAAGTATCAGGAGTTGCTCCGCAAACTGAAGGAGTCGGAAAGCCTGCAGCCCGTGCATGAGGTCCCGGTCCGTACAGACGGAAAAAGTCTCTACGGCCCTGAAATTATCGAAGACATCCAGAGCAAACTGAAAGCATTCGAGGATCAAAAGCTGTTTCTCACGCAAAACCTTACCATATCGGCAGTTGCTAAAATGATGGGAAGCAACCGGACACATCTTTCCTATGTTCTCAACGTCCATATGGGCACTACGTTTCCCACTTATCTTAAACAATTACGGATCCGGTACATCACAAAGCTTCTTTTGGAGGACAGTAAATACCTGAACTACAGTATTGATGCTTTAGCAGTGGAGTGCGGAATGACCAACCGGCAGAAATTTTCTTCTCATTTCCTCGAAATCAACGGAATGCGGCCGATCGATTTTATCAGAAAAAGGCAGCAGGAGCTTCGGCACAGTTGATTTTATCTTTTTTTAACCCGATTTTTACGTGAACATTAAAGGCAAACGTATGAACGGACAGTATTTTAGAAAAAAGATTGACCAGCTGTGGCTGGAGCTCAACAACGCTGTGGATCAGATCAACAGGAGTGATAATGGCATTATAAGCCAGGCAGAAGAAATATTGATGGAAACGGATTCAGCGATAAGGCAACTGAAGGAATTGCTTCGCCGGTATGAATTCAACAATTGGAGTGAAGAGATCAGGTTCTTCAAGATCACCAAGCCGAAATTTATTGCAATCTATATCTATTATTCCAAGGTATTGTCAATAGAAGCTTCCAGACCCTATGCGGATCCGGAAGTTCTCAAGAACTACTATGAAAACGAGCGTCAGAGCCTGCTCCACTTTTATAGGGAGAATAAGGAATTTATCAACTACTACCGCCGGAAATCAACCTATCTTGACAAAAAGTACTTTGTGCGATTCAAATTTGATTTCAAGCTGAAGCTCAGTCCTGAACTGTACAGTTATGACGAGGAATTTTCAACATCCCATGACCATCTGGTCTCGCAGATTCTTGCCAATGATATGCTGGAGCAATTTCTCAGCGGCAAAATAAACTCCGGCGATAACCGTGGAAGCGCTGTGGAAAGCCCTAAACAGGTCGAATGGACAGCTCCCAAAGTGGCATTGACCGAGTTGCTGTATGCGCTTCATCTCACCAAGTGCTTCAACGGCGGGCAGTCCGACCTTGCTGAAATTTTCCGATGGGCAGAAAGTTCGATGAGCATTAATTTAGGGAATTACCACAAGACCCTTGCAGAGCTTCGGTTGCGGAAAACGGACCGAAGTAAATTTCTTTCGTTGCTGCAGCAAAATTTTAATCAGTATCTCAATGACCTTGATGAGTAAGTAATGTTTTTTCTTCATATTTCAGTTTTTTGTACTGAATGCTGTTTTCAGGATCCATTTTTTATGTTTTTAATTGAAATAGGTATTAAATCATTGGATTCCGGAGTTATGGTCCCTGATCAATGTGTATCCATGCTTTTTCTGATGAAATCTTTCGGTAGTACCGAAGAACTACCGAAAACCGTATTCTTTGTTTTTCAAACTTTGTACTGTTAATTTTTTATAACCGGACATTTAATTTCAAAACTATGGAAAAGAAAATCATTGATCCCAAAACACCGATCTGGCAGCTCACCGTGGCTGAATTCCTTGAGGTTTCGAAAAATCTGAGCTTTGAGAAGAAATATGAATACGGGCTTAAAGGCCTGGCAAAGATCTTGGGATGCTCGGTCTCGAAAGCATCGGAAGTGAAATCTTCGGGAATACTAGATAGGGCGATCATCCAGAACGGCAATATTATCATTATCGATAAGGAGAAGGCCCTGCAGCTTTTCGGAAAGAAATAAGAGATGTACTACGTTGAACTCATCGACAGGTTTTGGTTATTCAGCAAAAAGGCGAAACCTGGTACAGCTGCCATTTCATTGTATCTGTACTTGCTGCAGCTTGCCAAAGAAAAAAATGCGTACCAGTTTGCGATCTCTGATGTCAATCTGGGAAAGAGCCTGGGCGTAAGCAGGGCAACTGTTAGGACGACCAGGGAAAAGCTCAGAAAATTCGGATTGATCGAATATCATAGTGTACAGGGCTCTGCTGGAATTTACAGGCTGATGGTCAATTACCCTTTAGACCCAAAGAATTTTAAAAAGGCTCAAAATGATCCTGCATCAGGTATTATCGATTTCTTTGGAAGGAATGATAATGTTTTAGAAATTGAGAAGGGTAATTCATTTGCAACCTTTGATAAGATTATCCCTTTGGAACCTACCAGTCTTTTAATAGATGGCAGAGTGGTGCCTGGCCTTCAAGAGTTTTTAGATTATGCCCGAACGTTGGATGCATATTATCCCGAACTCGATAGTCTGATTATGGAAAAGCATTCAGGCTGGCTTAAATGTAACTGGAAAAGCGCTTCAGGAAGACCCATAACCAATTGGCAGTCATCCCTGAAAAATGTGTTACCGTTTCTCAGTTCTGAAGTTGGTCAAAATCAGCTGACCGTAGATGGTATCCCCGAGATCAGACATCCGAAGGAGCAATTGTGAATTTGAAATGTAATAAGTAATAAAAAAAATTAGAAGTTTATGACGTTTCCTCAGAAGGACCGAAGACTTGTCAGAAAGAAGTATTCGGCAAGGACAGGAAAGGAGCCGGAAAGAATCAGGCTGGGCAATGGTTTTGTGGATGATTTTATATTTGAGGATCAGGAAGCTTCGGATATTCCAATCAACGCGCTGCGGGTTATATTCAATATCATTGCGATCATCAGCAGTGAGCAGTTCCGGCCGGAAGACCGTCCGCAGCAGCTGTCTTTGTTTGAGGAAGATTTTGAAACTGAGAATAACATATTTACCTCGATGAAGATCAGGAACCTGAAGATCTCACCAAGCGGTTCCAGCAGACAGGTGATCGATGCCTACGAGTTTCTGGCGAGATTCAAAATGGGATGGTATACGTCTTTGAATTCAAAAGGAAAGGAGATTCGAACCTTTGGTGGTCTTATCTCAACACCCAGCTACGAACACCGGGGCTACACGAGTTTTTTGATCAGCAGTTACTGGCTTAAAAAACTAATAGTCATTCCGGAGTATAATTATGTGCTGTATGATCTGGTGTATAATATCAGGAATAACAAACACATCATCTTTGCAATCTGGCTGTCAAAAATTCCATCGACCGGGACAGTACTGAAGCTTTCGACATTGAACAGAAAGTTCGGACTCAATTACAAAACAGCTAACGACCTGTGCTTTAAATTTCTGAAGCCCTCCAGGTCGAACCTTGACAGGTTTAATAGTTTATCATTCCACTTTAAATATAAAGGGGATATGATCTCGATTATACCGTATGCAACGGATGCTGTTCCTGAAAAAAAGATGAAAGTGGATAACGTTCCAATTGATATTACGAGACGGCTAAGGTATTTCAGGAAAAGATATGGTTTACGGGAGGATGAAATGCTACAGTTTTCCTACCAATATAAAAATATTCTGCAGACACGCGAGCTGATTGAAAAGGCATTCAGGGAATTGATCAGGACATCCAGGTTAAAGGGAAAAAGCTCTACCGAATTCCAAGGCAGGGGATTCTTGATAAAGATCCAGGAAAATATTATTAAACTCTACCGTGAAAGCAAGATTGGAAAACTGCTGCCGAATGGCTATCCGGTTATCCTGTGAATTCGGAATGGCACTCATTGTATTTCGGAATTGTACTGCTTTCAAATTCGGAATTCCGCTCGCTGATGTTAATGACGTATTAAAAGAGCGAGGATTAGGATTTAGATATCGGAATTGGACTCATTCCTGAAAGCCTGATAAGCTTGTCGTTGTTGATTACACCTTACGATTGCGGATAAGGTTTCATTGATTGCTATTCAAAACGGATTTGCACTCAGTTCGAAAAGGGTGCTTTTTCGGATTTATACTCATTTTAAGTTCGGAAATGAACTGATCTCTATGTCGGAATTGGACTCATCCCGAAAATCATCCAAACGGTTTATAAGACTGCAATTACATCAAATAGCTAAAAGTATAATCAAAAGAATGAAAAAGTTATTTTTTGTTAAAAGGAATTAGTGAGAGAAACGTGCTTTAAAAAAGAAAAAAATGAATTGCGAAAAAATAAAACAAAATGTCAGCATCCGCTCGGTGCTGGAATCATTCAGTCTTTTTCCTGTAAAAGAAAACCGCAGAACCGCTTTTTACTTTGCGCTGGACAGGGAAGAAAAAATTCCCAGTCTTTGCGTGGATTTTATTAGGAACACGGCCTTTGATTTTGGAACAGGAGTGAGTTATGATGTGATTTCTGTTGTGCAGCAAATTAAGAAATGCTCCGTTGCGGAAGCATTGAAATACCTGTCATCGTTTAATTTTCCGGTTAATATTGAGCGGTTTGCTGACGAATCTGAAACTTCTTACAGAGTAGTAAAAGTCGCCGAAGTCAGGCACCCTGCATTGATTCAATACTTGGAATCACGGAAAGTTTCTGAGCAAAAGAAGAGGGTGCGCGAAGTACATTATGAACTTAAAGGTAGAAAATATTTCGGAATCGGTTTTAAAAATGATTCCGATGGTTTTGAAATAAGGAATAAGTATGCTAAACTCTGCTTGGGCTCTAAAGATGTAACCTGGATCAACAATTCAAATAATATGAATAATGAGATTGCTGTTTTCGAAGGCTTCATTGACTATCTTAGTTTTCGCAATATTGAAAGTCAGTTTAATTTGACCTGCGACTGTTTAGTTTTAAATTCTACGGCAATGCTTTTTAAAGCCCAAGAAAAACTTAAATCCTATGATAAAATTTTACTTTTTCTTGATAATGATCCCAATGGGGAATCAGTTGCATTAAAAATTAAAGATGCGTATAATCTCATAGAGGATTATTCTTTTGTTTATAGTAATTTTAAAGATCTGAATGAATGGCTTGCAAAAGGTACAGGAAATTAATTTCTAAGTTTGTTACTTCGATGGTTTATTCTTAATTTACTGGAGATGGTCTTAGTAGCGTTTGACTATACTGACTTTCTGAACTTTTGTTTTGATAATAATCTTGATTAATTTTTACAAAGATTGCATCTGGACAAACTGTAAAATAGATCTGGTAAACTAAAAACCGAACAAATACATATGACAAATGAAGTTAAATAAAAAGGAAATTTAAACCAAGGGTCAAATATTAGCTCTATTCTTAAAAATAGAAGATTCTCTGAACAGTATTTTATAAAATTTGTTACACAAAGATCACAAAGAAAATAGATCTAAATTAATTCAAAAAAAAGTGATAAATTCTGTATGCAATCTGTAGTCTATGAGTGTATTATAAATCTTAAATTAGTAAATGCAATAATTGCATCTAATCGTATATTATTGAGAAGTATTACTGAGTTTTTGTATAATTAGTATTACGAAATTCATAACTTTGGGCTATTAGTGGTATCTTAATAAAAACTTTGAATTATGACATTACTTTTAAGTTGGATAGGAAAAGATTCAAGAAAAACATCTAGTGTTTATATAGCAAGTGATAGTCGGTTTTCGTGGAATCCAACCAAGAGATATGATTACGGAAGAAAGGTATTTGCATTAAAAAAATCACCTGATATACTTGGTTATTGTGGCGATGTATTATATCCAACAATTATTCTAAATCAAATTTTAGAAATGGATAATGATGGCTTATTGTTCCCAACTAATACCAAAAATATTGAAAGAATTAATATTGTATTTGAGGAAATCACTAAAAGATTTGATACTTATCCAGTAGATATTGCTATGAGAAACTCTTTAGAAATTATCCATATTTCAAGAGACAATGAAGTAGATTTTATCTGCTATGTTTATAGTTGGAAAAGAGAAAATGGATGGAGCAAGACTGAACACATAATTCCTGAATCGTCCGATAAGGTAATAATCCTTGGAAGTGGAAAAGATGAATTTTTTGATAGATATTTACGATATTATAATGGAAATAATGGTAAAACAAGTAGAGCAATTTTTCAATGTCTTTGCCATACATTATTAGAAATTAAAGATTTACAATGCGGTGGATCCCCACAGCTAGTGGGATTATATAATAGATTTAATGGAAAAAATTTTGGTGTTGTATATAATAATAAAAGATATTACCTTGGCAAAGAAGTTTCAATTAGTGAAAATCTAAATAGAATTGAATGGCGAAATGAACTGTTTGAAAGATATGACGGTTCTAAATTGAAAATATTAGAAGGTGCTCAAAAACAACCTAATGATTTGAAACCTTTAAGAAGCGAGTCCCTTTACCTCCACAAAGAAAAAAATAATGGGGGTGGCGAGAAGAATGCCTGAGCCTTGGTGAAAATAAGTAGCCAAGGACTCATTAGGGTCAAAGTAAGGGGGATTCGCACCCCCAACCTTCTGCATGTTTGACAGACGCTCTACTAGTTGAGCTATTAGGATATTACAAATATAATGAAAAATGTTAATGACAAGGTTTGGAGAAATTGCGGCTAGTGCAAATTCATATTCACTAATTGTATTTTGGTTTAAATCATCTAATATTTCTTTTTCTCTCATCTTTGTAAATAGTCTATGCTTACAATTGTGCAAAATAAAATTTATTGCTTTTTTTCGTTAAATGTAGGCAAAGTGGGAACTTTAATATTCAATAGAATAAGTTTAAAAAAAACGATAATTTGACTGATTTTTTCCTAGATGGAAATGTTATGAAGCTATTAAATTTTTGCAAATTCTTAAAGAATTAAATGCTTATATTTATATTCCAATCTAATAACGATGAAGCTTATACAGACTCTACTTTTATTCCTGATTTCATTCCTGACTTTTGGACAAAACAAACAATTTCTTTACGAATACAAATTCATTCCAGACTCTACTAATAAAGCAGACGTCAAATTAGAAATAATGATTCTTAATGTCTTGAAAGATAGGTCCGAATACTACAGTTCCATACGATATGCTTCGGACTCTGCTCAGGCTGCAGATTTTAAAAAAGGCATTGTTTCAATGCCGGCTAATGTTGAATCGGTCAATGAATGGGTTACGAAATATCCCAATTCCAATGAAATTATACACACTACTTTTCTGGTTTGGGATAAATATAAAGTGAAGCAGGATGTAGAATTGAAGTGGAAACTGACCAACGAATTTTCCAAAATCCTCAATTACGACGTTCAGAAGGCAACGACCCAATTTGGCGGCAGACAATGGACTGCTTGGTTTACTAAAGAAATCCCCATTCAGGACGGTCCGTATAAATTTAAAGGTTTGCCCGGATTGATTTTAAAGATTGAAGATTCAACGAAAAGTCATCATTGGGAACTGAAAGGTATCCGGTCCAACCGGGAAGAATTTGTATATCCTGACCTTGGCCAATACAAAATTGTTGAGTTAAATTACAATCAATTTGTTAAGAAATTTAAAAATTACCGAGCTAATCCGACTGCGGATCTGGTAGGACGGATTCCCGACCAGCAAAATGCTGACGGAACTATGCGCACATCAGCAGAAGTTATCAGGGAGATCAATCAGCAGATAATGGCAAAACTGGTTCATGACAATAATTTGATTGAGCTAAATTTGTTGAGATAAAGTTAACTTCATCAAATTTATAAGTAAACTCCTTCAAACCCTCTGAAGAGGTTTTGCTTTTAATTATATAATAAAAATACGTGAGCAACTTTGAATTGACAATACCTGTTACAATAGCTATTTTTGGAATACATTCTCTCAGTAGACATTTGCATTATTTAGGAATGTTGATATAAGTACCAATTCTCATAAGATATTAGTTAAGGTAAGTTTGAGATTAAAAAAGAAGACGAACATTTTAAATAGTTTCCTTGAACTTATTACCAAAGCACATGTATAAAATCTTAATCTGTAATCGAGAGATGGATTTCAAATCATTCAATTCATCTTTCTTCTCGGGAGTCCAATCTCGTGTTCTTGCGGATAAGGCTTTCTGAAGGTCATGCTAACATCTTCCCGGATATTATTATAAGCTTCGTAAGCTTTATCTTTATCTAATGTGTATCGAGGGTCCGGAATAAAGGGCATTTTTGCCATTTTTAGTATGGTAATGGTTGGAAAATGGAAATCAACTTCCACGGTTCCTAATAATAAGTAGCATCCGCCACCCTGAAAAGGATATTGTGACAGGTTATCCGGGAAGTGTGCTGTATCAAAATATTCACCTTCCGCATCGATCCAGGTTCCGAAAAACATAGTACCTCTTTTGGTAGGAACATGCTTTCTGGAAATCAGATAAGCCAGCATCTTGACCTGTCTTTTGTGGTATTTAGTAAGATCTTTGGCCATCACGCTGCCTCTGTATTGGGTTTGCAGTAAATCGAACGGACTTACTGAAACCGGAAATCCAAGAATCTCGATTTCATCAAATACATCTTCCAAAGGATGTCTCTTTACTGTCGGAAGGGTATATTCTTTTTGCGGTTCTTGAAACAATGTCACATACTTAAAGACCGGCCTGTTCCCAGCAAGAAGAAATCGTGCTTCAATTAATAATTCGTGCTTTTGTTTTCCGGTAAAACGGAATGCGCCTATGAATATTAATGTCTGTAAGGTCTCAATCCCGATAGAAATCCTTTTGACAAAGTTTTCTAATGAGGTGTAATCACCATTGTTTTTTTTTTCTTCAGGAATTAAAACTGCAATTTTGCTTTCAAGCTTTTCAATATGCATCAGCCCTAAATAGACGTCAGTTCCGTAAACCGTAGTCTGGTATTCACTTAGATTGACACAGGGATTTAATATGGCAGCACCGGACATTCTGGCTTCGTGGACATATACTTCTGTTCTATAAAATCCGCCGCCATTATTGATCGCTGAAACCATAAACTCAATAGGATAGTAGACCTTCAGGTAGAGACTTTGATAGCTTTCTACGGCATAGGAAGCAGAGTGGGCTTTGCAGAATGAATAGCCCGCAAAGGATTCTATCTGGCGATATACCTCTTTGGAGAGCTGCTCAGGGTGGCCAAGGGATTTACAGGATTCAAAAAAATGATCCTTGACTTTCTGAAGGGCATTTAGGGAACGCCCTTTGCCGCTCATTGCCCGCCGTAAGACATCACCGTCAGCAGGGGATAACCCTCCGAAATGAAGGGCGATCTTTATTACATCTTCCTGGTATACCATAATGCCATAAGTTTCTCCCAGTTCTTTTTCAAATACAGGATGGAAATATTCAAACTGATCCGGATTATTATGGCGGAAGATGTATTCTTTCATCATTCCGCTTTGTGCCACACCCGGACGGATGATCGAAGAGGCAGCTACCAATACTTTATAGTTGTTACACTTCAGTCTTCTGAGCAGCCCGCGCATGGCAGGACTTTCAATGTAGAAGCAACCGATCGTTTTTCCCCTGCTCAGAAATTCATTGCATCTTTCTTCGTCTTTTGACAAACTGACGTCCCGTATGTCGACCTTGATGCCTCGTTTTTCTTCTATTAAGCTTACGGTATCTTTGATGGTTCCCAAGCCCCGTTGAGATAGTATATCGAATTTTTCAAGACCGATCTCTTCAGCTACATGCATATCGAACTGGACGATTGGAAATCCTTTCGGGGGCATTTCCAATGCTGAATAATTGGTGATGGGTTCTTCGGAAATCAGAATCCCGCAGCTATGCATACTTCTCTGGTTGGGAAATTTTTCCAACAATTTCCCATATTTGTGGACCAATCTCGATACGGAATTGATGTCGTGCTGCTCTACGGGTTTAGTAGCCAGTTCATCCAGTTCCTCTTTGGGAAGACCGAATGCTTTTCCTACCTCCCGGAAAATCGATTTATACTTAAATTCGACGTTCGTACCGCAAAATGCCACGTGATCTTTTCCGTATTTATCAAAGATGTATTGTAAAATCGTATCTCTGTTCTGCCAGCTCCAGTCGATATCGAAATCCGGCGGTGTTTTCCGGTTCAGGTTCAGGAAGCGCTCGAAGTACAGGTCCAGCTCTAACGGGCAGATGTCTGTAATGCCAAGGCAGTAGGCCACGATACTATTAGCGCCGCTTCCGCGACCGACGTGCATAAACCCCATCCGGTTGCTGTACTGAATAATGTCCCAGGTGATCAAAAAGTAGGCACAAAAGTTTAGTTGGTCAATAACATTAAGCTCTTTATCCATCCGTGCTTTAGCCTTCCCGTCATCATCAGGATATCTCTTGGTAAATCCTTTGTACGCAAGTTCCTTCAAAAGTTTTATATCGCTGTCTTTACTTTCTGTAAAGTTCTTTTTGTTCTTAGGGGTCTTATAGTCAAAATGGAAATGGCATTGTTCCAGTAATTGTCTGGTATTCTCAATGATTTGGGGATAATGCTGGAAATTTTTTAAAAGCTCATCGGTTGGAGTCAATTTTTCGTTTTGTCCGCATATGTCATTTTCATCAAGCTTTGTGACCAGCGTATTCCGGTCGATGGCACGCAGGATCTTATGTAGCGTATATTCTGTCTTTGTCGTAAAGGTCACAGGTTGTAAAATGACCATTCTGGGCAGATACTTTTTCAAAATCGGATTAATCAAAAGATTGATCTCTTCGGGACGTATCCCGATGAATTCGTTTCTGTTCAGCTTATCCGGATAATTGCTGAGTGGATAGATGATAAACACATTTGACAGATCAGGATGATGAAGTGGGAGATCGATTTCTTCGCAATTGTGTTTTGTCAAAAGCCTGTTGATCTCTCCGATGCCTGATTGATTTTTTGCCAGGCAGATGTAATGCTGCCTGTTATCGTTTCTGATATCTACTCCGACTACAGGTTTGATATTGTTCTTCTCACATAACCTGTGAAAATCATAGATGCCGGAAATGCAATTAATGTCGGTTAGGGCAGCTACACCAATTCCAAGCTCAACGTAATGCTGAACCATTTCCTTAACAGAGATGGTGCCGTATCGCAGGCTATGATATGAATGACAATTGATAAACATTGGAATCTATAGGTTTAAAAATCCTGAAGCTCTTCCTACGCTGTCTGAACCGAACCTCGTTTTAATTTTGTCCAACGTCTGATAAAGACTGATAAGCTCTTCCGTATCTTCAAACAGGTTCATCTGGTGACAGCCGTGTACCAGGCCGGTGAACTTGACACCGATAAGTCTGATCCGCATCCTCCTGGAATATACTTTATCAAATAATTCTAATGCATACCTGAGCAATGTATGATCGGACGACGTGTAAGGAATCCTGTATTGCTTGGTCTCTGTATCGAAGTTGGAGTAACGGATCTTTATCACCACAGTAGAGGTCAGCCACTTCTCCTGACGAAGCTGGAAACATAACTGTTCTACCATTCCTGACAATATGCTTTTTATTCCGTTGATATCGATGGTATCCTGGGAAAATGTATTTTCTTTTGAAATGGATTTCCTTTCCGAGTAGGGTAGGACAGGTGACTCATCGATGCCGTTGGCCTTCTTCCAGAGTTCCTCTCCGTTCTTTCCGATAAGTTGATGCAAAACTTCAACCGGTGTTTCCGATAAGGTTTCAATGGTTCTGACGCCCAACCTGGATAATAACTGAAAAGTGACATTTCCGACCATAGGGATCTTCTTTATGGAAAGCGGATTCAGAAATGGCTTGATGTTCTGTTCCGGAATTTCAAGTTTCCCTATGGGCTTAGATTCGCCGGTCCCGATCTTTGAAACGGTCTTATTGGTGGATAGTGCAAAGCTGATAGGTAGTCCTGTGTTTTTTTTAACATCCTCTGCAATTTCCGTAGTCCATTGATAACAGCCAAAGAACTTGTCCATACCGGAAAGGTCAAGGTAGAACTCATCGATACTTGCCTTTTCCAATACAGGAACCTTTTCCTGGATAACCTCGGTCACCATATGTGACATATTGGAATACATCTCCATATCACCTTTAATGACTTTTGCTTCAGGACAAAGCCGAAGTGCCATCTTGATCGGCATGGCGCTTCTTACCCCAAAATATCTGGTCTCATAAGAGCATGATGCGACAACGCCTCTGTCACCACCACCGATTATAAGCGGCTTTCCAATAAGTTCACTGTTCTTCAGTCTCTCACAGGAGACAAAGAATGTGTCCAAATCCATATGGGCAATTGCGCGATTCATGCCGACAAAATTATTACGTTTTGTATCAAAAATGTTTATATTTGTTGCTATAAATTATAGCAATGTCAATTTTATCAGAAAACATGCGGTATCTGAGAGGGAAGCTGAATCTCTCACAACAGAAGGTTGCGGATCATCTTTCGATCACCCGTGGCAGGTATGCGAAATATGAGGATGGTGCGACGGAGCCGCCTCTTGAGATCCTGCTTAAAATATCAAAATATTACAATGTCAGCATCGACTTACTATTGAGCATCAATGTCAGCAAATATTCCATTGATGAGCTTGTGGAACTTCCCGATAAGAGGATCGTTTTACCAATTAAAGTAGATATTGGAGGCAATGATCAGATTGAGATCATTCCCCAAAAAGCTTCAATGGGATATCTGAACGGGTATAGTGATCCAGAGTATATAGAAGGCTTGGATACGATATCATTACCATTCTTAAAGGGAGGAAAGTTCAGGGCATTTCCTGCTGATGGCGATTCAATGCCTCCGTATAAGAACGGAACCTACATCGTAGGAAAATATGTCGAAAATCTTTCGGATCTGAAAACGGACAAGACCTACGTTTTCATCACCATCAATGATGGGATCAGCTATAAAAGATTCCAGTTCCATGAAGCGGACGGCATTTGGGTCAAGGCTGATAATAGTTTTTATGAGCCTTATAAGATTCCTCTTGCTGAGATCAGAGAGATCTGGGAATTTGCCTGTAGCATCAGTACAAAAGAATATGAACCTGGTGAGTTTTCAGAACGGAATATGCAGAATTTCATAGCAGAGATCAAATCTGATATCAGGCATATCAAGGAAAGGATAGGAGACAGAGAATAAACTCATTTTAAGTAAAAGATAAAAAAAGAATAAATTATGACCCAGCTTACTTTATTTGATTCTGAAGAATTGTATGAATTTCCGAAAGATCTTTTGGAGTTCAGGGAACATTTTTTGAGTAGGGAAGAAGCTGACATTTTGAAAGATAAATTGCTACATTCTACACCTTGGGAGCAACGTACGCAGAAAATGTATGACAAAATGGTGATCACACCTCGTTTGACGGCATGGCATGGAGATCATAGTAAATCTTATGATACGGCTGATAATAATACATCAAGTACCAATAATTGGACGCCTGAATTGTTGTCCCTGAAAGAAAGGATAGAGAAAGAATTCGGCTATCAGTTTAATGGGGTACTGTTGAACCTATACCGTGATAACAACGATTCAGTGGCCTGGCACAGGGATAAGGAGAGCCGTTATGGTAAACGACCTGTCATTGCATCAATAAGCCTAGGACAAACCAGAAACTTTGATTTCAGGAAAAAAAATCATCATCAAAGTAAATACAGCTTACCTCTTCCTCATGGATCGTTGCTCATCATGAAAGGGGATCTTCAGGAACATTGGGAGCACAGGATTGCTAAATCCAGATTGCAAATGGGACCAAGGATAAACCTTACCTTCCGGTTGATCCATGCTTTATAGAAACTCTTATCTCATTTAGCAGATTACCAGCTCATTTCTAGTGCGAGGGTCTATAATCTACATCAAACAATTTGATTTATACGCAATAATTTACTTAACTCTTTTCATTGGAAAGGTCTGTATGTGTTTCTGTCCGTTTTTAACTCCTGAAATTTCGGCGACTAATGAATCGGAAGTGATTTTTGTGTAAGTAATGATTTGCGGAAAGTCGTGCTCCGGATTTTCAAAGACCAATTGATTTTTTAAGATTGCTTTTGCGACAAAACGAACGGGTAAACCCTCATTCTGGTTTTTAACTGTTGGAATATAATACAGCCTGCTCTTTTCCTGCAGTAGTCGGATATTTTCAAAAACAATTGTGTCTTTATCTTTGACACTATAACTTCTCCCTGAAAATTCATTATTGCCAACTTTGGTCCAGGTTTCATAGATACTGCCTCTTTGGGTTTTGTTTTCCCAGGTACCAATTAGCCATTCCGCTTTTTGAATGTCGTTTTTATGCTTTATTGTCCAGGCATAGAGAACAGCCAAACTAACAACTGTGATAAAAAATTTTGCTCCTGTTTTCATAATTAGTTCATTGAATGAATTGTCATTTGGCAAAGTTGCGATGTTTTTGAAAACTAAAATTGTAAAAATGGGACAAGTCTAATCCGAGCCGTAAAAAAGCGAGGACATCTTTAGGTGAGTGCCATAAAATTCTTTGGGCGTAGATCCGGTAAATTCTTTAAACTCTTTGATAAAGTGCGCCTGGTCGTAATACTCATTTTCGTAAGCCAGTTCTGCGAGGCTAAAGAACTGATCGTTCAGTAACATTTTGAGTGCAGCCTGCAATCGAAACGTCCTGGATAATTGTTTTGGACTGAGACCGATAGCTGAAGAAAATTTGCGTAACAATTGTCTTCGATTGACTTGGGTAAGCTTGGACAGTTCATTGACCGAGAATTTTCCGTTGGCTGTTATAATCGTTTCGACAGTTGATCTTACAATGCGGTCAATGGTTTCGATATCAGACAGCCGATCCAGTAAAAATATTTCAATAAGCTTTATTCTCTCCGAAATTGAATTAGCATTTATAATTTGCTGCTCAATTTCCTGTCCATCCTTTCCAAACAGCTTTTCCAATGAAACAGCGGTATTTTCCATCTCTTTTATCGGAATGGTGGTAAAAGGCAAAAATCCCTCCGGATGAAAACGAACGGAGAAGATTCCGGTTTCGCCGGTCGGCTCGATCTCAATTGGCCGAGTCAATTGTCCGATGACAAAACATCTGGGCTGGATGATGCTGTTCCCATTATCTAAGTATTGTTTATACAGATCGCCATAATGAAAGATCATCTCCATACATCCGTCAGGAACGATGGTTTGCTTTTCAGGTGTTTCTTTTTTATGGCTTTCCAATGTCCAATAACATTTGATAAATGCTGCCAAGTCCTGATCCGGTTCAAATGTCTGGTAATGCATTGGCTTCTTTTTGACAAAAATTATTCTACTTAAAAATTTCAAGGTAAGTCAAATATAATCAATCTTCGCATAAGAGATGATGGATAATCTATCATAAATCTGCTTAATATAACTACAAGTCGGTTTAAAACCGGCTCAAAAAATAAGCAACTCAACACAAAACCTGAGTAAAAATTGAGCAGAATATTTAAATGCCTGTTCAAAATTTGAGCAACCATATTCTGAAGTGAATCCAAGAAAGTATAGCAGCTAATATACCTGCTTAAAAATTACGCCACTTTTTTGAAAACCTGCTCAAAATGTTACCATAACACGCTGACCTGGCTCAAAAGTAAGCAGCTTCTTTCGCAACCTGCGTAAAAATTGAGAAGAGTATTATGAATGATGCTCAAAAATTGAGCAGCTTTAAATTCATTATTTTTTCGCTTTCTTTCTTTTCAAAAGCAATTATTACAATTGGTTAATAATCAGTAAAATGAAGTGTTTCTAATAGCTCTGAAAAAAATAACAGTACAATTTAGCAAGATGTGTCTTTGTATATACAAACTTTTCAAGTTTAGTATACAAAGGACTCTCTTGCCTTTTTGCAAAAAGGGGAAAAGACTTCGGAACTCGTCTTTTTTTTAATCAGGTATGATATTCCACATTATTCTTTTTTAACCTCCAAAGATTACAAAGAAATCCAGATGGTTCCTTTATAGCCCAAGTCCCTTTACCACTATTGTTTTCATCGATTTGATGTTCCAACTTTGCAACATAAATATTAATCAAAAAAGATGAAAACACTTCTTTATTTTTTCTTCAGTCTTTTGACAATATCGGTCTCTGGACATGACGACATCAATACGGCAACTCCTGAAGTCACGCTGGATATCGTTAGGAAACCATCTGTTCCCAATCATTATGACTGGTTAATTCCGCCCTGTATAACCGGTGATCAATTACCGGAAAAGATTTACTCCGTTCCGAAAAAGGAGACATTACTATTCGTGACGCTTCCGGCTTACGTATTGTCAGGGCAACTGATAAATGTGGCAGAACCAGGATTATATTATTTTGACGGAAGCCTATGGCAACCTGCAAAACAGTACCGGTCATTTGGTTTCGCTACAGAGGTTATTCCTACACCGCCAGCGGTTGGAACCTATGTCCTGAAAGTGTCAACGGAATTCCGAGCCGGAGTTCACCATAATAATCTATCTAAGAATAGCCTTGAATAAAGAAGAGAGTAAAAGTTCTGAAGTGATCTTTTTCAGGATCAAAAAGGAGAGAAAGGAGAACTGGAAAAGAATGTGCAGGGAAAGAAATATCTCTCTGACCGGTCTGATCGTTGATTCCGTGGAGAACAGAATCATGGATGATGAAAGAAGAAAGGTTCTGGTATTTATTGAAAAGCAGGATAATATCTTTTCAAAGATCGAGAACAATATCAATCAGGTTGCTAAGATGGTAAACGGGCAAAAGTATATTTCGGAAATTCAGTTGGAACTGTTTTCTGAGCAGCTCAGCGAAATAGCAATACTGAAAGCCAGGCAGAATGCGATTTTTGAAAATATCTACGCATTGCTTTCAAAATGATCGTTAAAGTGATGAAACCAGCGGGAATTAATTTTCCGGGTGTTGATTACAATGACAGGAAAATTGATAAAGGAAAAGGGGAACTGATGCTGATGAAGAACTTTCCGTCATTCATCAATCAGGATAGTGATAAGCAACAAGTCAGGGATTATCTGAAAGCGATATCAAAAAGCAACAAGGTACAAAAACCACAATTCCATGCGGTCATATCTACCAGGTTTCAGGAGCGTAATAAAGAAGAGCTGGCCGGGATCAGTGAAGATTTTATGGAAAAATTCGGTTACGGACAACAGCCTTACATCGCAGTTTTTCACAATGATACGGAAAACAATCACATCCATCTTGTTTCAACAAGGGTAAACAAACAGACCGGTAAAAAGATTGATGACAGCTACGAAAAGCTAAAGGCGCAAAAAGCATTAGCCGAAGTCTTGGGAAAGCGGTACGGCATCCATGAAGAGGAAAAATTAAATAAACTTTTAAATTACAAAATTGGCTCTTTTCAGCAGCTGCAAACATTGCTCAACAGAAGTGGTTATCAGCTTACTGAAAATACAAATGATGAAAAAACCATTACCATTTTAAAAAACGGTGTTGTCCAGCAAAGAATATCAGCAGATCACATGGTCTTTTGCAATAAAGTGAGCGAGAAGCGGGTAAAGCAGATCAGAGCCATTTTTTCAAAATACAAACAGCTGTACTCCAGCAAAGTAGTCAGAGTAGAGGATTACAGGAAACAGGAAGCGATGCTTCCCGAAGACAAGCAGAAAGTTCAGAGGAAACCGGAGATCGAATTTGAAAGCGAGCTTCAGCAAAAGCTCAGAGACTCTTTCGGCATTGACATCGTATTTCATCATAAGGACGAAAAAATGCCTTTTGGTTACACACTGATCGATCATAAAACAGGAACAGTTCATAAAGGAAGTGAGATTATGAAAATGGATGCCATGTTTGAATTTACTTCTGCCATAATGGATAAAAGACTCTTTGAACAATTGAAGGATTATAATATTCCCAATCCGGAAACCAAAGCGGTATTGCTGGAATTTTTAAAAACACGATATCCGGAAGAGGCGCTGAAGGATTTTATGCTCTTTGAGAATAAAAAACTGAAAAGCAGGACAACATTCAATACGGTTAGGAGTGATGTAAAAGAATATCTCAAAAACCAAAGTAAAGCGGATGTGATTGTCATAAAAGCAGATGATGAAAAATATTACGCCATCCATACCCGGCTTCACTTCATTGGTGAGTTGCAATCATTGATAGGAGAAAAACAATATCAACAGTTTCTGAACCCTCAATTGATCAACGAAAAAGAGAATGAAAACAATTCCGGAAACGAGCTGAAGTCAGCGGTCAACGAAATGATTTTCGACTGGACGAAAAGTTCAGGAACGGCAAAAGATCCGGCTGAGGATGAATTGAAAAAACGCAGGAGAAAGAAGCGCTAAATGAAGAATATCGGCTTACAGTTTATAAATACAGTTGTAATTAAGTAAAACGTAAAAACAAGACCCATGATTATCACATTCGGGACACAAAAAGGAGGAACAGGCAAAACCACATTGGCCATTGCTTTTGCCAATTATATTTCAGGAATATCTGAAAGAAAGGTCAATATATTCGATTTTGATTTTCAGAAGTCATTCTATCATAAATGGAAAGAAGATGAACAGTCGGAACTGCCAAAACTGTATGATGTAGAGATCATCGATGAGGAAAATGAGCAGCCCTTTTCTGATTTTGAACACTTGATTGAAATGAAAGAAAGTGAGGACATCAACCTTTTTGATCTTGCCGGAACCCTTGATGCACGTTATAGTGACCTTTTGATCTACAGTGATTTTATCGTAATCCCTTTTGAATACTCTAATGTTTCTGCAAAATCAACCCTGGTCTTTATCAACTTTCTGGGACTATTGGAAAGCCAGGCAGAAAGAATATTCATCCGTTCCAAATATGACAAAGGCTATAAATACCAGAATCAGGAGGGGGTGGATGTGGAGATCAGCAAGTATGGAGTGATTCTAAAAAGTCCGGTATTCAAAAGAAATTGCCTTCAGACCATTGATACACGAAAACTATCCTATGAACAGAAATATGCGGTCAAAAATGCATTTGCGGAAATGATCGAATACATCAATAAAACGCTTGAAATTAATTTATTTTAAAAACACTTACAATGATTAAAATATTTCTTACCATTCTGGCTGTCTATCTGCTCTACTACACAGGAAATATTGTTTACGACCTTTTCCTGAAAAAGGATTCTTCCTTAAGAGAAGAAAACAGCGAAGAATATGCCCTGGCAGAACTCACAGGAAACAATACTGCAATAAAACCAGTCAACATCGATGATGTGGAACATCTTAACACTCCTAATTCATTCAGCAGTAAGGAGTTGTTTTCTCCAATGCAGGAAGAGCCGGATGAACCCTACGATCTGGAAGACTGGAGCAGGAAATTTGAATTCGAACAGGACATTGATGCTTTTGAGATTGATTCACCGATTGACGAACAATCAACGGAACCGAAAGAAGCTCCGCAAGACGATTGGTCCGCGCACGAGAGTATTCATGATGGTGAAGAAGGAACGTTTTCAGATCCAATATCTGACAATACTAAAAGCGTTGATTCGGAACGGGAAAACGAAAGTCCCTCTTTGAAACTGAAACAGCAATTCCACCAATTCCTCAACCTTGCCGAAACCCACGTTCAGGTTCTTGCTGACCGCGATGGCTACAAGGTCTATCACTCTATGCTATAGTTATTTAAACAAAATTCAAACCCTTTTCATGATCCGCTCTATTGAACCGGATAGCACACCCTCTACGGCTTTTGATTAAAAAACACAATTCAAATATAAAATTTCACCTATTATGAAACACAATTGTAAACGTTACCTGACGACGAAAAAATTATTTACAGCGGCACTGCTTTTTATGGCGGTCACACCGATGCTGGCGCAGGGTGGAGCTACAGCCATCTCCAATGCCGCCGATGACATCAAAGATTATTGGGATCCGATTAAGCTGATCTTAAAGGCCGTTGGTGGATTGGTTGGTTTTATCGGGGGCCTGCGGGTCTATAACAAATGGACCAATGGCGATCAGGATGTCAATAAAGAGATCCTGGGTTATGGCGGTGCGATGATCTTCCTGATCGTTGTTCCTGAATTTGTAACCTCCTTTTTTGCCTAAGCAATGGGATTTTATCTCTACAAGGGGCTGAAAAAGCCTCTTGTATTTTTCGGGCTGAAAGGAAAGTATATCATTTATGCAGCGGGCGTGATCGGCGCAGGTGTCGTTGTCGCATTGGTCTTGTCAAAATTCGGATTAATCGGATCACTCTTGGGATTGACAGCTACAGCCGGAGGCGTTTACCTGATCTTCAGAAGGCAGGACAAATACGGACTCTATGACAAAACCAGAAATTTTAACGAGGTCTTCATCTTTCCAAAAATAATGTATCATAAAAAATTGCTAAAGAATGGCAACAGTAAAAAAACAAATCTTTGACATTCCCTTTATCGGTTACGATTACGGAAAAGATTTCAACCGGGATTTTGATGTGCTGTTTGGGCAGTACGGCAATCCCATCATCGGGATCAGGGTTAAAAACATCGTGGAACAGTATTCTGCGGATCCTGACAATTACCTGAATTTCCACACGGTTCTTAACCAGATCGTGTCGATTATCGGAGAGGGAAGGATTGTTCAGAAACTGGACATCTTCACGAAAAAAAAATATACCGTTGAACCATCCGTCCAATTCCTACAGCAAAAGTATTCCGAACACTTTGAAGGGAGGCTTTTTAAGACTATTGAAACGATTTTGCTCTTCACAGATATTGTTGATGACACGCTGAAAAAGAAAATAAAGCACTATCATTTTTCAGATAAGCGCTACAAAGAGTTGCGTGACAAATGTCAGAAGGTATTTATGCTTTTGAAGCAGAGTGGCTGTGAACCTGAATTTTTATTTGAGAAAGATTTTGAATATTATATCTCAGGGATTTTGTCGATGCAGTTTTCCGATGTTCCGGTATTCGACAACATCAAAAGTACCAATGAATATTTGAGAATAGGCAACTGGTTTGTCAAAAATATCGCCTATGTCGATGTAGAAAATATTGACTTGCCCTCTGAAATAGAACCCTATTCGATACTTGGCGGAAATGGAGCAGCTTCCGAAACAGCCGTTGATAATTTTACTTTCATCAATGAGCTGGAAGATTACGAGACCATTGTTTACAACCAGGTCATTACCATTCCATTGCAGGCACAGCAGCAAAGAGAACTCGACAAAAAGAAGAAAAAGCACGAAGGCGCGGCCAACAATTCGCCTTCCAATGCCATCATCGCAGAAGAAATTCAAACGCTGCTTCACAACATCGCTATGGATGGCCAGTTGGTCGTCAATGCTCATTTTTCTCTGCTTTTTTCAGCAAGCACGCTTGAAGCAATGGAAGGGATACAGTCGCAGATTGAAAATAAGCTGTTCACCAAAGGGATCATCGTTTCCAAAAATGCCTATAACCAATTGGAATTATTCCGGGCAGCACTTCCGGGGAATGCCACCGAACTCAGGGAATATGATCTTTTTATGACGACAAGCGAAGCGGCCTTGTGTTTTTTTTTTAAAGAGCGTTACCCCGTGAATGAAGAATCCAACTTTTATCTCCGTTTTACCGATAGGCAAGGTGTTCCCATAAAAGTGGATCCGGCAGACCAGCCGATGAAGACCGGAAGGATCAATAACCGGAACAAGTTCGTGCTTGGACCTAGCGGCTCCGGCAAGTCATTCCTGATGAATAATATCATCGAACAATACCTGACCTATAATTATGACGTGGTTATTGTCGATACAGGAGATTCCTATTCAGGAACCTGCCAGTACAAAGGCGGAAGGTACATCCAATATACTGAAGAAAAACCGATCACAATGAATCCTTTTTTAATGGACAAAAAAGAGTTCAATATTGAGAAAATTGAATTTCTGACCAACCTGATCTTCCTGATCTGGCAGGGTCCCGATGCAACGGTGTCCTCTGCTCAGAAATCGATCCTTGATAATGTGCTGATGTCCTATTATCACCAGTATTTCAATTCGGGAACCGATTGGTATGAGCATAAAACGTCAGAAGAGCTCATTCTTTATCTGAACAAATACAACATTCACGAAGAGGATATTCACAGTGACTGGTCATCGACCGAAAGTTATGAAAAAAGCTATTACGATATTCTGGGACTTCCGTTTGATGCTTCTTCAGATCAGATCAAAGAGACAAGAAGAAAATTGTTGAAATCTTACCATCCGGATAAAAACCTGAATAACCCCGATTATGACAGCGAGAAGTTCTATAAGGTCTACGAAGCGTATGAAGCGCTGAGCGATGACTACCGAAGAAAGATCTATAATGAAACACAGCTGACCATTGTAAAATCAAAAGATATTATTGAACGTCTGGACTCACCGTCAGAATGGGATCAAAGTTTCCGAAAAGCGATTATCAAAAAAATCAAGGAACTCGAAGAAAAGCTGGAAGCCAAAGAGCTTTCGTTCAACGGATTCTATGATTATTGCGACAAATTCCTGCCGCTTTATCTCAATAACAAGAAGCACAGCATTAGGGAAAGAGAATTCAACCTCCGGACATTTTTGTTTGTGCTGAGGGATTTTTACAAAGGCGGAAGATACGGAACGACTTTGAACGAATCTGCCGATAATACACTCTTCGATGAATCATTCATTGTCTTCGAGATCGACAATGTGAAGGATAATCCGAAACTGTTTCCGATTGTCACGCTGATCATTATGGACACCTTTATTCAGAAGATGAGGCTTAGAAAAGACCGTCGTAAAGCTCTGATCATCGAAGAAGCCTGGAAAGCGATTGCCAGTAAGCTGATGGGTGGATATATTCTGTACCTCTATAAAACCGTTCGGAAATTCTGGGGCGAGGCCATCGTGGTAACACAGGAACTGGATGATATTATCGGGAATGCTGTGGTTAAGGATTCTATCATCAACAATTCCGACACCTTTATCCTGTTAGACCAGACCAAGTTCAAGGACAACTTTGAACGCATAGCATCGCTGTTATCGCTGAATAAAGTGGAGAAAAACAAGATCTTCACGATCAACAATCTCAATAACAAATTCGGAAGAAGCCGTTTCAAGGAATTTTATCTGAAGCGGGGTTCCAAAGGCGAGGTCTACGGCAATGAGGTTTCCCTTGAGCAATACCTGACCTATACCACCGAAAAGCCTGAGAAATCAGCAGTTGAATATTATGTACGGAAATATGGTAATTACGATGAAGCTCTGCTAAGGATCGTAACGGACTTAAAAGCTTTTGGCGACAGTCTTGAAAACCTGGTGTCCCTGGTCAATTTATACCAGAATCCATTAGATCAAAATATTGTTTCCTACTACCAAATGATGAAGAAAAAGCACCCCGGGAAAAATATCTTCAGGATCATCGCTCAGGAATTGGAAGAACGAAATATCAGTTTCTCTGAATTAATGCATAAAAATGAATATCAGTATGAAAAAGCTTAGCCTGCTATTTTTAGGATTCTGTGGATGGCTATCCGCTCAGAATACCTACATTGACCCCACGGTAACCGCTGCGATGATTCTCTATTCGGAAAATCTGAAAGCCAAACAAAACGAGGTTATTGAAGAAACTTCCAGACTGAAGGATGCACAGACCTGGGTGGGAACACAGATGGTTGCCGCCAATGGTATTCAGAATAAAATACTGAAGGGGTTAAAAGAAGTTTCCGGAACCTTACAAAATGGGATTCAGGTACAGGAAATTTATTCTGAGCTGAACAAATGCTATACCTATTCCTCGCAGGTCGTCCATTTAGCCTCACAGCATCCGCAGTATGCCATTTTCGGCGTAAAGGCTTCACAGAAAACCTACGAGCAAAGCCTGAAGATCGTCACCGATGTTTCGGATATTCTGGCATCGGGAGAGCTGAATCTGGCGACGGCAGGTGACCGCTACAAGATCCTGCACAACATTTCAGGAAATGTAAAAAGCCTCAAACTGTGGTTGCTTGCCATCAAGCTGAGACTGGAAAAAGCAAACCGTCTGGGATTCTGGAATTCCATTAACCCCTTTGCAGGCTACATCAATACGGATAAGGCCATTGTGGATGACATTATGAACCGTTACAAACGTAATTTTTGAAACATTTGTAATGAAGAAGATTTTTGCGACTCTGTTCATCCTGATTGGATATATTGTGATCACCTCTTCTAGCGGAGGTTCCACGCCTGCCTGGCAAAAAGAGAATGTCTCCTTTCCGATGATGAATATTGAGATCAACGCCACGATGAAAGAACACGACCGGCAGAAAGAAATGCGGCAAAAGCAGACGGTCAACGCCTCGGTGGAAACCACCAACCAGAATCAATGGAAGAACTTTAAAGACAAAGTCACCAAAATTCAGGACAGACTAAGAATCGTGTCATTTGCGATACAAGCGATTCCGGCGGGAGTAGCGATCAACAGGGAAATTAATAAAATAACGGAAAACCAGACCGCCATTATCAATGAGATCAATACGGCGCCTTATTCCATAATTGCAGTATTGCCTTCACAGATACAGTTTGTAGATGACCTGCAAATGACCTTGCGGTTACTCACAGGAATTATTCTGTCCTACGGAGCCATCAACCAGATGGAACAATCCGAACGGAAGATCTTACTGGATTATGCGGTGGGTGAAGTCAAAACACTCAGCAGAAATTCCACCTATATGCTCTTAAAAATAAGGGACATCAAAGTCAAGGTTTTACGGAACAAAAGAGCCTTCCAGTATTATGTCAACCGAGACAAACAGGTTGTGGAAAGTATTATGAATAACATCAAATCCTTTTAACAATGAAGAAAATAATAGTTACAGGAACATTTCTCTTTTCTGTCCTTACCGTTAACAGCCAGCAAATTGTCATCAATGATAAGCTGCTGACCCAGATTACCGTGAATCACGGGGTACGTCTGGCGAGCGAACAGGCTTTCCTGAATTCTTATGAGAAACAGAAAGAATTATACGACGATATCAACAATAAAACAATGCAGGTGATCGCCATCCAGGAATACATCTGCCAGCAGCTGAAGAATGTCAACTCGGCACTGACCCAGAGTAAAAAACTGGTCTATCTATACCAGTATTTGGGAAGGATCGTCACGAATTCCAACAAAATGATGGATCTCTCTGCACAACACCCTGAATACGCCGCCTTGGTCTCAAAATATTATGTCGAGATTGGGAAACAGGTCGTAAAGCTTCAGCAGGAAGTCAAGAACGACATTCTGAACGAAAACAAAGACTTCCTGATGGATGCCAGTGACCGGGAAATGCTCATCGAAAAGGTCTTTACAAGGGTGAGAAATATTCACGGGAACATCCTCTATATTATTCTGAGGCTCGAAAATGCCCGAAAGATACCATATCTGTATCAGGTTCCGGTACTTCGGAATTATATAAACATCGACAGAGCGATTGTCGGAGACATTATCACAAAATACAAATACATTTTCAATTAAGAATTATGGAAACATTATTTAAAAAAGGAAAATTTTTGGTCTTTCTGTTTCTTGCGTTTGCCGTATCATCACAAGTAAGCGTGAAAAGGCTAAACGATCCTTCGATTGTTGCCCAGCACAAACGGATGACCTTCGAGAGCTGGGGAGACTGGCGGCCTTATCCTAAATATTTCCTGGGCATCCAGACCAATTTTGCCTACGCTACGGTATGGGGCATTTGGGCTCCCAAGATCAACCGGGATTATAAGGATGGGGACGATATCCGCCCGCTGAAACCTACCGGAGAACAGAATCTGAGATTTGCCCAGCTTAAATTCCAGGAAGAAGAGGCAAAGAAAATTAAAGCCGCTTCCGACACGATTTACAAAAGAAGCGTCCAGGACCTTGCCCACTGGACTTCGGCTACAGTGGATGCTGATCCGTTATGGCTCTTGTATTACAAACGAATGCTCAAACCGATAACGGAATTTCCGGATACTCCACAGAATTTTATCGAATGGCGGTTGAAAGATGAACCCACTTATGAAGCTCTTAACATCACCGGAACATTAAAACGATGGCAGGAAGAGCTGGACCTGATCAAGGAAAAATATTCAATGTCAAGGTCTATGGATATGCCGAGGGGAAAACGTTTTGTGATGTATCACGAGACACTCATCCGGTGGCGGGAATTTGTTCAGGAACTGAGAAAGTACAATAACCGGACAACGCTTCTTCTGGATTACAAAAACATCCTGAACAGCCATTTATCAACCGCTTTGCCCACACAATGGACGCCCGCTTCAGACCGGGCAATTGTTCAAAACGTGATGCAGCAATATAAACACAAATATTAGAGATGAATAGAAAACGAACATTAATATTTTGCCTCCTGACGATCTTTTTACCGGTCATAGGCTTTGCCCAGACTGATGGCGATTACAGCAACCTGCTTCAATTCCTCAAAGGTGATGGTGCGTTTGAAAAGTGGTTTATGGAGGTATTTACCAAGCTGGACACCAGCATTCAGGACAGCGCCCAAGGTTCCGCACTGGTCGGAAGGGCAATCGGTGGATTAGGCGCATTGATGTATCTCGGCTATATGGGCTGGCAGATGGCCGCCGGAGACCGGGAATGGGAAATTGTCCCGATGCTTAAACCTATTCTTATCGGGTTTACCCTGGTGTATTGGACGGGATTTGTCAATCTGATCCAGGCACCGTTTGAAGCCATCGCCGAACCGGGCATTGCTATTTTCAGCGACATCGAATCCGAGGTTAATGACCTAAGGGTCCAGCGGTTCAAAAAACAACAGCAATTGCTTGATGCCGTTATCAAGCTCAATGCCGAGGAGGATGCCAAACAGGAGGTTATTAACAATACTTCAAAAGATGCCGATGACTCGTGGTTTGATATCAGTGACGGAATTGACAAGCTTTTGCAGCCTATCAAGGAATGGCAGATCAGGATGCAATTCCAGATGCAGAAGCTCGTGGCTGAAGTGATCGAATTCGTCTGTCTTTCCGTTCTGAGAATCTGCGTCTACCTCATATTCTTTATTCAGAAAATCTGGGCATATATTCTGATTATTCTGGGTCCGATTGCAGTGGGAATGGCACTGGTACCGGGATTTGAAAATTCGCTGTACAGCTGGGTATCCAAATTCATCAATGTTAACCTTTACAATTTTGTGGCCTACACCATCATCAACATCGGCCAACAGCTCATCGCCTCAGGCTATACGATGGAGATCGAGCGGTACGACACTTTACTAACGAACGGCACCGTGACCAACTTGGATGCGCTGATGGTCTATGTGACTAATTCAGGAATGATCTATAACCAGCTCTTCACCTGTGTCGCCTATATCGTGACAGGTATCGGAGTGCTGATGACCCCAACCATTGCGGACAGCATTGTCTCAGCAGGCGGAGCCGGGGCGATGACGAAAATGAAAAATGCCGCAGGAAAAGTTGCCAGCAGTGCTAAAACAGCGGTATTGACCGTAAAAACCGGCGGTGCGGCAGCAGCAGCAACAGCTGCCAAATCAGCTGCAGCTGGTACTGCATCCGGAAGAGTCCAAGACGCTATGAAAAACGGAAAATAGGTCTCATCACTAATTGAAATGATGGCTTGCCATTAACCAATAACAATCAACCAACAACTAAAATAAGATGCTAATTAAAAATATAGAACAGCGAATCAGGATCAATAAGATCGTTTCATTATCAGCTATTGGCTTTGCTGCATTTCTGGTCATTGCAGGGTTTTTCTTTTCTTATCGGATGATCCAGGATTCCCGAAGATCCATTTATGTTCTCGATAATGGGGTTCCGGTGTTGGCCAAGCAGACGGATGTGCTCTTGAACCGGCCGGTTGAATACAAGGCTCAGATCGAATTGTTCCACCGTTTGTTTTTTACGCTGGCTCCAGACGATGCCTATATCAAGGAGAATATTCAGAAATCATTGTATTTGATTGATGACAGCGGGAAGAAGGAATATACCAACCTTCGGGAAAAAGGATTTTACAACCAGATTGTCGCTTCCAGCTCAATGGTCAGCATCCAGGCCGATTCGATTGCGCTCAATATGGAGCAGAAGAAATTTCAATTCTTCGGAAAGCAGATGATCACCAGGAAATCATCGGTCATTACCCGAAAGCTCATCACCGAGGGTTTCTTTGAAGATATAATCCGGAGCCCTAACAATCCTCACGGGGTTATGCTCAGGAATTGGCGCATCATCGATAATGAGGAGCTCTCCAATCAAACTAAAAACTCCTATTAATATGAATGCTTTTCTAAAACAAACCGGCAAAAAGTGGCTGGAACGTATGGCTAAAAATCCGAAAAGGTTCTTTATGTATTCAATGATCATTCTTTCGGTCTCATTTATAGGCTCGCTGATACAGGGAATCTTCTTCCCTTCTGAAACAACTTTTAGTATAAAGCCGCCGGTTCTTTATTCCAAAAATGAAATCGGTCAGAATAAAGCTTCCGGTCAGGATAAGGTAATGGAAAAGATCGTCGGCGAGCTGAAATTACTGAAAGAAAAAAGAGACCGGAATGCTTTACAAAAAGAAGACAGCCTGAGGATCGAGTTTCTGTTTAACCGATACCAGCAATTAAAAAATAACCGGTAACACCCTTAGCAGTTATAAAAAAATCAAAACGCAATGAAGAAAATTAATTTCAGACAGAAAAAATATGTGCTGCCGCTTTTGGCTCTGCCGTTCCTGCTTCTTTTTGGGTACGTCGGTGCGGAGTTCTCGAAAGAGGATAAGCCCAAAGACAAGCCAAAAGAGCTTTCCCTTTCATTGGGTGAAACGAAGGATTCGATTATGAATAAAAATGATGCCTACGATGCATTCTTCAGGAAAGATGATAATCGTACGATGCTGGAAGGACTGGATCAAGAACAGGACAGCCTGCTGAACTATGATGACCAGCTGTTGTTAGCACAAAAAAGAAAAATTGATTCTCTTAAAACGGTATCCTCAAGGCAAAATCGATACCGGCCCAAAGAAAAGCTTTCATCCTATTATGATTCTAAACAGCGTAGTGAGGATAAAGATTATAAAAGGTCAGCGGAAATGATCCGCATGCTGAATGACAAATCATACGGAAGAGCGGAACCTAATATCTTAGCTGAAAGCCCTAAGGTGACACAAAGCGTTCAGCCTGATCCGGTCAAATACCTGAAGCAGCAGATGCTCGTGATGGATTCCCTGGAAAAAGCGAGAGACCCGGAATACCAAAGCAAATTGGCAGCTGAACAGCAGCTGAAAGCCAATAAGGAAAAGATGGACGAGTTTCTTAACTCCACCTTCAATGTCAGCAAGTCAGGAATCAACGATGTGTTCAATGCATTCTATAAAGAACAGGAGAACAGCTTTATCAAGGCAGTGATAGACGAAAACAACAAAGGCTTTCTCGGCAGCCGGATCAGGTTCCGTTTACTGGAGGACATTTTTGTCAGCAACCGAAAGATCAGCAAGGGTTCTATTCTCTATGGGCAGATTTCCGGATTTTCCATGCAAAGGGTTGACCTTAAGATCGTATCGGTATTTACCCAGGGAGAGATCTTTCCCGTTAACCTATCTATTTACGATGTGGACGGGATGAAGGGTTTATATGTTCCGCAAAGCGTGTTCCGGGATATGATCCGCGAAATGGGAAGCAATTCGGTTCAGGGAACGCAGCTGGATATGGGCGGACAGGGCTTCTTTACCAGCATCGGTTCCAAGTTGTTTACTTCCACATCAAAATCCATCGCCAATCTCATCAAAACCAATAAAGCCAAGCTGAAGTACAACTCCTATGTATTCCTGATCGACGAAAAACAACTCAAAGAATCACAGAACAAACAAAATCAATAAAATGATGAAAACCTTATTATACAGCCTGCTGCTGTTCACCGCGCAATCGTTAAGAGCACAAACCGCTATCCCTGAGCAGATTATTTCTAATCTGCCGGAACTTGAAATTACCGAAGGGATCAACCTTCATATGATCTCACCGGAACCGATTCAGTATGTTGATTTGTCTACCGCTCAACTGACCGGTGATCTACCGGTACCAAATATTGCGAGAATAAAAATTACCGATAATCTTATCTCTGATAAGGATAAGAAAAAACAATTCACTCCTTTTTTTAGCGGCGATACAGTGGGCATTATTACCGTTGTCGGTCAGTCGTTCATCGCGCAGTATAAAGCTGTTTATAGAAATGCGGATAATCTAAATACGGTTACCAATATCCACATCCAGCCCGAAGCCATGCAGCCCATCGAGTTCGATAAAATGACTTTCTCGAACCGTGAACTCAGGAAGTTTGCCCTAGATATTATTCAGAAGAAGGCCGATAAAAAGCCGGTACGAACTGAAAACAGCCTAAATCTCGGTATGCAGCTCAATAATGTATATGTTATGGGAGGTTATATTTTCCTGGATATGACCTTTAAAAACATTTCCAACCTAAGTTATGATCTGGAGTCCCTTAAGTTTTCTATTGAAGATAAAAAGATCCACAAGACCACCAATAATCAGAGCATTGAAATGACACCGGTGTTTCAGCTGAACGCGCAAAAACATTTCAGAAAGAACTTCAGGAATATTTACGTGTTCAAAAAGTTCACCTATCCCAATTCCAAGGTGATGATGATCCGTCTTATCGAGGAACAGCTCTCCGGAAGGACCATCGAAATGAAAGTAAACTACTCGGATATTCTTAAAGCCGACACCTTCTAACAGGCAGGGCCTGTCCCAATTTTTAGATCTTCTAATCACTTAATTTTTTAATTAAAGAAAATGCAAGAACAACAACATCAGATCAAAATCTACGGATTCCTGCAAAAGGCAGTCTATGCTGTGGTAGCATTAGACTGTGCTTCTCTGTTTTACCTGAATGCCGACGTCCTTGTTGTTTCCAATCTTCTGAAGAACTTCTCAAAAATGAGTTTTATCTATCCTCCGATCAATGCCAAGTTTGCCACATTGGTTTTAATAGGATTGGTGGCAGTAGGAACCAAAGCTAAGAAAAAGAAAGATCTCAATATTGCTACCGGAATCATCATTCCAATGGTTTTGGGACTGGCAATGATGTTCAGCGCATTGATCTGGCAGGAAAAAGCAGGAAACACCGAACTTCCCAAAATATTCCCGGGAATGAATCTTTATCAGGTCGTCTACGCAGTTCTCTCCTTTCTGGGAGCAGTTATCCTTCAGACGGGTGCCGACAGCATTTCCAAGATGATACAGCAGAAAATGGGGAAAGACCGATGGAATGTGGAAGAAGAATCATTTGACCAGAGCAAAGAGCTGGTTAATACCGATACAAGTATTAATATCCCTTACCTGTTCCGGTATAATGGTAAAATCAATAAAGGCTGGATCAACATCAATCCGTTCCGTGGAACAACAGTGATCGGAACACCTGGAAGCGGAAAGTCCTTCGGAGTGATCACCCCTGCTATTCGGCAGATGATCGCCAAAGGTTTCTGCCTGTGCATCTATGACTTCAAGTTTCCGGACCTGGCACAGATCGCTTATTATCATTATTTGCTCAAAAAAAGCAAAGATTCGGGATACAATTACCAGTTTCACATCATCAATCTGAACGAGGTCGAAAAATCAAAACGGGTCAATCCTTTTCATAAAAAGTATATTCAGACTTTGGCTGAAGCGCAGGAAATGGCAGAATCGATAGTGTCCTCATTACAAAAAGGCGGAAGCAGTTCGGGCGGCGGCTCGGATGCATTCTTTACCCAATCTGCCATCAACTTCCTTTCATCCTGTATTTACTTTTTTGCCAGACTGGAAAATGGGAAATATTCGGATCTTCCCCATATTCTTGCCTTTATGAACCGAAGCTACCAGGAAATTTTTGATACACTGTTCACCAATGAAGAGATCGGTTCTCTACTGTCTCCATTCAAAACAGCTTATGACAATAAAGCTTTCGACCAATTGGAAGGACAGATCGGAACACTGAAAATATTCCTGTCCCGACTGGCAACCAAAGAAAGCTTCTGGGTATTTTCAGGCGATGAAGTGGAACTGAAGATTACCGACCGGGAGAACCCGTCCATCCTGATCTTAGCTTCAGACCCAGGAACACAGGATATTAATTCTGCTTTGTATTCATCGGTGTTAAACCGAACCTTGCGACTGATCAATTCCAAGCATAACCTACCGGGAGGTATTGTCGCAGACGAATTTCCAACCATTTATATCCATAAGATCGATAATGTGGTAGCAACCGCTCGCAGCAACAGGGTGGCTGTCTTGCTCGGTCTTCAGGAAATCCCGCAGCTAAGGCAGTTCTACAAAAAGGAAGTGGCGGATACCATTTCTGCCATTGTCGGAAATATCCTTGCCGGTTCGGCGAGGGATAAAAATACGCTGGATTGGCTGGAAAAACTATTCGGGAAGATCAAGCAGAAATCCTACTCCCAATCCATCTCGCAGCAAGGCACCACAACCAGTATTAATGAAAAGATGGATCATATGATTCCCGCCGGAAAGATTGCAGCCCTGAAAACAGGGGAAATGGTCGGGATGATTGCTCAAGGCGAAGAAAACGATAAGGCTGAATACAAGACATCGGCCATTCACGGAAAGATCAGTCTGGATATGAAAGCCATTCGAGACGAAGAACAGAACTACGTTCCGATGCCGGTCTACTATTCATTCACGGACAAAACGGGAAGAGACCGGAAAGAGGAAATTCTGATGACCAATTTCCGGAAGATCAACAAGGAAGTGGAACTCATTGTCAATCAATTAATAAAATCAGCCTAATGAAAACATTTAAAACATATGTTGTTGTCGGATTGCTCTTTTCCTTCCATTGCTTTGTATCTGGTCAATTCAATACGATTACGCCTGCATCTCCACATAAAACAGAACATCCTCAGGTAGCGAACAAGAAAGAAGAAACTAAGGATCTGAAAAAGCAAACCGGCAAAAATTTCTGGAAGAATTTATTTAATGGAACACATAAAGTTGACCTGAAAAAAGAATTGGATTCCTTGAAATTAATGATGAAAGAAAGCTCCAGATCCAACAGTAAAAAGTGGGATATGCAAAAGGTGAAGGATTCATTGATCTTGGAACTTCAAGGTCAATTTATTAACAAGGCACAGGATGATTTCAGAAAGAGAGCGGCAGATATTGAAAATCCAAAGATGACGTTGCCGCTGGACCGAGCAATTTCCGTTACATCACCCTTCGGCACAAGAGTGCATCCGATTTCCGGAACATTCAGAATGCACAATGGCATCGACCTGAAAGCTTATTATGAAAATGTATATGCTGTGATGGATGGAATCGTCACCGGAACCGGCTGGGATCCGATGGGTGGAGGCCACTTTATCAAAGTAAAACATTATAACCGCTTTGAAACAGCCTACCTGCATCTCTCAGAAATCTATTATAAAGCCGGTGAGTTCGTTAAAGCGGGATTCGTAATCGCAAAAAGCGGAAATTCCGGAAATTCTTCCGGAGCGCACCTGCACTTCGCCGTCCGGGAAAACGGTAAATACATCAATCCTGTCCGTTTTCTCAATGAGCTTCTCGAAGCGAATGAGTGGCTTGCTGCATCTTACCACAACTAAATACTCTTATACCCTAACATAAAAAACATCATTATATGGAAAATCACAATTTACCGACCGAAGACCTGAAAACTTACGGCATCATCAAAGAAGACCTGACATTTTCCGAAAAATTAAGTACTGAAGATGTCCGAAAGTTTCTACGGGGCTACACGATCGTCGCCGACAATGACAGGAACCGTGCTACTTTTCAGCTCACCGACAATAATACGCAGCTAAAGGTCATCTTTCTTGAAAGGGACAAAAGCCTGTCGGAGATTCTGAAACAAAGCAAAGAAAAGGTCCAATATACGGATATTAAAGACCTGTCAAAATCTCCGGCTGATTGGAACATCGAAAAGAAAGCGTTCATTTTCGACAAGGAAAACAACAAAACAGTGGAATTCGATTGTATTAAAAATGCCACCGAACTCACCGCTATAATCGCAGATCAGAAGGATCTGCAGGAACTGGGCCGATATAAGTCCGAACTGCAGAAGCTGAAAAATTACCTCTCTGACAAAATCGACCAATACCCGGAGATTGCCAAGGCAATTGCGAATGACATCAATATTGTTTCCAGGAAACTCGATTCCGTGACAAGAATCTCTATAGAAGATAAAAGAATGCAAAACTCTATTAATTCCGATGTTCAGATAAATGTCAACGACAGGGATCGGTATGAAGACGCTAACCGGGTACAAGAGAATGAGGAACAGCAGCAGGAAGAAAAACGAAGATTCAGGAGATAAATCCTTAGCCTTTACCATTCCTTAAAAATATGTAAACCTTACCTAACAAATGTAAAAATGGATTTATTTGAAGAATACGACCAACTTCCGGAAGAGTTAAAGACAGTTCTGGATAAATGGCAGAAAAACGAAGCCAGCTTTGGACTTGATTACAAGGATTGTAAAAAGTTCCAGGAAGAATGTGAAGCGGTCGGATACACTTTTGACTACCAGCTAGATGGTCAGCCTTTTGATCTACGCCCCATCCATACGGAAATGACACCATCCCAAAACGGACTCATTAGCCGTCAAAATCTCAGTAGTACACAACCGGAAGAACATCTAACACCCGCATCAGACCTTCCAAAAGGCTGGAGCTGGAATGACTATGATGATGGCAGTGGTTCCCTGAAAAGTCCAAATGGCAGGAGTTACTACAGCTATGATCTGCAAACCCAGGAATACAAATTACCGTACGGTAAAAACGAGTGGACGGACATGAAAGACCGATCTGAAAACCCAAAAAGCCTGAATGAATTTAAACGCTTTGCAGAAAACGACCTGAGAGAAAAAGCCCAGCTCAGCCATATTTCTCCAAAGCTTTATGAACAGGAAATTAATGATTTGCTTGCTCATAGAACTATTACAAAAGAGCAAAAATTTATACTGGACGACTTAAAGATCAGCCCACACCAAAGGGAAAGCTACTCGGACGAGAAAGAATTCGAAACAATAAGCGGCGATTACGCGCTAACTGAACAACAGTTAAGAAAACTACCGGATTTCATTGATGGACACCAGCTATCTAAGAATGATAAATACGAATTGGCTTATGGCTTACTTCAAAAACAGCAGTTTGCAGAAGCCTACTCTATATTGCCGGGAGGTGAAATTATCAAAATGTTCCTGGACGAAGAAGAGATGTCGGCTTATAGGCCATTATCAATCGACGAAGTAAAATATAACAATCAAAACCACAACATTATGGAAACACAAAATGATTTCGACCAGGTCCAGTACCTGAAAGACCAGATGAAATACCTTGGTTTCGGCGAAGGCGAACAGCTTCATAAAGATTTAGAAAAAGGAATCGCTGCTAAAAAACAGCAGTTCGAAATTAAAACCGGTTCCGACAAAGTTCTGCCCGGCAATAAGGTGGATTTTACCTTAAAATTCAATAAAACAGACAGAGGTGGCATTTTTCTCAACTCCTACCACGCCAAACTAACAATGGAGAACAGCGAGGAGCGTTCTCACAATTTTCCGGTAAGCAAAGAGAATAATTTTACCGCTAAGGAAGCTATTAATCTTCTGGAAGGACGCAGCGTGAAAAACGAATTTCTGAATCCTAAGACGAAGGAAGAAGGGACCGCCTTTGTGCAGTTTGATTTCAGTCACCCAAAAACCGAAAAGGGAAACTATTACTTTCAAAACTTCTACGAAAATTATGGCGTGGATACCGCCAAGATCGTAGAAAAAGCGGAGCTGGTTTTTGACAAGCCGGAATGGAAAGAAAATACTATAAAATCACTGGAGAAAGGAAATATCGTCAAAGTAAAATTTAAGCAGGATGATTCCCTCGTAGAAGGAAAAGCGGTTCTTGATCCTCAGTACAGGAATCTAAAACTTTATGACAACGATATGACCCGGCTGAATGCCAACAAACCTCTTGAAGGTTTGGAACAGGACAACAGGCACGAAAAAAATAACGTGAAAGAGCAAAGCATCAAACGATAAAGAAATACTGACCAATGTCCGAAAGCGGCAGGACTTCTGATCTGCCGCTTTTTTAAAATCCAACACGATGAAAATAAAATTGATACCTTTTATATTGCTTACGAAGATGTTGATCGTAAGTTCCTGCCATAAGGAAATCAAATCCAAAAAAGGAGGAATTGACCTGATCTCCAACGTCTATTTTGATGCCTCCAGGCGTCTGGACCAGATGCAGAGTTTTCATATTTCTAAAATGAGCTATTCTGAAGATCATTTAATAGAGATAGTTCCCGACCGAAACTTTCCCGAAATCAACAAGCAACTGTTTCTGATAAAAGATTCCTTGTACTATCCGCTTCTTTCCGAAAATAAAGCAACTATCTTTTCGAAAGTTGTCTTTAAACAAAGACCGCTATCGGTATCGGAGAAGAAAGAAGGTGCGGTCTTTTCAAAAGAACATATCGCCAATTACAGGAACAGAAGAAAGTTATCTGATACCATTTTGTTTGGAAAACAATACAAACGTTTTGAGATCAACTCACCTTGGAACTACACCCGGTTTTATATCTATCCCACTGACACGATCTTACCCTATGCATTGTACAGACATGCTGAACAGGATTATCGCGGCAGGCTGGAACGTATCGATTCTTACAACAAGAAGACCGACATTTTCGTCACCCTCCAATTGATCCCAAGAAAAAACTGGGACGAGGCCGCCAAAGAATTATTTGAATTTAATCATTTTGTAGAGCGAAGTAAAAGTGAATGAAAATTTAGAATTTACTCATGATCAATCATAAAATCGAAATAAATCAAAATAAATCAAATTGTCCCTGTAACTAAGAGAAATGATGATATTACCCAAGGCTTAAAGAGTTCCTTAACGAACAGGAGATAGTGATCGTGTAGTATTGTCTACGCCCACTTTTTATACGATTTCAATCTTTTTTATTAGCGATACTTTTAAAACTAATTGTTTTTAATCTTAAGTACATTTTTAAAGTTTAGTACTATTGTTTTAGAGATTTCAATATCGCAATTTTGCTTTAGTAATATTCAAAAAGAATCAATCATGTTTATAAATCTTATAACAAAAGACGATCTTCAGGAGTTTAAAACCGAGTTGCTGGAAGACCTACAAAACCTTTTTCAAATCAAGATTTCCCAACAGAAATTATGGCTCCGCTCCTCAGAGGTCAAAGCACTTTTGAAAATTTCCTCCGGAACATTGCAAAACCTTCGCAACAGCGGGAAATTATCTTGTACCCGAGTCGGCGGGACAATATATTACAATTTCAAAGACATCGAAGAAATACTTAAGAAGAAGCAATGATATTTCACAACAAACCAAATTATGAATTATATCAAACACCTCACAGTTTTCTATGAAAAGGTGGCTCAGGATAAAACGCTTAATCCATCACACATCAGTCTCTATTTAGCCTTATTCCAGTTCTGGAATTTCAGCCGTTTCCGAAATCCAGTCAGTATTTCCCGCGATGAAGTGATGCGCATCAGTAAAATTCGTTCAAAAGCCACCTATCATAAATGTCTGAAGAGTCTGCATTCTTTGGGCTATATTGATTATCAGCCGTCTTATAATCCGTTTCAGGGAAGTCAGGTCGTGATGGTGGATTTTGGTGGGGAGTTGAAACCAATCCGTAAACGTTAATTTCATTTTTAGATATTAAAATCAATAATACAACCTACTATGAAGTATTGTTTGTGATAAACGCAATAACTTTTTATACAAACTATTATTAAAAAATACTGTAAATGTAGTTTTTACGAAGTAAATATAAATTTTTCTTCTTTTCAACATCATTAACTCGCAAAACAAATCTCTTCATTTGGATGGAATATTTTGGATTGGTGACATAATTAATAAAACTCATTCAACGGGATTTGATTCAAATACAATATTATTTGGAAAATCTGATAAAGAAATATATTTTCTTAAATAGAAACCTTGCGAAAAAGTCATTGATCATAAAAAAAATGTTTTTGTTATAGTTGATTATTTAGTGCTATTGGGTTCAGTTGGTGCTTATTTACTAAGAGAAGATATTTTAAAGATAAAATAAAAACAGAAGCCAAAGATAATTCGCTTTCCAGTCCAACAGCTAAATTCTGTCAAGGTCAAGTCCTCCAGATTTTCAGAAAAACTTTTTCCGTATAAAATCTACGCAAAAACTTTTTCCAGAAAACCTTGACAGAATGCTACGCTCATTTTCAAAAGGCTTTCTTTTTTTCTTTTTTTAAAATTTTTTTTCTTCGTTTTCTTTTAGAAATATTTCAACTGAGAAATTTCAGACGCAAAGAGAAGGATTAAATTCTTGGTTTTAACTTTAAAAAACTTGTTCAAATTTTGGTCTTTTTACTTGCAAATTTGAGCAGAAATTTTTAGTTTTACTACGTAAAATTTAAATTAGGATTTTACCACTTTTTTGCAAATGTCCTATTTGAGGCCATTCACAGAGATGCTACAGCGAAAATCTTATCCATAAAGCGATGATAAATGGGTACAAAATCCCTCACTCTCCGCTAGGTTAGAAACCAAAATAAGCTAAAACGCTGTAAACATCAATGTTTACAGCGTTTTTTGTTTTAGCGCAGGTGTCAAAAAAAATCAAAATAGGTCACGATTTACCTGATGCTGAAAAAAAACTTGTAACTACAGAGAGTTAAAATCTAACCTGCTTGGAATGACATAAAGAAGTACAAAAGATTCGTCATTTTTTACAATAAGCGTGTCGTTGGAAGTCTATACATTTGCACCTTCAAAATTTAGAGTTAACTATAAAAAGATTATAATCATTTATGAAAAAGTGTATGCTTGCTTCTGTTGCGATATTAGGGTTCATCACAATCGGAGCACAAAACGTTACGTTAAATGTAAGGTTAAAACCAATCCAGACTTTGGTGGTTAACAATTCTCAGAAAATTGTAAACTTAGACTATATAACGAAAGATGATTATGCAAACGGAGTTTCTTCACTTAATACAGATCATTTAACCATCTTCAGTACCGGAGGATTTCAGGTGAAGGTTAAAAATGCTAACGCTATTCTGCAAAACGGAGGCAAAAACATCAAAGCGAATACGATTCAGCTTAAAGCCAGCGCAGGTACAGATCCTGTAAACGGAGCACAATATGCACAGGGTGCCACCCTTTCTGCAAACGCAACAACTTTGGTAACGTCTACGGTAGGAGCTGCCAATAAGAAAATCAGTATTGAATACAAAGGTGCAGGAGCAAATGATTACATGGATAACTATATTGCAGGACAGGATCCTACAGTATATACAAGTGAACTTACGTACACGATTATTGCACAGTAATAATATTCTATAAAAAATAAAAGTGCTACAGGAAATGGTAGCACTTATTTTTTGCGTCAGTTTTAACAGCCAACATTCAAAAGTTATTAAAATTTAGAATCCGTAAATTACTCCGGAAACTGTAATTTTTTCTCCTGTAATCCAACCTGAATCGTCAGATGCAAGGAAAACGGCAACTTTTGAAATATCATCCGGCTGGCCCGTTCTGCCTAAAGGGTATTGGCAACAAACCTGGCTTCGGCTTCACTGCCGATAAAACCCGCCGAATTGGCGCCTTCCGTATTTACAATCCCGGGTAATAGTGAATTGATTCTGATATTTCTTCCGCTTAATTCTTTCGATAATGCTATGGTTACTGCATCCAGAGCTGCTTTTGTTGCTGAATACACGGAACCTGTGGGTAGCGGCGAGTTGCTGGCTGCGGAACTGATATTGATGATATTTCCACCCTTCTCTCCAAATAGTTTTACAGATTCCTGAATGGCTAAAAATAGATCCTAATACATTAATATTAAATTGCTTGTGGAAAGATTCTTCCGTAATATTTTCAATAGGAAGATAATCATATATACCTGCGTTATTTACCAGGATATCCAGACCGCCGAACTTTGTTTTTATATTTTCAAATATCTGTATCACAGTTCTGGATACCCAGCCCGTAATGGTTAAGTATGAACTTACCGCGCACGGCTTAACTCTTAAAACCCTTATCAATAATCTTGTGGAATGGGGCATTCAGCACCGGAAAGAAATTGTCGGAAGTTAATTTAAAATTAATATTCTTCAACTATATTAAAAATTTAATATAAAAGTTTTAACTGATTAATGAATAAGGTGTAATTTTTATAGCTCAATCCCCTTGTTTGTAATATTTTCGTTATTTTTGTTTAGTCCCCTTACATCCTGAACCGATAATTGAAAATTTTATTATAAAAAAGGTTCAGTGTCTTAAAAAAGTGGGGGTATATTAATAAATTTATATAATTGATGATTTATAAACATGCTTCGTTTTCTTACAATTTTTATAAGGCTCGGGATGTTAATATTGCTAATACTAATCATTCGACATTATGGAGACTGTATCCTTAGAACATCCCGGCAGACTTTTATTTGTAGAATCGCTGGATTATAAAAATCCTTATGATTTTACCCAAATACATAAACATGATTATTTTGAGATCATTTTGGTTAAAAAAGGAGGAGGATCTCAATTAATAGATGACCAGCGGTTTGAGCTGGAGGATCTTTCGGTGTTTATAATACAGCCAGGGCAGGTTCATCTGCTTAACAGGGATGTTGCAGAAGGAAAAATTATTCAGTTTGGGAAAAATATATTTGCTCATCTGTTTCCATTAGAATTTCATCATCTTTTATTCAAGCAGCCAAACATTCAGATTTCCGAAGCCGATTTTTTTCATTTGTATTCTTTAACAGAGCATATGGGCAAAATAATTAAGCAGGAAGATTTGTCCAATCTGGCTATTTTCAAATCCTACAGCTACCTTCAGATTATATTAATACACTTAATTGAAAAACATTCGATAACACAGCCAAAAAACAGTAAGCTTGCAGCGCGTTTCCTGGAACTGCTGTGTCTGCACATAAAAGATAAAAGAAACGTTGTTGATTACGCCAATATGCTGTATGTAAGTGTTGATACGTTAAGCTGTCATTGTAAATTAAATTTCGGAAAAACCCCATTGAATCTGATTAATGAAGAGCTTGTTAAAGAAACCAAAAGACTGATGTTACTGGGTACTCATTCTATAGTAGAAATAGCCTACGAATTAAATTTTAACAGTCCGTCTAATTTCAGTTCCTTTATTAAAAAAAATACCGGAAAAACCCCTAAAGAGCTTAATGCAGATATTAAAAATATAATCTGAAAAGATAGGCTGGTTCCGGAAGTATAGAATCATAGTTAATGTATCAAAGTTAGAATGGCGTTTGATACTTCCTTATATGGCTAAACAAAAACAGAATACTACATGCGTAGTATTCTGTTCATTCTAATTTTACGATGGTATGAAAATTACTCTTTGATAATTTTTTTAGAGATGATGTCTTTTTCTGTTTTTACTTCTACGATGTAAATTCCTTTGACAAAAGATGAAATATCAACAGATTCCCGGTCATTGTTGATGACTCCGCTCCGTAGTTTCTTACCTGAAACATCATATATTGTAAAAATGGATTTTCTTGGAGCTTTTATGATGGTAAAACTGTCTTTAGTAAGTGTTGGCGAAATAGTAATGTCATTATAGCTTGCAACATCTTTGGTGCCCAGCACTTCGCTGAATCCGGTTATGATTATTGAATAATTCTGAGGAGCAGAATTTCCTGCTTCATTTACCAATATACCCTTATTGCTGATTTCTACTCTGTAATTCCTGCCGGTTACAGGAGCGTCTACCACAACCTGTTCTACGTTATCGACGATGTTGTCTCCTTTTGTAGCGGGGGTCATCGGGCTGTTAGCATTTAGCCTCCATGGATAGTAGATCATATTGTTTGCAGTGTCGATTATTCTTACATCAAGATCGTTGATAAGTCTTGATGTTCTATTGTTAAAAACATCAGATACAGATTGGAAATTGGGACTATATTCGGGGTCAATCCAGCTGATCGTTACTTTCAGTGGCTCGGAACCTGAAGCTTTTACTGTTTGGGAATTTTTTACGCCGCTTGTTAACGTTTCATCTTTGAAGATGACCGTATTATTCGATTTTCCTACCAGTAGTTCTGCTCCTTTTTTTGCATTAATAAAACCCCATCCGAAATGGGGGTCCGGACCAACATTTCCTGCTTCCGAAGCAGAATGAACAGTAAGTACTTTTGCTGATGCAGCATTCAATAATTCATTATTGAATAATTGTTTATTGATTTGCGTCCATAGTCCGATAATTCCTGTTACAACCGGAGCTGAAAAAGAAGTTCCGCTTCCTGAAGTCCAGGTTGAGGCTCCGGTACTGTTAACTGTTGCGGCATAAAGCACATCAGTACCTACCGCTGAAATATCCGGTTTGATTCCGCCATCATCTCTCGGGCCTGCACTGCTGTAATCAGAATGAACAACATCTCCGGCTGCAGTATAACGACCGTTGTTGGCCGTAATGATGTTGGTTGCTCCTACAACAATGATGTTCTTGGCCAAAGAACCACTTCCGATACAGTCATATCCCAAAGCGCAGTTGTTGAGCGGTAAGGTATCTGTGCTGGAAAAAGGAGCTATTCCTGTCCCTGATGAAGTTCTGTAATATCTTGGAGCGGCAGAGCCGGTTCCCCCAGGTCCTGCACCGTAAGAATTTCCTGCGGATTTTACAATAATATAGGACGGATTGTTATACACGATCATATCATAATCAGCATCATCGGTAGTGTAAGTTCCCTGATAGTCAAAGAATGTGTTGCCGGCTCTAAAGCCGTTATATACAAAAGAATCTAAATTCCCGTTGGCATCATATTCCTGGATCCATCCGGTATCAATTCCGTATGAATGATTGGAGATATTGGGTTGGGCAGTTAAAATTTTTTGAAATACAGTACTTGTCGAGCTGTTACCCGGCAGAGTAGTGGTATCAAACATATAACTGTCTATTGTTGAGTTCACGGCAACTCCCCTTGCGTTTCCAACAGGAACGTTATTGTTGCTTAAAGCAGCATTTCTGCTGCCAATAAAACTGCTTACTCCCGTAGAATGATCAGAAAAACTTTCTGTAGAGGCTTCTTTGTTGGTAATTCTCCCGGCAGCGTTACTGAAAGCTCCGTGGTTAGCATATACGCGTCCTCCGTCGAATACGGTAAATTTTATATTTTCGCCATTGAAAGCGCCAGTCAGTCCGGCAATATTTCCGGAAGTATTTAAGAGATCAGAATTAGAGTTGAGGAGTTGTCGTGTATCATGGGTTTTTAAAAAATAAGGGATTCCGAAATTAAATCCGGCCAGAGAGGATCTTAATTTTTCGATTTCTATTCGCTTTGCCGGATCGATGGTTGTTCCGTATACTCTGGCAACATAAGCATCGAATTTTTTGTTATTCTCAATTTTTTGCTTTTCAAATTCTTTTTTTAAGGCTTCGTTATTCTGTGCACTGAGTAAAGTAACAACTATGCAGCTAATTAAAAGTAAAGGTTTTTTCATAAAGTTAATCGTTTAATGTAGTTAGTATTATTAAGGTCACAATTTAGCCGGCTTCTGAAAGTCCACATTCATTGTAATGATTGTTGGATTAAAGATTTTATACTAATGAAATTGTTTTTATTTCCTGATGCTAAATTAGGTGTCCTCTTTTAACAATAATTTCAAATTTGCCGATAAGATTTATGAATTTTCCGAATTAGGTAATAATATTTAATTTTTGTATAGTATTATTTAATCTATATTGGTTTTTGTTGATTAAAGATCAGAATATTGTATTTATTGCTGTTAAGTGATTTTGTTTATATTGTAAAGTGTTGAACAGGAAATGTCTAAATTTTATTGATCAGAGAAACCGACAACAAAGGAACAGTAGTAATCCAAACGCATCCCTACTTTCATCTGTTTGATTGCTGAAGAGCGTTACATAATCTGGTGAAATCACATCCCGAATTCTGAGACGTTTTCCTGGGAGTTTGATTGCTTGTTATCTTGGGATTTCAATGGAAAGGTTAAGCCGCATCCGTAAGATTTTTTAAGGAGTAATAAAAAATCTTTTAATAAAAGTCAATCTCATTTCTTAACAAATGTCATCGTTCAGGATTTCTGATAATTATAATTTTACCAATGTAATGTTAGCGATTACAATTTAAAATTAACATTAAAAATTATTATTATGAATGCATCAATTCTTTTACAGGACAGCTTATTAATGATCTGGAACAACCGTAACTCTGCGGAAAGACTTTCATTAATGGAGAAAATCTACGCTCCTGACATCCATTTTTACGAAAGCAACGACAGCGAACCTTTTGTTGGCATCGAATCCATCAATAATCTCATCGGAAAACTGCAGCAGGAATGGGCTCCCGATTTTGAATTCGTTGTTACGGAATCTCCAAAATTCAACCATAATGTTCAGCATATCAGTTGGAAACTTGGAACACCCGAACTGACTGTAGCCATAGGGTCCGATATCGCATTTATTGAAGATGATAAAATAAAATCTCTGTATCTTTTTCTAAACAGCTAAACTTTAAACACAGCCTGCTGTTGGGCTTATTTTGGTTTTTTGTCCTATAAAAAAGCCCTGAAGACTTGAATAATTCCTCAGGGCTATAATTTTTGCTTTTCGTGTCTGCAGAGCAATAAAACTATTTTAAAGTAGATTCTGGCTAAACGACAAGGAGACCCCATAACGGTCTCCTTGTTTACTTCAGTAATTTTGAGGTTTGAGTTATTCAGCAATGCTTTCAATTACAGTAGGAAACCCGAGGATTGGTACTGTCTCCGCATTTAAACTGGTATTTGGCTTGCAGGTATTTCGGTACCGGATTATCTGTGACCTCCAGCGGAGTCATCGATTGCCCGTTATAAGAAGGCATGGTAATCTGCGCAGCGGAACCATTGCCCAGGGCCGTATTTTTGGCATTGCTGTTTCCATTAAAACTATAATCCATCATGGCATCCAAAAGACGATATACCCCATAATAGTCCAGCGCGTCAAAAGTTGTTCGCGAACTTGGCATTGCATGGTCTGTTACATAATTGTACCCGTTAACGGTAGATGATTTAATGTAAATGAAATCTTTTTCAGCATTAGGAATATTAATATTTTTAAAAATATCAATGGCCATTCTGTGATCGTTAACATCATCCTCATCATATATCTGTGTGATCATTTTGGTATTTGAAGGAAAATTTTGTAATTGCTCTTGGGTGCTTAGCGGACTGTTCCAATTAAAAGAATACCAGGGTGCCATCGTGAAAAGAAAGCGCCCATACTGTCCCCAGCCTTTTTCAGTAAATGCCTTATAGGCAAGATCAATACTGGCTCCGCCACCAAATGAGTGTCCCATAAAACCTACTTTCTGAGTATCAATAATGTTGGGATAATCTGCCGCAGCCTTTGTGAAACCTTCCCAAAGCGTCTGATAACGGTGATTAACGCTTATGTCAATAGTCCGGTAAGGTACAAAAACCACTACATAACCTTTCTTTGCAATAAAATTATAAAGTTCTATATTATAATCTTTATCCTCGCCGCCAAAAGGATGTGAAAAGAATATAGTAGGTCTCGGAGAAGTAATCCCCTGAGGATAGAAAATCGAAACCTGTGTTGCCGTATACTGTGGATTAGTGAAGTTAATTTCTGCTACTTGATAGCTTCCGTCTGAACCATATCCTGATGTAGGCTTTTGTATCGGTCCCTGAAGGCTGTTGCCAAGTTTAGACTGAAGAGGGGAGGCTTCTTCAGTTTCGGTAGTAGTCTGAGAACATGCAGAAGTGGTAATAAATATAATAATTACCCATAGATGTAATAGTGTTTTCATTTTCTTTTATTTTTAATATTTTGAACCATTTGATCTTTAATTTCCTGATATTTTTCGTATTGTCCTGGGTCAAGAATCTGGCTCAGAGCATTGGATTTTTCTTTCTGTAAAACTTTCAGTTTTTTAAATTTAACGAGCTTACCTTCGTTACTTTGCAGAATAGGATCATTCTTTCGTGCATACTGAAGATTAAGTGCAGAAACCTGCCCAACCTGCTTTGGGGTTAATGCTAATTTACTTGTCATCCACTCCGTCAGCATCTTTGCACGTTGTTCGGGAGTACTGTTCTTTAATTTTTTTGTCTGTGCTTCAAGATTCACAAAGGTCATGCAAAGGAATGCTGTAATAAAGACCGGCCATAGTTTTTGCTTTAAAATCATCTTGGAAAATTTAATTTTAATGAAACAAATGTAGCAAGAATGATGATTTTCTTTAAGATTAAAAAGGGTGAACCTGCTAAATTTCAGGGTGAAATTCATCATTGATCCAGCCACTTTCTAAAATGCATGGCTTTTGCCTTACTGACAACGACCTGTTCCGGAGGTAACGGATGTATTTTGACAAGTAGCCTCCCATTAAAAAAGTATTCTACGGCATCAACGGCGTTCTTATTAATAATGAATTGACGGTTAGCCCTGAAAAAGAGCGCCGGGTTAAGGTCATTTTCCAACTGTTCAAGTGTAAATTCCACTATATATTGCATTCCATTGGTCACATGGGCGTATACCATCTCGTTGGCGGTGCGGAACCAATTGATTTTAGCTGCTTCTATAGGAATAAGCCTGCCGCGGGAGTGGATAAGGAAGGATTGTTTATACTTCTTTGCCGTATTTGTGAGTTTTTGCAGCAGGATTTCTGTTTCAGCATGTTCATTATTTGAGACAGATGCTATAAGTAAATCGTATTTAAGTAAAGTGCGCTGTACTTCTTTCTTGTCAAAAGGTTTTAAGATATAATCAATGCCATTGTTACGGAAAGCTTCGATGGCATAATCATGATATGCCGTAACAAAAATAACGGGTTTTCTTATGTTGACACGTCTGAAGATTTCAAAAGATAACCCATCGGAAAGCCGGATATCTGAAAAAATCAAATCATAAGCACTCTCATTTAAAGCAAACCAATCCACCGCTTCTGCTATATTTTGCAGCGTCTTCACCATGTGCATCTCCGGATTGATTTCTTTCAGGATATACTCCAGATTTCTTGCGGTAGCAGCTTCATCCTCAATGATGACGATTTGTAAATTTTTCATAATAAAGGAATCTTTACGATAAAATATTCTGCGGTCTGATGGATCTCTATCTCATGATGCGTTTGCAGTCTGTATCTTTCATTCAGGTTGATAAGTCCAAGTCCGGTATTTTCTGCCTCGCCAATGGTTGGCTGGAGATTATTTTGAATAATGAGCCATTTATCTTTTTCAAAAATTTCTACCGTTAAAGGATTTGAAAGGGTAGCGCTGTTATGCTTTACTGCATTTTCAACCAAAGGCTGCAGTGATAAATGAAGAATTTGCTTATTAATAATAGCTTCGGTGATATTGATATGAATCTGAAAAGTGTTTTCCAGCCGCATTTTTACCAATTCGATATAGGATTTTAAATGTTCAAGCTCCTGCCCGAGAATTACCAGATTGTTGTCTGGAGAAACCAATGTGTATCTGAAGATTTTTGAAAGATGGAGAATATAGTTTTGAGCCAGATCCGGATTTTCCCTGGTTATAGCAGAAAGGCTGCTCAGGGTATTGAATAGAAAATGGGGGTTAAGCTGCTCCCGAAGCAATTGCAGCTGAGCCTGCAGATAAGCGGAATTGAGCTGTTCGTTGATCAGGTCTTTATTTCTGCTTTCACGCATCAGAAGAATAAGACGAATCACTATAGCAATCATGATACTGCTGAGTAAAAACCGGGCAAAGTATCCTCTGATCCTTCCTCCCGGAAATGGATGAGTACCGAAAAGTAAAGAATGGAGCATGCTTCCTAATATTATTGCTGCTACAATCAACAAGCCATTGAATAGGTATAGTTTCAGGTATTGGTTGTTTTTCCTAAGCACATTCAGAAACTTGCCGTCAGAAAGATTAAGATAAAATAACAGAAGGCAGAAAAACATATTATATAAAAACTGGAAAGCATATTCTACAATATCGAACTGCCAGTACCGGGCAATAATCCCATCACTGTTTAGAGCCATCAGTTTTGCAGAATTAACTACCAGCGTGATCAAAAAGGCACTATAAAAATATATTTTTCTCTCCTTCTTATTCATGGGTACAAAGAAAGTAAAATATTACAACCAATGCTATAATAAATGGTTGAAACGGCAAAACCTGGCGGTGAAATGTTTGTTAGGAATCATACCATTACTATATTACATGAAAATTAAGATAATCAAAATACAGAAGCCATTCCATCGGATTCATACATTTCACTAAGAATTTATCAGTGTTCACAAGAGGTCCCTTCCTTCTCCAGTTGCTTATTGCCCCAATGATGCAGATGTTTGATAAAGGGAATCAGCTCCATCCCGGTTTCGCTTAAAGCATATTCTACTTTTGGTGGTACTTCGTGGTACACTTTCCGGGTAATCAAACGGTCATCTTCAAGTTCTCTTAAAGTCTGTGTTAACATTTTCGTGGTAATATCAGGCAATGTTCTTCTCAGTTCCCCATAACGCAACACTTCCTTAGAATTAAGGTGCCACAATATTCTTCCCTTATATTTACCTCCAATTCTTTTAAACGCGTAATCTACCCCGCATTGCTGATCGGTTTCAGCAGTTGTTATTTTATTTTTCATCTTTTTATAAATTTAATGTATTGATTTTCAATAATACATACTTTTTAGTATATAGATTACCAAAAAGTACATACTTGTGACAAAGATACCATTAAATTAATTTTGTACCATCATTTTAAAAAAATTAAAGATGCAACAGTTAAATAAAAACAATAGCAATTTTGGAAAAAATAAAACAATGAAAGCCGTACGTCAGCATGAGTTTGGAGGTCCTGAAGTATTGGTATATGAAGATGCTCCTATTCCGGAATTACAAAAAGGAGAGGTAAGAGTGAAAGTGCATGCGATAGGCTTAAATCCACCCGACTGGTATCTTCGGGACGGATACAAAATGTTACCTCCGGAATGGCAGCCGAAAGTCCCTTTCCCGATCATTCTGGGTACCGACATTTCGGGAGTCATTGAATCGGTTGCCGATGATGTGGAGGAATTCTCTGTGGGTGATGAAGTGTATTCGATGGTGAGATTTCCAAGCTATGGTCCAAGTCAGGCTTACGCAGAGTACGTTAATGTACCCGTGTCGGAACTTGCTCTAAAACCAGCCGGTATTGACCACGTCCATACTGCCGGCGCTCCGATGTCGCTCCTTACCGCTTGGCAGTTTATGATTGAGGTGGGTCACGATGAGCAGAATCCTCTTCAACCGAATAAACACATCCCGGTTTCTCTCGAAGGTAAAACCGTACTGATCAATGGAGCAGGGGGTGGAGTCGGTCATTTCGCAGTGCAGATTGCCAAATGGAAAGGCGCCCGGGTTATTGCCGTAGCTTCCGGACGACAGGAAGAATTGGTAAGAGAACTCGGTGCCGATGAATTTATTGATTATACCAAAACAAATGCTGATGAAGTCTTAAAAAATATCGACTTGGTTATTGATGCGGTAGGAGGACCCGGGACAGGTAGATTTTTAAAGACATTAAAACCCGGCGGATCATTATTTCCGATCTTCCCTTTAGGGTTTTCCGATCATGATGAAGCAGAAAGATTAGGGGTCACTGTATCAGCAACCCAGGTACGCTCCAATGGCAAGCAGCTTTCAGAACTGGCAGCCTTGCTTGATCAGGGAGTTATCCGTGTTGTGATCGACAGTATATTTCCATTAGCTCAGGCCCGTCAATCTCATGAAAGAGCGGCCAGAGGTCATATACAGGGAAAGATCGTCCTGACTGTAAATTAGTAATTATTAAATAAGTATTGAAAATAAGAGTGGTTTTCTGAGTTCAAATTATATTATACCCTAATAATAATTCAATGAAAAAGACATTAACAGAAGACAAAATACAGCTGAAAGAACTCGTGGACAAGATTTCTATTTTAGGTGACCAAAAAGATTTCAACAATCAGGTGAAGCTTTTTACAGAGAATGCCCTATCAAAAACCAAAGCTGAGGGCAAAGTTATTATGGAATTGAAAGGTCGCGACATTATGGCTAAGGTTTTTGCAGAATTTCTTAAAGATGTAGAAATCATTTACCATTTTAACGGACAATCCTTTTTTACCGTCAAAGGAAATGAGGCTACAGGCACCTGTTATTGCACAATTACATTGATTAGTGATCGAGAAGGTAAGAAGATTAGGACTACTATTGGAGCGGTTTACAATGATCAGTATGTCCGACAGGGGAATCAATGGTATATTGACAAGCGTGTGGGGGATTTTTATGGCAAGAAAAATGCGAAATTCATTCTTCCGAATTACAGTAATCGTTTAACTCGCGTTCTCCTACATATTCATTATTGAATACGATAATTAATACTATGAATATACAAGATTTGATTTCTTGTAAAGAGTTTTGATATGTTATAGTAATGAATTAATCTTTAATGCCATAAAAAAAATTCCGGCAATTGCCGGAATTTTTACTTTTTTAGGAAATTGCTTCCTTAAACAACATTACGTTAATCACCTTTTTTATGATGATGAGGTTTAAGCGTGGTTTTGTTCTTCGGTGTTTCCTTATTATCTCTCTGGCGCTGATCTAACTTACCTGTAGATTCGGCAACTTTTTTTGGACCTGGTTTAATTCCCATAATAAATAGATTTAAAAATTAATGTAAACAAGTATCTTCACGAAGCGTCCCTGCCGTTTCCAATGATTTAAAAAAATCAAATAGGTCACTATGTATATGTCCTGTTTGTGATTGTTTTGAAAATTTCAAATTAAAATTCTGAGAAACCCGACTAACAAAGTCAATTTTAGAACCGGATCAATCGTTTTCCTTCTTTTTTGACGATATTACGCTTATGGCAACAGCAGTCACTGCAGCTGCTAAAGCCACTTTCACCAGAAAGCCCTTTCTGTTGTATTTCCATTCGGCGCCCCAGCCACGTTCGGCGAAGATATTGGGCATATGACCGTTTTTTAAATCGCTGATAATTCCTTCAAAGGCTCCTACACGGTCTGCCAGTACAAGCGGAAGCCATCTTCCATAGCTGGATTCACTGTAACGGAAGGCCATCTTTCTTATTGCTCCGTTGACACCTTCCGGTGGCGATGCAGTACCGAAAACAGCAGTTAAATTAGGCCGTTCCACGGACTTTAAAATTTCAACGTCTTCAGCTTGTTGTTGAGGCCTATCCCATGCGTAACCGTCATGTTCTTCATTAGTCCGTTTTTTCATAGGATATACAGGATCATTTTCAGGGTCGGCATCTATTCCCCAGCCTTTTATATGAGTATAATCTGCCTGCTCGCTTTTCTTAAAATCGGAAGGCTTTGTTTCATCTGTAAGCATGTCGTAATATTTTTGTGGTTAAAACTTGTTATGCGGTTGGCGGAATAAGTACTGTTTTTATACAGCCATCCAGCTTGCGTGAAAATATGTGATAGGCATCAGCTACCTCTTCCATCGGAATTCTGTGAGTAATAATCTGTTTGGGATCAAGAATACCGTTTTTTACATGCTCAATAAGCTTGGGAAGGTTGCGTTTTACAGCGGCCTGGTTGGCCCTGATCGTAATTCCTTTGTTTACAACGTTACCTATCGGCACCAAGGCATCGGTAGGTCCGTATACACCTACGATAGAAACAATTCCTCCTTTCTTCACAGAATTAATGGCCCAATGAAGCGCTGTTGTAGAACCACCCTGTAAAAGTAACTTTGTTCCCAGAACCGTATTCATTAAATTGCCTTTCGCTTCGCAGCCCACGGCATCTATACATACATCGGCGCCCAGGGAATCGGTTTGTGTTTTTATAAAGACTACAGGGTCTCCGATACTATTAAAATTATAAGCTTCACATTGGGCATATTGTGCTACAAAATCAAGTCTGTATTCCAGATGGTCGATCACGATTACTCTTCCTGCGCCAAAAAGCCATGCAGATTTGGCCGCCATAATACCGATAGGTCCTGCGCCAAAAACCACTACCGTATCGCCTTTTTGAATACCTGCCATTTCTGCTGCCTGATATCCTGTAGGCACTACATCGGTAAGCAGTACTGCGTCGTCAGGGTCCATCCAGTCAGGAATAACGGTTGGTCCTACATCTGCATAAGGAACGCGGGCATATTCCGCCTGTCCACCCTGAAAGCCGCCTGCCGTATGGGAATAACCAAAAATACCTCCAACCGCAGTTGCCATTGGATTTGATTCATGGCAATTGCCGTAAAGTTCCTGTTTGCAGAATGCGCATTTTCCACAGGCTATATTAAAAGGCACCATTACTTTATCGCCCACTTTAAGCTTTTGTACGGAAGGGCCTATTTCAACCACTTCACCGATGAATTCATGGCCAAATGTAGTACCTACCCGTGTATCGGGAACAAGGCCATGATAAAGATGGAGATCTGAGCCGCAGATGCAGGATCTTAAAACCCGCACGATGGCGTCTTCCGGATGTTCTATTTGTGGCTCAGGCATATTGCGGTCTGCGCGCACGCGAAAAGGTCCGCGAAAATTCATTGCTAACATATTGTATATTTTTGATTGGTGATAGAATAGTAAGAGCAAAATAGAGACCACCATAACCTGCTCGTCCATAATTTATAGTTTTTTGAAGGAATGTGGTATCGAAAGATTTTAAGAATATGAAATTGTTAACAGATAAAAGGAAAATTTATATAAAAGATTAATCGGATCCGTTAATAACATAAGTGCTAATGGTTATGCGGGCTCGATAAGAAATCATGCTATGAATATTAATATTCCTGCATTTTAGTCTAAACAGAAATCATCTTCGTTGATATCAGGCATTGTTACAAACATTGGAAGCTTCAGCTAAATAATTTTCATATTTTTGCATATGATGACTTCAAAATTAGCACATTACCGACGTAGTAAGGGATTAAGCCAGCAACAGCTTGCAGATATTTCCGGTGTGAGTGCAAGAACAATACAGCGCATCGAAAGTGGAAAAGTAGAAGCACATCCTGCGACGCTAAAAATGCTTGCGGACGCACTCGAAATAGACACTCAGGAACTGTCAGTGCAAAAACAGTTATCACAAACCCCGGGAAAAGGAAATGGAGATATGGTTAAGCCACTATTTCACATGTTAGCATTAATCGGGCTTTTTTTTCCTGTTTTCAATATTGTTCTTCCCGGACTTTTTTGGTTTTTTAAGAAAGATGAATCCCGGATTTACGACCTTGAAGGGAAGTTGGTTATTAATTTTCAGATTACTATGTCGCTTCTGCTGATACCATCAGTTTTATTGATGATATTTGTGTTTTCCGTTGGGTTTCCGCTGACTGTGATCATCTATTTTTATAACCTGATCATGTGTCTTTTCAATATTTTCAGGAGTATCAACAAAAGAGCATGCTTTTATCCTCTGACCTATCAATTTCTGAAATAAACTCTCAAAATACGCCTTCCAGGGCTAAATGGCGTATATATGTCGTGAAGGAGTCCTGGTATAATATATCTATTTGCCGCTACATTTGTCGTAAAATATTTCTTCATGAAAAAACTCTTTACACTCATGTTCTTAATATGGATATTGCCTTTAGCTGCCCAAAAAAATATTAGGATCAGACATCTCGATGGAAAAACAATTGATGTACAAATTCTTCATCAGCGACTGTCTCGGTTGGTCGATAGCGCAAAAATTGCCGGCCTGCAGGTTGCCATTATCAACCAAAATAAAATAATCTATTCATCAAGTTTTGGTTACAAGGACCTTGAAAGCAAGAAAAAATTGAATGACAGCACAGTGATGTATGCAGCTTCACTTACCAAGCCGGTCAGTGCATATATCTTTATGCGTCTGGTAGAGAAAGGTATATTCGATCTTGACCAGCCGGTGTATAAGTACCTGAAAAAGCCGATAGGAGAATATGCAAAATGGAAAGATCTGGCAGACGATCCTGAATCCTTCAACCAGATTACCCCTAGAATGCTCTTAAGCCATAGTTCGGGACTGCCGGTTCTTCGACAGCTGTATGGTAACAAAGTCAATCTTATTGCGAAGCCCGGTGAAAAGTTCTATTATTCTAACGAGGGCATCAATCTTTTGGGATTCATAATAGAGGAATACACCGGAAAGAAATTGGAAGATATTGCCACAGAGGAGGTTTTCGGGCCTCTGAAAATGAGACATACAGATATGATCTGGCAAAGTAGATTTGAAAGTAATTTCTCGAATGCCTATTTCAAAGACGGAAAGAAATACGGTTCGGAAAGAAGGGAGAGCAGCAGAGCAGCCGGATCCATGTCTACCACAGCGAATGATTATGCGAGTTTCATAATTAAGATGATGAAAAAACAAGGCCTGTCCCGTAAAGGTTATGCTGAGATATTTAAGCCACAAATCACGGTAAAAAGTAAGAGGGGATTCGGGCCTTTGAAAGACAGTTTGACCGATGAAAATGATGCCATTAACCTCGCTTGGGGACTGGGAGTAGGATTATTCGACTCGCCTTTCGGCAAAGCCTTCTTTCATACAGGACATGGTGATGCTAATCAGAATTATGCTGTAGCATTCCCTGAAAAGGAAACAGCCGTTATCATACTCAGCAACAGTGAGAATTTTGAAAAGAATAACGCACAGATTTTAAAGCTCTGTATAGGGGATTCATACTCACCATTGAAATGGCTGGGACATCTGGATAAGATTCAGGATTAGATCTTATATTTTCATAACTGTTAATGAGTTACGTGATTTTAGAATGACTTTTAGTGTATTATTATCTATATCAGCAGAAAAATATATTTAATGGATAAAGAAAATTCTGAATGATATTTTTAATGTTAATATAGCTATATGTGATGGTCTATCTGTTTATTCCAGTCATGCTCTTCGGACGCAAGTTTTGAAGCTTTTAGGCTTTTACGAGATGAAAAAATATTTTCAACTTAATGTCGGTGCTTTTCCAAATTTCTTCTTGAAGGCATGGGAAAAATGGGAGAGGCTTTCAAAACCCAGCTCAAGATAGATGGCTGAAGGTTTTTTGTTTTTACTTTCAATTAAGTGTCTAGCCTCATTCAGTCTTTTATCCTGCAGCCATTTTCGTGGTGGCATCCCGAAGGTCTTCTGAAAATCCCTTTTGAATCCGGAAAGACTTCGTCCTGTAAGCTGGGAAAATTTTTCGACCGGAACATTGAAGCAATAATTATTAAGCATAAATCTTTCAAGATCGATCTTATAAGGCTCAGAGAAATCGAACAAAAAATTGTGGAGCGCCGGAACGGCAAGCAACATTAATTTGATGCCTTCCTTCACTTTTAAAAATCCCAACTCATCGGTCATTTCTGCACCGGAGTTCCTGGCATAGGGAACAATGGATTGAAAGTACCCTTTAAGAAAATCATTATTCGGGAGAATTAGATTTGGAGAGCCCGTGTATTTAGCATTAGGTTCCATCTTTTCTTCGAGAGCGATTCTGCGCATCAGATCTTCCTGGAGGGATATGACGACCGTTTCGTAGTATCCACCCGGTTCAGGAGTCTTGGTTAGGATTCCCAACTGATTTTTGTGGATCAGTAAAACTTCTCCGGCACTAATGATGAGATTCTGCTCTGAGGTCTCCAGAACCATCTGACCCGAAACCTGCATGACCAGGGTGTGATGATTCCAGATGCAGGCCTTCTCTTTCCGTTCTGACGAAAGGTAAGAGTAGAATATAACGCCGGGAAGAATTTCTGTTGGACTTTCCATCTATCTTTGAAGATAAGTGCCGCCTTTAATGGCTCCTCTTGCAAATGTAGTGTTTAAAATGTTCATCTCCTCAGGAGTAAATGTAATTTTCATAGCCGCAATATTCTCAGGAAGTCTTGATCTGCGGCTCATGCTGACCAATGGCATGATATTGCTGCCCTGTTTCTTTACCCAGGCTATTGAAAGCTGAGTTGGTGTACACCCTTTACTCTCAGCCATTTGTTTCAGAACCTCTACTTTTGTAAGATTATGAATGAGATTGTCACCCTGAAAACGGGAGAAGTGATTTCGGTAGTCCTGTGCAGGAAGTGGTGCCTGCAAATCACCGGTTAAAAGCCCCTCTGCCGTATTGGCAAAAGCTACGACGGCAATTCCCAACTCGTCTGCTGCAGGCAATACATCTTTTTCAATCTGACGGTCCGACAGAGAATATCCGATCTCTAAAGCACTGATTGGATAGATGCTGTTGGCGGTACGAAGTTGTTCAGCAGTAATTTCCGATACTCCGATATATCGAACTTTACCCTCCTCAACCAAACCGGCAATCGTTCCGATGATGTCTTCTATCGGAACACTGCCATCCATTCTGCTGGGCTGATAAAGATCGATTGTATCAATTCCCAAACGGGTAAGAGAGTAGTTGACAAAGTTTTTGATCGCTACAGGACGGAGATCCATACCTATCCATTGCCCATTATGAAAAATAGCTCCGAATTTCACACTGATGAACGCATCATTACGCCTTCCCTTAATAGCTTTCCCAATAAGCATTTCATTATGACCTGCACCGTAGAAATCTCCGGTATTCAGGAAATTGATTCCATTGTCCAAGGCCTGATGTATAGTGGCGATACTTTCTGCCTCGTCCGGTGTCGGGCCGCCCCAGATCGATGACATCCGCATACATCCTAAACCAAGTTCTGAAACCAGGGGTCCATTTTGACCCAACTTAATTTTTGCAATTTCTGACATGTATATATTTAATTTTATATGGCAAAGTTCAGTTTTTAGAAGATACATGACTTTGGTGTACGGTTCAAATTGCTTGCTTGTATGGTTCAAAATTATGATTTTTATTAAATATCTTAATAGTTGTAAATTGCATAGAAGTAATAATATAATGAATGATCTTCTACAGAAACTGACAGCAGTGGAGCATGGCTTTAAATTATTTGAAGTGGAGGCAAAAAAAATAGTTGACCATACAGACGTATCAGAATCAAAAGCGTTAGCTGTGGATATGATTCGGAATGAGTTTTACCAGATCCGCTGCTGTGCCGTCTTTATTTTTGGATTTATTGCAGCCAGAGATCATACGGTGCTTCTGTTGCTGAAAGATGCTGCGCGTTCGGATGGAAGCTGGCAGGTACAGGAAATAGTTGCAAAAGCATTTGATCAATACTGTAAAGATAACGGCTATGAAAAGTCACTCCCCGAAATCAATGCATGGCTCAGTGATAAGCATCCCAATGTTTGTCGCGCAGTTACCGAAGGACTACGAATCTGGACAGGTCGTCCTTATTTTAAAACGCACCCTAAAATGGCTGTTGATCTCATAAGCCGCCATAAAGCGAGTGATAGTGAATACCTCCGGAAATCGGTTGGCAATTCCTTAAGAGATATCAGCAAAAAGTACCGTGAACTGGTCAGAATGGAAATATCAAACTGGGATCTTCAGGATCAGCGGATAGCCTTTACCTACGACTATGTGCTTAAAAGACACTGATGAAATTTATTATCGGAGAACTTATTTTAAATAAATTGGTACCATAAAAATTAATACCATAGAGAACTGCAGTCAGATAGATAGAGGTATCTTATCGACGTGAATATAATTTTAAAAACTGAATGCTCAATCCTCGTTTACTCTTATAGCTGATATTAAAATAATCCGTTATCCTTCCAAAGCTTGCAAATCAATAAAAAAATGCCGATTGGTGATTTTGGACTACAAAATATACCAATCCGGCTACTTTTTAGAACCCGGTATTCAGGAATTTTGTATTGGTAATTGAAACCGGTTTTATAAATAAAAAAAATCATGCAAAAAAGAAAATTAGGAAAGAACGGATTAGAAGTTTCCGCGCTCGGCTTTGGCTGTATGGGGTTAAATTTTCTGGACGGAAAAGGACTCGACAAAAAAGAAGCTGTCATGCTGTTGCAAAGTGCTGTTGACAGAGGAATTACATTTTTTGATACTGCGGAAGCATACGGACCTTACACCAATGAAGAAATTGTTGGCGAGGCTTTACAACCTTTCCGAAAAGACGTGGTTATTGCTACAAAATTTGGCTGCAAAAATGCGAGACCGTCGGAAGGGTTAGACAGCAGGCCTGCAACGATAAGAGCAGTTACAGAGGCATCTCTGAAAAGACTGAAAACAGATTACATCGATCTTTTGTATCAGCACAGGGTAGATCCCGACGTCCCAATAGAAGAGGTCGCCGGAACAGTCAAAGATCTGATACAGGAAGGCAAGGTAAAATATTTCGGATTATCGGAAGCCGGTGCAAAAACGATAAAAAGAGCACATGCCATTCAGCCTGTTTCAGCTTTGCAAAGTGAATATTCTTTATTCTGGCGTGAGCCTGAACAGGAAATCATTCCCCTGTTGGAAGAGTTAGAGATCGGCTTTGTTCCCTTCAGTCCGTTGGGAAAAGGTTTTCTTACAGGTATCATTAATACCAAATTAGAGGACGCTGACCGCCGGAATATTCTGCCTCGTTTCACTGAAGAAAATATAAAAGCTAACCTGGTTTTGGTGGAAGCACTTTCTGAAATTGCCGCAGAAAAGGAAATTACCACCGGACAGCTTGCTTTAGCATGGCTTTTAGCGCAAAAGCCGTGGATAGCACCCATCCCGGGAACGACAAAATTACATCGTTTAGAAGAGAACATCGCCAGCACGGATATCGTATTGACAGCCGATGAATTGGAAAGAATCGACACCACAGTCAGTGGAATTACACTGGCCGGCGATCGTTATCCTGAGTTTTTACAAAAGCAGATTGACAAATAAAAAGCATCATGAAAAATATTGAAGGAAAAGTAGTGGCAATTACCGGTGCAAGCAGCGGAATGGGCAAAGCCATTGCTATAGAATTAGCAGAAAAAGGAGCTAAAGTTGTTTTAGGAGCAAGACGTACAGAACGATTGCAAGAGCTGGTAGAAGAGATAAAAAATAAAGGTGGGGAAGCTACCTTTATGACCATCGATGTAAAGAATAAAGCCGATTTGGTTCAGTTGGTCAATAAAGCTGTTGAACAATACGGAAAATTAGATGTAATCGTAAACAATGCAGGTATCAGTCAGTTAAGCCGTATTGACGACCAGGATATAGAAGGCTGGGAAGAGATGATCGATATCAACCTAAAAGGCGTTCTGTATGGGATGGCTGCCGCAATTTCTGTTTTCAGACAACAGCAGGCGGGACATATCATCAATATCATTTCAACGGCAGGACTTAAGATCAGCCCCATGATGGGTGTATATGCCGGAACAAAAAATGCCATCCGTACCATCTCGGAGGCATTTCGTCAGGAATCGGACGGAAAAATACGGATTACGGGAATCTCACCGGGATTTGTGAAAACAGATTTTGCCGGCAATATCAAAAACGAAGAGATGAGGGCGGTCATTCAGGAAGATATGGATCAGATGGCTTTAGATCCCATAGCTATTGCCAACGCGGTGATGTATGCAGTTAGTCAGCCGGACGATGTTGAAGTTGGTGAAATTGTAATTCGTCCGTCAAAACAAAATTGAGTACATTCGTAAAAGAAATGCATCCACCATCTGACATCCACCATATCAGCAGTATCTCGCAATTGATGCGGCTACTGGATTTGCCTGCACCGCTGCATCCAATGATTACACTGGTAGACTACCGGAATGTACCCATCGAAACATTTCCTAAAGAACAGAAAATAAGTCTTGATTTTTATAAAATTTCATTTAAAACAAAATTTAAGGGACAGATAAAGTATGGTCAGGGATTTTATGATTTTGAAGAAGGCGGACTGGCTTTTTTAAAGCCAAAACAAATCGTTTTTCCGCCCGTGGACAGAGAAAGCTATGAAGGAATTGCCCTTTATTTTCATCCGGACTTTATCCGTAATTATACATTAGGTAAAATAATCCACCAGTATGGCTTTTTCTCTTATGATGTTTCGGAAGCGCTGTTTCTATCGGCAAAAGAAAAGAAAATTATGGCCGGTCTGTTTGCTTCAATAGCGGATGAGCTCAACAACAATATCGACCTTTTCAGCCAGGACGTTCTGGTATCACAATTAGAGTTACTACTCAATTACAGTAATCGTTTTTACAATCGTCAATTTATTACAAGAAAGTCCATCAATCACGATGTTATAAGTTCTTTAGATCAGCTTCTAAATGCCTATTTTGATGGAGGAGACAGTCTGAAAAATGGCTTGCCCACAGTTAAGTATATAAGTTCGGAATTAAAACTTTCGCAGCGTTATTTGAGTGACATGCTGCGTTTTTTGACGGGACTCAATACACAACAGTATATTCAGAATGCTGTCATAGAAAAGGCTAAAGAAAAATTATCAGCAACCGATCTTTCTGTTTCGGAGATTGCGTATGAATTGGGCTTTGAGCACTCGCAATCGTTCAGCAAGCTTTTTAAAGTAAAGACCCGGGTTTCTCCCATGGAGTTTAGGAATTCGTTTAATTAAAGCGTTAGAGATTCAGCTGTTTAAAAGATAGATGGTTCTGATTTCTCTTTCGCTTTTTTTCTTTTTTTTCTTACTTATACAATCTTTTTTTTAACGAATTAAATTTTACTTTTTTTGTAAAAAGTTTGAATTTTATTATTCTTAATATACTATAAATAATAAAAATTAAACACAATGGCTTTATTTTTAGTACAGAATCAATTTGGTTATATATTGTAATTCAATGAGTTGCTTACGGAAAATGCAAAAAAATTATTGTGGTATATTTAAAAAAAATTAAATTTGTAAAAATTTATATAACACAAACTATGAAAATTAAAACCTATTATTCGGAGTTCACTTTACCATACTCTATATTCTTATATATCTAATATTCCGGTATTCTAATTTAAATATTTTTAGTTTAAAACTAATTTCATGAATAAAAACGTCTATTCAAGAATACTTTTATTCTTGATGCTATCTTTTTCTGCTTCAGTCTTTTCCCAACTTACCAAATTAGATCTTCAATTATGGGAAAAATCCGACCACACTCCTAAAGAATCAACATTATGTAAGGATGATAATCTTTTAAACTTTCATTGTGGCATTAAAGGTAAACTTATAGACAAATCTGTTGAATATATACGGAATGAGAACCATACAATTAGTCTTGTTCACTCATCAAAAGACAATGAATTGATCTGGAAAAATCCGGACCAAAATATTTCTTTAAGCAATACTGTTTATAGCAAAAAAAGAGTGAAAGTAGCAATCGTTAAACGTCCAAGTATATTTTCCTTCACGGGCAAAGCAGATTCTTACAAAAATAAAACAGAGGACCCCGTCATAAAATTTGAAGATCAGAATTTGTATGAATTGATATTCATGCAAAAAAAAGTAAAAGCTCTGGACCTGAATAAAATTCACTCTTATCTTTCTATAAAGTACGGTATTTCTCTGGAAAGAGGAAAATATTACAATAGTGACGGCAAAATAATATGGGACCCAGATAAACATAAAAATTATAAATACAGACCAACAGGTTTAGGAAGAGACGATGGAAATGAGCTCTATCAAAAACAGTCAGCTAATCAGGCCGATCAGTTTCTGGCTATTGGCATGAACGAAATCAAGAGGACAAACAGTGATAACATTTCTGTTCTGGAGAATAATAATTTTGTAATGTGGTCTGATGATAATAAGAGTATGGTTTTAAAGAATGACGGAAATCTTGATATTCTTGAAAGAAACTGGGAAATAAATTTCATAGGGAACAAAGTTCCTAAAACAAATTATCAGGTGAAGATCAATAAAAATACTGTTAATCAAAAATCGTTGCCACTATCATACTGGATGCTCCTTAAAAAGGATAATGGTGAGATCATAAAAATTCTCGGTGCTGAAGATGAAAATTATATTATTTTTAAAGATGTTGATTTTCTTAATGCTTTTGATTCCAGTAATATTACCCATTTTACCTTTGCGGTAAGCCCGAAGGATAAAAGAGCTGAAACCGCTCCCAAAATAAATTCTAATTCCGGGAATCATTACAATGAAAATGACTTTTCACTAGATCTAAATACAATATCCTTATATCCAAATCCTGTAAAGAAAAATCAGGATTTTACGATTACTTTTCCATCAATGTATAATCTGATAGTTTCTATATATGATGGCGGCGGAAGATTGATATTACTTGATAAAATTAATAATAGATCTAGGTATTATACTAATCATTTACCTGTTCAGAGCTCATATATTATCACACTCACCCAACAAGAGAAAATAGTAAAAACTTTTAAACTAATTGTTGATTAACACACCCATGAAAATAAATTTTAAAAAACTGCCATTTACAAAGAATTCATTTTTACTCGTATGTTTTTTTTCCTGTATGTTTATTTTTGCCAGCTTTACCAAAGAAGACAGACAAAAAGTAAGGGAATTTAAGAATGAATTAATAAATAATTTCAAAAAGGATATAGGTGCTGATTCACGCAACAATAATCCTGAAGAACGGTCCTCCCAAAATTCCATAATAAGAAAGAGTAATTCTTTTTTACAAAAACATTTCTTAAAATCTAAAAACAGAGTACGGCCCGAAACACAGCCTGAGGCACTGTCTATTTCTGATAAACCATCTGCTCATTTAATTTCTTATCCTTCAAAAGAAAAGGAAGGGATAATCGGTGTATTTTCAGATAAGGAGAAAGACCGTATATCGGATAATTTTTTTACTGTTAATATTCCATTTTTTAATAAGAAAGATAAAAACGCTTATTTAGAGTATGATCTTTTTGGTTTGGCTTCTCATCACTCGGTTTCCAGATCTCTCAATCATAATGTTGCCATTGGCGGAGAAGTAATTGTTGCCAATGCACAATGGAGTCATCAGAAAGAAAAACTTGATGCAGAACTTTTAAAACACGGGCTAAATACGATCTTATTTACTTCTCCCTCAGCGGGTGTAAAATATAAGATAAAAAATCTCAGAATCGTTTTTGAAAAAAACATAAAATCAGAGAATATCAATTTAACATCTTTGCTGTCAGGTGATAAGTTATACATAAAAGGGAGTACGGTTAAATCAGAAAATCTTTTTATTAATAATGAAGTTATTCCTATTTATAATGGAGAATTTGAAAGAATAATCCAGCTGACAGAAAATGACAAGCAAAAAAAATCATTTTCAGTAACAAGTAACGGAATTACAAATATTTATAAACTTTCCGCAGATACAAAATCATTCGCGGTTTTAAATAATAATTATTTTAATTCCAGAAAAATAGATATAGCCAATGAGCAGGACTTTAACATCAAATATGAAGATTTAAATGTAAAAATAGAAAAGGAGACATCAGAATCTGCATCAATTGAAGTTTTAAAGCTAAGAGAAAAAGATATTCCCGCTATATCGGGAGGGCTTAAAAATATTACATTAAACAATTCAGGATACAGATTTTCTCTGAGATCGGGACGTCTTAACAAGAAAATAAAAATTACGATTCCTTATGATGAAAAAAAGTTAGGATTAATTTCTCCAAAGGAAATCAGCGTATTTTCTTTTGATTATACTAAGAAACAGTGGAAAATTGTAGAATCAAAAGAAATTGACCAAAAGAATAAGACTGTAACATTTGAAAGTGACGGAGAGGGTGACTACATTAATGGTGTCATTTCCTTACCTGAATCTCCACAGCTAAACTCTTTTGTTCCTACAACAATTAGTGGACTGAAAGCAGCCAATCCTGTTGGGGCTCCTTTGATGCAGCATCCTACAGCTAGCCAGACAGGGGATGCAAACATAAATTACCCATTGATTTTACCGGCCGGTGTTTCGGGTATGCAGCCATCTTTATCTGTTACGTATAGTAGTGGTAATGGAAATGGCTGGATGGGAGAGGGATGGAATATCGCCGGTTTATCATCTATATCAGTAGATATAAAATGGGGAACTCCTACTTTTACTTCAGGTCAGGAAACGGAACTGTATTCAATAGATGGGGAAATGTTGATATATCCTGATGGCTATTTGCCTCACAGACATAACAAAGTTAATCCAGACGGAACTTTTGATACTTCAAGACAAACAAGAAATGGATCAGGCTCAAAAACTTTTTATTTAAGAAGAAACCATGATTTTACCAAAATTGAAAGATTTGGAAATAGTCCGTCTGACTATAGATGGGTAATTACTTCTACAGATGGAACAAAAACATACTATGGTGGTGACCAGTCAACACTGGTTCCAAACGCTGTTTTAAAAAATTATGATGGAAATATTATTCAATGGGGAATATGGAAAACAGAGGATGTGCATGGAAACAATATTATTTATGAATATAAAAATCAGTCTGTCAATAATTTCACAGGAGATGATCAAAACTTAAATGCAGGTTGGACATTTCATATTGACAAAATTTTCTATTCCGGACGAAACGGACAGAAGGGACCCTATAGTATAACCTTTTTTAATGATACTCCACGACCAGATAAACAAATCAACACAAAAGGTATTCTGAAAAGAATTGAACCTTATTTACTCACAAAAATAAATATCGAATTTAAAAATGTAAGCAACCAGCAGTTAATGGTGCGGTCTTATAATTTTTCCTATGATACTGGGATTTTCCAGAAAAGTCTTCTAAGCAATATGAAGATGAAGGTGAATAATCCTTTAACCGATGGTGCTGCATTCGACTATAATTTTGAATATTATGACAATGGCACAGTCTTCGGGGCGCCCATCAATATACAAACTCCAAATACCGATGCGTTTTCGGACGTTGTAAGTTCTATAACAACTCCCTCTAAAATAAGCGCAGATAATAATTTTGAATGGGGATGGTCTTTAAGAACTGGAGCAGGATTGGCGTTACTTAGACCACAATTAGGCGGGGTAAAAAACTTCATGATCTCCTTATTTGGAGGAGCCTCATATCCCCGTATTAAAAGAGGCCAGGAATTGGTAGATTTCAACGGCGATGGAATAGCAGATATTTTATACCGAAAGAGAAATGGTGACAATGGTATTAAGTTAATTCCCGGAAGTCTTGACAGCAACGGACAGCTTGTATTTAATAGTGCTTTTCAATCAGTAGGAAATTTAAACAGCAATTTCTCCCATTCAAAAGGAACAACATGGAATTTGGGGGGAAGTGTAGCATTCAATTGGTTTAAAATGGGATTTGAATTTTCATATATCAATTCTGAAAGTGAAAATGAAACCCCCATTTATATGATGGATGCCAATTCTGACGGATTACCCGATGTTATTAAAGATGATAAAGTTTGGTTTAACCGTAGAAGCGGAAACTCTCAGGAAATGGTTATTACAAGTGATCTTACCGAAAATATGGTCATTACTGCAAATAGTCCTCAGCCTTACACTGAGCCTGAAGAACCTGATGATATTGATCCCGTAAAGCCCAAAAATGATGTGGTGAAGGTTTGGATTGCTCCAAAAAATGGGTTTATAGAAATTTCAGATGAAATAGCAATTGCTTCAGGCCAGGATAATAATGCGAAAGCTGTTTATTCCATAGAAATAAAAAATCCTAATGATGTTTCCAAGCATTGCCGGTTATATTTAAAAGAGCTTATCAATACTGCTAGTCAGAGTATTTCCATCCGTCAGTATAATAGTTATCCGGGAACACCTTTAGGAGTGGCCAACTCAAACAGAATTTATGTAAAGTCCGGCGAAAAAGTATATTTCAGATTGCATAAAAAATCAGGAATTAATTATATAGTCAATACCAATCCTGTAGTAACATATACAGATATTAACGGTAATATTTTGCGTGATGAATTTATTGAAGAACAGGATGGCTATATGCCTAACCAAACAAATTATGATGAAAAATTCTTTTTGAACAACCTCACGAAATCATTTAAGTTTACAGAGGCCGCCAATATCCGTATTACCATTCCGCAGTTTACCATTCCGGCACTTTCGGATAATGTAAAATATTCTATTGTTCTTATTAAAGAAGACACCAGTGTCGCTCAGAATCAGCAAACGACTGTCAATGTAATCTATGAAGAAACAGTTGGCCCATCTTCAGGACAGCCCGTAGTAGTTTCGCCGGTAGATATTAATTATTCCGTTCCACCGCTTAACGCTCCGGATGAAGCTTGGCATTTAAAATTTCTTGTAGAAACAGATTCTCACATCAATAAAGAAATTGAGTGGAATGATATTGTGGTAGAAGGTTATCCTAATGCCTCCTACAAGCATTATGCTGTTGCTCAGTATCCGTCATATCATATCAGGAATCTGAAAAATAAGTTTGACATTTCTACACTCAATAATTTACCCTCCGGTTATGACGAATATTCAATATCAATTAATAAAAACTTTAATTTTACCCCTTCCGTATCCGGTAAATTCATGTATGTCATCAAGCAAAAAGGTATTTTTCTGGATAAAAGAATTGTGGAAATATCTAATGGTGCATTGAAAGAATATACAATAGATTATAATCCGATCAATGGAGATAATCCTATACCTTTCTACAATGGAGTTCCCACAGCTAATATCATTGATGATCAGGAAAAACTGAATATTTTAATTTTCTGTGACACCAATAAAGACAGGCTTGCTTATGAAGCACTTAAGTTACAGCTGAATAATAACATCTTTAATATTTATAATCAGGCAGGCAGCTCAATTTTAAATTATACCACAGAAACATCTATCAATACAGGGGAATACAACGGAGTAAGTGCTATTTATCATAACTGGGGGCAATTTCTTTATAACGAAGCGAGAGATATTATTCCGGCAGCAGGAAGCACCAATCAGCAGCCTCCATTAATTCCTGGTTGTGTGCCGCGTAAAGAAAATGATTGTATTGCTGTGCCGACAGGTCCCAGCGGAAGTACCGGTCCTGCCTATACAATTAACCCAAATACACCGAAAGACCAGTATGGTGCGCTGATTAATGACCAAACGCTTGAAAATCCTTTTCAGTTTAATGTAAACTTTTCTGCTTGTGCCGGGATTACAAATTCTCAGCAATATGCAGAATGTATAGGAGATCAGCTTGCCAATGATTTTCAAAACAATTATGCCAATAATCAGATATTCGGGGCAGCCTCTCCTTTCACTCCTCTGAATCCCTATAAAGCTGATAGAGGCAGAGTATTCAAATGGGTCAACCAGATGTTTTATGAGCAATATTCAGCAATGGGAAGTTTAAGGGATGACGAGACTCCTACTTCGCCTTTTATAGATGATGATCCGGATTCGGACGATATTGAAGTTGCCAATAACCCGAATACCAGAATGTTTGCCATCTCTAAAAAACAGAGAAGCAAATCAAAAACAAAGAATGCGGGAATTGGTTTCGGACTTACTTTTACGAACTCTAGTTCACAACTAAGAGATATTGGGAATATCCAGACCCAGGATTTCTTTGATGTAAATGGAGACAATTATCCTGATATGCTGTATCGCGGTCAGTCGCAGCAAACCAGCATATTAGGTGGTTTGAAGAGTGCTCAAAGTGGGATAGAAGGGGGTTATAAGGTAATTACCAAAATGGATGACTTTATGAACTCGAGAATAATTGCATTCAATTCCCCAGGAGGAAGCAAGCCTGTCGGAAGACAAACCAATAATACAGATTCTAATGCTACAGGAGATACATCTCCTCCATATTCTTTAAATGCGGGTACATCAAACTATCCAAATTCTTATAATAAAACTACAGAATACTGGATGGATATTAATGGAGACGGTCTTCCTGATAAAATTGAAGGAAATACTTTTAAACTCAACTTTGGAACCGGATTGGTTAACGGAAGCATTCCAGGATCCACGGGATCTTATGCAGGCTTTGAAGAGCCCGTATCCAAACCGGTATATTCTGCTTCCTTCGGAATTGGCGCAGGCATCAGTTCTATAGTTAGTGCAGTTCAGGGAGTTGAAATGGGAATAGCTGTTTCCGGAGGTGTAGGTGGCGGATCTTCTACGGCTACTTCAAAAAGATCATTTTTGGACGTAAATGGTGACGGACTCGTAGATATCGTTCAGGTGAATGAAAATACCGGACAAACCAATGTAAAATATAATCTGGGTAACCGTTTTGCAAGTCCCGTTAGTCTTAATGCAAGCCTTTCGGAAGAAACAAAAACGCATAGCGGATATGCCAATCTGAACGGTGGGTATTATATCAATATCCCTTTTATCGTGATTTTTGGTATTCCTCTTGTATATTTAAAGCCTTTTGGAGCGGATCTTTCAGCGAATGTAGGATTATCAGTATCAGAAATAAATAAAGGATTGAGAGATGTTAATGGAGATGGCTTGCCCGACCTCGTTGTTAATACCAATAGTGGGTTAAAAATATTTTATTCCCAGCTTGGTAAAACCAATAAGCTTAAAAAAGTATCGTACGCAGAATCATATAGTGCTGATACCCCAAAAAACATCGGTGCAGCATTTATTATAAATTACGGATTCTCTAAACCGTCTTATAACGATCCGCAATCAAAGCTTGTGATGTCAGAGGTGATCATACCAAATCCTGATGCCTTCTCAGGAACTTATACTTTAAGTACAACAGGGAAAGATATGATCACCCGCTTTGAGTATGAAAATTCCAGATATGACAGAAGAGAGCGGGAAAAATATGGATTTGCTAAGGTTAAAACGTACGAAATGTCTGATAATAATACTGTCTACCGTACAACCGTTCAGAATTTCTATAATCAGAATTATTTCATCCGTGGACTTCTGAAATCCGTGGAAAGTTATGGAGGAACCGGAACATCCAATCTTTTGTCTTCTACAACCAATAGCTATAAACTTTATCAGTTTAATCCGGGAATCAGTCAATTGATAGAAGTTCCTGCAGCTCAGTTTGAATCCTACGACGTTGGCGGAACCGAAGGAAGAAGAATGGGCCGCGTCTTAATGTCCGGCACCACAAAAACTACTTATGAAAACGGAAACTCTATTTCTACAAAAACTGAACTTTTTTATAATAACAAAGGGCAGCTTACGAAATACCAGTATACTAGTCCGTCAACAAGTTACAACAGCATAATTGCTTATCATACGAATCTTAATAATAATATTCAGAATGTTCCGAGCATGATCACGGTTTATCCGGGAACAGGTGCTGCAAACCCGCTTCGTAAAAGATCGACAGAAATTACCAATCTTAATACCGGAGATATTTCTAAGTTTAAAGTATGGCTTACTTCCGGAGATATTGCCGAGACAGATATTACTTATGATCCTTTCGGAAATATCAAAACAATTAAATATCCGCCAAACGAATTCGATCAAAGATCTGAGCTGGAATATTTCTATGATCCTATGGGTAAATATGTAACACAGGTTAAAGACCCTGTTTTTAATTTATCCTCTTATGCCACTTATAATCCATTGATGGATACCGTCCTGGAATATACAGATGTTACGGGCAACAAAATGAAATATAATTATGACGGATACGGAAGGCCGCTTAGCATTATAAGCCCTAATGACTGGCCGTCAATCAATACCATATTGTATGAATATTTCCATACTCCGGTAACCCTTAGTAATGGTAAAATCCTGTATTTATTTAATGCAAAAACAAGGCATCAGGATCCATATAATAACAATGATATAGAAACAATTTCATTTGCGGATGTAACGGGAGATGTAATACAGGTTAAAAAAGATATTGAAATTGATAATGAAGAAAAGATGTCAGTTTCCGGAAGGGTAATCAATGACAATCTGGGAAGAGCGGTTATGCAGTATCACCCTGTATTCGAAGACAAAAATGCAGTCATCAATAATAAATTGACTTCTAATATTGGCCAATATAACACTTCAGCTATATATGATTATAAAGACAGAACGGTGTCTTCCATTGATGAGGCAGGAAATTCTGTTGATAATAAATTCTTCATTGAAAGTAACAGGTTCAGGACGGAAACAACGCAAATGCAGAACGCTTCTGTAGAGATCAAGACAGAAGTTTTTGCAAATGCGGAAGGCAAGACGGTAGAAACCAGAAACTATTTGCCATGGCAGTCTTTGAATACTCTTTTTAACTATAATGAGATAGGGGAGATTATGATAGTTACGGATCCTGAAGGGTTGCAAACCAGCTTTACTTATGACATGGGCGGAAGAAGATTGAGCCAGGACCATCCTGATCGCGGCCGGACTGCCTATACCTATAGTAAAGCAGGACAGCTTACTCATATACGCAACAATAACCTTAACAGCAATGGCGGCGTTCCTATACATTACGTGTATTCTTGCAATAGGTTAATGAATATCGTTCTACCCGATATTCCGTCAGGCCCAAACCCGGCGAATGTTACTTATACCTATGGCACTTCAGGAAACAATACCGGCAGAGTTGTAGAAAAACAGGACGGAACAGGAACCAGCTACTACAAGTACGGCAAAATGGGAGAACTGACTCATGAAGACCGATTTATATATGGTTTCTATATGCCTGCCCTGCTCTTTAACACATCATACCAGTATGATAACTGGAACAGGATCCGAACCATCACCTATCCGGATAATGAAGTTGTTCATTACCAATATGATCTTGGAGGCAATCTTAAGTACATGGCCAATGAGGAAGGATATGAATACATAAAATCTATCCAATACGACCATTACGAACAGCGTACAAAGATCGTTTTTGGAAACGATACGTCTTCGACCTTTACTTATGAGCCGGATATGAGAAGGCTGCAAAATCATCTCCTGTATGATGCTAACAGCAACCCACTTTTAAATGGCACCTACAGCTATGATTACGCGGGTAACATAACAGGAATAGCTAATACCAGTCCTACCACTAACGCAGGATTTGGAGGAAACTATAATTTTGAATATCAATATGATACCCTTAACAGACTTACAAGTTCTTCGGGAAATGCTGTACCCAACCGTAAAGAAGATCTGCCGCCTTCTGCAGTATCAGGAAGCATAACCTCACTGTATCAGACTGACCTAACATATAATATGAGCAGCGGTATCGAAAGGAAAAGACAATATCATGAGCAGGATGGTATAGTAAATACAAATAATACGTACAATAATGAATATATCTATATGGGCGGTTCTCATATGTTAGGTAAAGTTAGCAATAACTCTACAGGGATTACAGAACTTTTCAGATATGATGGCAATGGGAATGTAACCGATTATGAAACAAGTCAGAACGGTACAACCAATTTTTATTGGGACGAGCAGGATCGGTTGAGAGCAGTACACTCTGAAAGAGGCTCATTCCAATATTATGTATATGACGATAAAGGGGAGCGTACTATAAAAGCCAACCTGCAGAACGGATCGGAATTGTACCAGAACGGGGAAATGATTGATAACGGATTGGTATTTGACGGTTTTAAAGTATATCCTAATCCTTATGCGGTCTATAGTTCAGACGGAATGCTCACGAAACACTATTTCGCCGGAGACCAGCGTATTGCAAGCAGGCTGTCGGATTCAGGAGGGATGTTCTACTGCAAACCGGCAGCTTCCAAATCCGGCAAAGAAGGTGACGATGCGCAGGCTGCCGCCGAAACTGATTTTAAAAATTACCTGTCTAAAGCCGGTTATACAACTTCCGACATAGAGAAAGAATTTGGCAAAGCCCCGGCTCCGATGGGCGGATTGTATTACCTGCATGGCGACCACCTCGGCACGGCAACCTATGTTACCAATGAATATGCAGAACCCACGCAATTTTTCTTAAATTTACCTTTCGGGGAAACAATGGTTGAACAGCAGGAGCCAACCGCTTATGTGAACCCGTATAAGTTTAATGCAAAAGAATTAGACAGCGAAACCGGTCTTTATTATTATGGCGCAAGGTATTATAATCCAAGACTAAGCATCTGGTATGGCGTAGATCCGTTGGCGGTGTACAATCCAGTAATGGAAACCCAGTTTTACGGGGATGGGCAGCATAATGGCGGAGTTTTCTATTGGGGCAACCTAAATCCTTATCTCTATACTTATCAGAATCCTATTATTTATATAGATCCAAACGGAAAACAAACTTTTGGACAACAAGTTAAGATAGCTATAAAAAATCCTTTTAAAATCGGATTAATGAGCAGAGCGGGAGGTACTTTAGCAGATAGGGCTGGAGAGTTTTCCAGAAGAGGTGCAACACCATCATCACCTTTTGCTGTCTTAGATCGAAATGGTCCTGTTTCTTCTGATGCAGACAGAGGTGGAGAAAGAGGAGCCTTCAGGCATGCTACATGGATGGCATTCGTAGCTTCTGAATATGGTTCTAAAAATGCAAAATGGGTTGGTGATCTTCATGAAGGTAAATCTACAGATACAAGTCAAACAACAAATATTATAGGAATAATAGGTGCAGATACTGTTGCAGACGAATTAAATAATGAGATAGGTCGAAATTATGGTGAAAGAAATAAAGGAAAACAATCACGTGATATTGCATTAGGAATTTTAGAAATATATCATAATGAGGGGCTATATCAAGTAGAAAAAGCCGATGGAAAAAATACATTTAACGTAATACGAAAAAAACTTAGCGATACTAAATATGATGCTCTTAAAAAGAGATTTCAAGGACTATCAAATGATGGAGTCACTCCAAAAGATAAAGATAAGCCTAACCCTCTCTCTAAACCCACAAGAGCCAGATTATAATCAGATAGTTTAAAGGAATAAACTTAATTAATATGTCTTATTTACGATTTTTAAAAGGAATTTTTTTTGTTTTTTTATCAATTATGTGTTTATTACAGTGTAATAATCATCAGTCAGATGAATTTGATACATTTATTATAAGAAAATATGAAATATGCAATAAGCGTGGTGATTGTTATGTAGATTTAAAAAATTTACCATTTAAATGGGATAAATTTTATATCATCTCAGAAAATCACTTTCCAGAAATATTAAAAGAAAATGATATATCTTTCCTTACTAAAACAGATTATCAAGGAGATATTAAACAAAACCAAAGATTATTACTATTCATTTATAAAGGACAAATAGTGCATAAGATTATTAACAAATATAAGAAAGAAAAATTAATAGATCCTCAGCCCTTAAAAATTGATTTTTATATAGATAATAAAATACCTGTATACTTTTCAAATGAAAATGCTAATTTTTTAATTAAAAAAAATAGAGATACTTATATGCTTTATTGGAAAAATACGGATAACTAACTTACATGTATAAGCAATTTTCACTTTTTTAACAGCAGGAACCCACCGCTTACGTGAACCCATAAAAGTTTAATGCAAAAGAATTAGACAACGAAACCGGTCTTTATTATTATGGCGCAAGGTATTATAATCCAAGACTAAGCATCTGGTATGGTGTTGATCAGTAGGCGGTGTACAATCCTGTAATGGAAACGCAGTTTATGGGGATGGGCAGCATAATGGCGGAGTGTATAATTTTGGGAATTTAAATCCTTATATCTACTGTTATCAGAACCCAGTAATTTATATTGATCCGGATGGAAAGCAAACAAAAGTTGTGAAAGAAGGAGTCTTAATGAATGAAAATTTTAATACTTTGAGATATAAAGAAATATGCTTCCTGATTATAAAAATACGTATAATGCTAGGCAATGGATATATGTCGCTGCTTCAAAACAAAAATCCGAAAATAATACTACTCATTTGTACGGACATGGTAATCACTATGGTGAACGAAGTGCTTTAATGATTTATGATAAAAGAAAAGAGCCAGGAAATAGATATTCAGGAAAATTTAATACTAAAGGAGTAAGAGATTTATTGAATTTTGAAAATATCAATACTAATTTCATTGATAAAAAGGGGGGAATATTATTCTTCATGGTTGTTATGCAAGAGCAGGAGATGGTTCTGTCGCACACACTATGTCAATCGAAATGCCTGACAAATTGATAGTCGGTGCTACTGAGTATCTTAACTATAACAAAGATGGTGAAATTGGCACTTATGATACTGCCGGAAAAAAAGGTCAATGGAGAGTTTATAAAAATGGAAAAGTCATAAAAAAATATGATTGGAACTGGAAACCAAATGCGAAGGACTTAAATAAAATAAAGAAATAAATGATTATGAAAACTTTTTATATATGTGCAATTTTTGTTTTATTTTCTTGTTATAAAAAGAAAGATGAGCATAAATTATCATTAATAATTAAAACTTACGAGTATACATTGAAACCTTGGGATGATGATGCATTTAATAATCCAATTTATTCAACAATAGATACCGATTTTTTCCATATATTATAATATCGAAAAATTAAATTATAAATTTAAGGTTAGTAATGAATTTAACGATAAAATTGATTCTTTATTCTTAAAAAAGTACAGTTCGAACATTTAGCAAATCCGTATTGTCCGTCAGAATTTAAATATGTTTTATTAATTTATCAAGATAAAACTATGAAATATGTCGCTAAATTCAGAGAAACTTGTGAAGAAGGGTTTTTGATAGATATAAAAACAAAAAAAATATCCAAATTAGACTTTGGCTACCAAAATCTTAAAGGTATTTGAAAGATTAAAGAAAATAGTAGAAGCTTATAAAAATTAGCAATACTCCACCGTCGCTTTTGCAAAGTCTTATCACTTTGCAATTTTTTATCCTCCACCTGCGTAAAGTTTACAACTTTAATTAACAATAAACAATCTAACCAAGTTTCTTAAATTTACCTTTCGGGGAAACAATGATTGAACAGCAGGGACCCACCGCTTATGTGAACCCGTATAAGTTTAATGCAAAAGAATTAGACAGCGAAACCGGTCTTTATTATTATGGAGCCAGATACTATAATCCAAGACTAAGCATCTGGTATGGTGTTAATCCGTTGGCGGTGTACAATCCATTAATGGAAACGCAGTTTTATGGGGATGGGCAGCATAATGGAGGATCTTATTTCTGGGGAAATAATAATCCGTACATCTATACATATCAGAATCCTATTATTTATGTAGATCCAAACGGTAAACAGACGAAAGCACAAGCAACTAAAGGTTATAGACCAGGAATTCCAATTCCAGTATTTAAAAAAGGAGATTATTATACCCCATTCCCTATTATTGACGGTACTGAAAAAAAGGTTCGTGAAGGTTTGATCAAGGAAGTAAACTGCATGCTTTAAGTATTCTTGCTTTTACTGCAGTAACTATTGAAGCAGCTAAAGAAGAGTTTGATATTGTTAAAGGTTTAGCAAACAGGGTTTTGAATGCTGTTGGTCAGTTTAGTAATGCTAAACAAAGAAATATTAATAAGAAATTAGGAGAAATTGATGCGGGTAAGGCAGATGGACATCCATATCTTAATGATGGCAGAGATGGCTCACAGATACTACCTAAAAAAGGTAAAACTGGAGATATTAATTATACTACCTATGATCTTAATAAACCACCAACTCAAGAGCAGAGAAAAAATGGAGCTACCAGAGATAAAACAAGAATTGTGACAGGAAGTGATGGTAGTGCTTATATTACTAATCAACATTATAAAAAAGGATCATTTAAAAAAATTAGATAATGAGAGAAGAAGAACTATATGACTTAAAATATGTTTTAGCTGAGTATATCTATCCAAAATTAAAAGCATTTAAAGAAAAAGTTGATAAAAAAGATACTCCAACTTTACCAAATTTTAAAAATGAAGATTATTTTAAAGATAAAAAACTTAGTGTTGATTTAATGTTTGAATTTTGGAGTGAAAAACTCGAAGAAATGCTTTTTCCATTTCAATATTATAATTCTCCTGATAGTTTTGAACATTTAGAAAGGGATATTGTTAAAGAGAAAATAAAAAAAGGATTAGAAATGTTTGCAAAATATTTTGATGACTTATGGATTTAATTGTTTAAACTTATATCCTTCCCTCTTGCCTGCGAACGGCACGTTAGTGTTAAGATAAAGCACACCACTGCAAATATCAGGTATTATTATATTTATTTAAGATATTGCAAGTAAATTCTATTGAATGTATAGGAGCAATTTTTCTTAAATTTACCTTTCGGGGAGACCATGGTTGAACAGCAGGAACCCACTGCTTATGTGAACCCGTACAAGTTTAATGCAAAGAATTAGACAGCGAAACCGGTCTTTATTATTATGGAGCCAGATACTATAATCCAAGATTAAGTATTTGGTATGGTGTAGATCCTTTGGCAGTTTACAATCCAGTAATGGAAACCCAATTTTACGGAGATGGGCAGCATAATGGAGGATCTTATTTCTGGGGAAATAATAATCCGTACATCTATACGTATCAGAATCCTATCATTTATGTAGATCCAAACGGTAAACAAACGAAAGCACAAGCTACTAAAGGTTATAGACCAGGAATTCCAATTCCAGTATTTAAAAAAGGAGATTATTATACTCCATTCCCTATTATTGACGGTGCTGAAAAAAAGGTTCGCGAAGGTTTTGATCAAGGAAGTAAACTGCATGCTTTAAGTATTCTTGCTTTTACTGCAGTAACTATTGAAGCATCTAAAGAAGAGTTTGATATTGTTAAAAATTTAGCAAACAGGGTTTTGAATTCTAGTAGTGAGTTTGAGCCAACTAATGACAAAGACATAAATAAGGAAGTTATTGAAGTAGCTGAAGGAAGGGAACACCAAGAAAAGAGGCCGATGGAAGTACTAAAATTTTCAGAGGCAACGAAGATCGTTCTGGAAAAAAGGGGTATGGTAGTCAAAAAAACTGGATAGGTTCTGAAGAGTACGAGGTTAAAGGGGCTTCTCTATCACATAAGAGAATATTAAAAAGAACTAATAAGGATGGAAGCACTTCGTACGGATATACTAAAGATGTTGATTATAAAACTATTCATGAAATCAAGAAAAAATAGATAAATGCAGATATTACTTAATAATAAAGATTTTGAAATTTATTATATAAAACTTACAAGAAATAAAATTAGTATTGAAGATGAATTGATTTTAAGTTTTAATAAAGTGTTTAGACTGAATATTCTCAATCAAATTGAAGATGGTGCTAAAATAAGTATTATTGCTACATCTATAGATAATATTCCTTTTTATCTTTATTGTACTAAATTTAATACCAACTATATTTATCTTCTAGAAGAATATGAGAATGAAGGTGAAATCCTTATGGACGTAAATATGATAAATGATAATAATGGAGAGGCTGTAGGAAATGTATATAATCAATTTATTGTTGATGTATTCTATAACTGGAGCCAGAATAATGAGATTGATTGGGATATGATCAATATTACAAGAAAAAAAGATTATCTTAAAGCATGTTATTGGTGGGGAGGGCGACGTTTTAAAATTAATGATGTAAGTTATATAATAATCAATGGAGAATTAGTAACCTGTGAAGAAGATATATTTTATTATTTAGGAGAATTTTTCTTCGGAAAGAGAGGTTATTTTGGAAGCAATTTAGATTCTTTACAAGATTTCTTAATTGATATTGTTAAAAATAATGAAATAAAGGCAAAGATAAAATTTAAAAATATTGAACTTATTATTAATCATACAAACAAGTATTTCGTAGATACACTTATATATTTATTAGAAAAAGCCGGGTTTAAGATTGAAATTATTTAATCTTTTGCATGTGTTTGATAATAAATTGATTGAGATTGAAAGAATGAATAATTTGTCCCCATTCTGAAAATATAGCGGACTTCGTCTATAGCGAAAAATTATATTTTACTTCTTTCATAAATCCAGATAATGAAGTGGTTAGAATGTCATAATTACGGTGAAATTATTAAATAATGGAGAACTGGGAAAAATGGAATTTAAAATATGCTATTGCAGAATTTGCTGTTCCAAGACTTAAAGCATATAAAAGTGAAGTAGAAAAAGGTAATAATATCTCTATTCCTACATGGATTATTGATAAGTCATCTACATTTGATCAAGATCATGAGTATACTGATGAAGAAATTAAGAAATTAAATGAGCAATGGATTAAAATATTAGAAAAAATGATATTTACATTTGATAGTTTATTAAATCCCATTAATGATATGGAACTTGAAGAATTACAAAATAGACAGAATGAAGGAATTAAACTTTTTGCAAAATATTATTTTAATCTTTGGGATTAGACTATGTCAATACTTGCTACAATAAATTTCCAATACTAATGATTCGGGCTTTTTTTGGATAATTTTTAGTACTATGCTGATTTATTAGCCGAGGAAATAAAAATTCTGTGTAGCCATCCTAAAAAGGATTATTTAAATGGTAATATCCGATAATAATAAAAAGCAATTAGAACTGTTCATATGTTTTATTAATGGTGATTAGCAAAATGACTAGTCCCAAAAAGTTGATACACATTTTATTAGGGCTGGTCATTATAAAAACCTAGGCTTTTAAATCACCTTTGGAATTAAGGAAAACTATACTGCATGAATTATATAGGCTTAATACCAGTAAATTACGAGGACAAAACATAACACAACAATCTGTAAGCAATGAGACAAAGGCAGCATTTGATTTTGCTGAAAAGAACGCTAAAAAATTAAAATAATGGATTATTTTTCAATTAAAGATGTTTTTAGATTAAAAACCAGAAACAAATTAATTATTGTAGGAAATATTAAATCTGATTCAAAATTTAAAAATCATAAAATAAATTCCATTTTAATAAAAGATATTATGGTGCCAATAAATATTGTTAATGAAACTATTATTGAAAAAGAGTCATACTTAGCACTTACTTTTGATATAGATTGTCTTACTGAAAGTTTACTAGCTGAAATTATGAAATTGAAACAGGGAGAGACAATTAAAATTTTTGAAACTGATAAATAAACCGGTATTAAAAACAATTCTACTGCGCGATTACGGTGATTTATTGTGATATTCTTTTTTAGAAAACCTTAAATTTTCGTGATTAAAAAATTATACATTATTGTTAAGTAGTTGTTTTTCTTAAATTTACCTTTCGGGGAGACCATGGTTGAACAGCAGTAACCCACTGCTTATGTGAACCCGTACAAGTTTAATGCAAAAGAATTAGACAGCGAAACCGGTCTTTATTATTATGGAGCGAGGTACTATATCGAAGATTAAGTATTTGAGAAGAAAATAAAAATGCATGAAAAATAGAATATATCTTCCTTTAAATAAATCAGATTTAGATTTTGCAAATGAGTTATATAAAATTGATGATATATAGACAATTAAAGATGATATTCCAGCATTGCTGGAATGGTTACAAGACTATAATTGGCCTCCAGCTGATCTTATTTGTGAATATTTGCTGAAATTTCCGTTAATAACATATAAAAAAGAAATTTCAGAAATATTGAATAGTAATGATAATGTTTGGAAGTATTGGATATTATTAAGGTTAATTAAACCATCAATTACAAAAAATGATCACTGGCTTATCCCAAGAATTAGGGAGATAATAATGAATCCTTCTGTTGATGAAAAAGGAGAGGAAGTTGACAAAATAGCACAGGAAATCCTTGAAATATTTATTTAAATAATATTAATGTTGTAGAGTGCTTTGGTCTTACTGAAAAATTACTCAAATAAAATTTATGATTGGAATTAGGTTAATAATTGAGAAAAATAAAAAAGAGAAAATAATAAGTCAAGTCAGTACAATTAATTTGTTCAAAGATCTAAAAAACGTGCATATAGAGAATTATAAAATTAAGAATACTTTAGTTTGGGAATTTGAAATTGAACAGGATGTTCTAACTAACCAAATCCTATCAATATTTTCTAACCAATGGAATATAATTTTTAATGAAAGTAATTGTATCAACAGTGCTACCTGTGGGAATAGAATTAAATTTGATGGAATATCATGGATAAATATTGAATTGTATTAATAATTAACGGTATAATCAGAAAGTACTATTCTGAGATCAAACAGTCCTCAAGCCGTGTAAGCAAAATTGTTTGCAGGCTAGGCTCACCCAGGGCGAAAACCGATTCTACTATAGAATTCGCGAAAAATATATTCCTTAATACTATAATCTCATCTGATACTACATAAAAGCAGGATCATTTAAATAACAGATAACCAGATTAGGGATAAGATATTTATACAATTTGAGCACTTTTTTTATTTTCCTTCTCGTCACCTGTCTTTGAGCGGCATCCATGATCTTTTTTAAACAGATCTCCTTTGAGGTGCCATATAAATTGGCATATTCTGCGGCGATGATTTTAATAATCTCGGGATCATTAGTAATTCTGGCAAAATTATTCAGTCTCTTATTCAGGTCAATGGAACCGTAGAAGTTCATTCTGTTGAGATCTACCAGGTAAATTGAATAACTATCGTCCTCCTTACGGATCAGGAAATTATTTGGAGAATTATCGAGAAACTGAATTCCGTCATTATGCAGGCGGAACATAAGCAATGTATATTCTTTTATAATCTTTTCACGGTCGGCAAAAGAGTGGTCACCGAAAACACTGTCCAGGGTCCGTACATCTTCCATTTGTTCGCTGATGTAGTAGCTGGACGTAAGTCCTATGAAATCGTGGTTTTCTATATAAGCAACGGGTCGGGGAGTGTGATAATTCTTTTCAATAAGCATGTGTGCGTATTCAAATGAACGCCGTGCTTTAGATTTCCGGTAAAATTTATAGACATGCCTGTTTATTATATTATGTTGTTTGAAAGATTTAAAATTCAGATGAATCCCTTCAAACCTGAAAAACTTAATCACATTTCGGGAACCGTTACCAATTAATGTCCCTTCGTTTTTAAACTTTTTCAAAGTCGATAGGATGTCATCTTTATATAGTGATAAACCTTCAGCAAAAATCAATTTCATATCATATTTTTTAAATTATATAATTCTATCCTATGGTTGTACGCAGTAAATTCATGATGTCTTCGTTCGTTGTGTGTTGCGTATTTACCGAGAAGCTCTTTGGATTATAAGGCTTGTAGAGATTTTCATCGGTTACCATAAACAAGCCGACCGTCGGTGTTCCGCTTGCACTGGCAAGATGCATGACTCCGTTATCCGCTGCAATAAATACTGCAGTATTGGCTATAAAGCCTCCCATTTCCCTGATATCCTTGCTGTAGAAATGAGGGATGGCAAAATTTAGTTTGGATATATTTTCAACAGGCAAAAGCTCTACGATATTATAATCAGGAAATGTTTCTTTCAATGTATTGTAGAAATCAGACCACCATTGTTCGGAGTAGCATTTATCTCCGGTAGCATTGGTAAACAGGCAAATCGTAGGCTTGTCATTTTGTGTGATGGAAAAAAGTTTCTTTTTCCCGGCTTCTGTTTCTTTGGCATCCAGTTTAATATCCAGATTGGGAATAGTTTCATTATTTTCCGGAACTCCCAGTTCCGACAAAAATTGCCTTAAATTATAAATGCTTTGTTTTGCAGAATGCTGATAATCCTGAATCTTCTCTATATATTTTTCATCAAATTCCCCAAACATTTTGTACCTGGAATTGGCCACCAGAGTTGATATTCTTCCTGATGACGAACCGAAATTGGCATTGATAACCAGATCATATTTTCTTGTACGCAGCGAGATCCAGCCTTTCAGATATTTAAAAATATTGCTGAACGGCTTTTTGGGAAGCTGGATGATCTTATCAATATGAGTGTAATTTTTATAGATGATAGGAGTAATCTGGCCTTTAACGAAGAGGTCGATTTTACTTTCTGGAAATGTATTGCTCACTTCCTGTACCAGCGGACTGAGGAGAAGTAAGTTACCCAGTCGGTGATTTGGTCTGGAAATGAGGATTTTTTTTATTTTAACATCATTTTTTTCAGATTTTTTTAAAGCAGACTTCCCAATATTTTTGGTCAGTCCTCTCATTATTGACCTCCTGAAAAGGTTAATTCCTTTTGGTATTTTCATGAAAAAAAGCAGTATTTAAAACAATCCACAAGGTAATGATAAATACCGATATGATTTCCGGTCTCAACCTGGATCACGATAGTTATTACCTATAGTTAAAATAGGCATTGCAATTTTAGGACCATAAAAACAATTATTAATAATCTTCTGCTGTAACCACGGCTTTTTCCGATTCCAGAACATTGGAGAGGTTAGATCTGAATTGATTAAGTGCCAACAGGCTTTCAAGATGTATTTCACGGTAAAGATTATCCGGGTTTGGGATATCCCATAATCCGCTGTGATGCCATGTTTCAGGGAAATCCCAGTCGGGCCGGTCGATGATCGGATAAATACAGCATCCGTATAAAGGAATACCGCTTTTGATGATGTTTATACATTCTTCACCAATCATTTTAAGCCACGAATATCTCTTATGTTCCGGAATGCTGGTTTCTGAAATTACAACAGGTTTTTCATACCGCAGGTACACCTCTTTTACAAGAGAACTCAGGCTTCTCCAGAGCGGATTTGGCGGCTCACAATCCCAGTCAATACACTGTTGATCATGAATTGTCCATTGGTTGTTAAAATAAAAATTAACACCAATCAGATCCAGATATTCTTCTTTTCCCCGGAGTTCAGGGCATATTTTCCCGCTTAATATATCAAGTACCTGAAACTGTTCCTGATGTCTTTTCCAGGCTTCCGAACATAAATCCGTATCCGTCTGATCCGGTGCTGAAATATGAATAAGCGGTTCTGTAACCATAATTCTTACCGACGGATCTATTTCCTTCATCATTTCGATGCCTTCTATATAAGCTTTCATCAGCATATATTTCACTTCCCATCCCTGATTGATACAGTATGGACTGGTTCCTTTCACTTCACCGCCCAGCCAGGACAAAAAACTGACTTCATTGATTGGGGTAATAATAAGTTCTCCATACGGAACAAGACTTCTGTATTTTTTTACAAATGCTCTGCACAGATGGGCAAAACGGCGCGCAAACATAGGGTGTAAAGGCGTGAGATCATCAGGAAAACCAAAATGACAGATATCCCAGACCACCTGAATATCATGTTTATGAGCATGAATGATAATTTCTTCTACCTGGCTCCAGTCGTACACAAAAGGCTTTTTTTCTACATGGCTCCACCTGATTCCTTCCCGTACAGTGGTAATAGCTATTTCGCGGAGTCTGGCATAATCTTCATTAATAAACCGGTCATGTCCCGTTAATGAAATAAGATCAATTCTTTCCCCGAAGGCATTTTGATGGTCTGCACATTCAAAACCTCCCATAATAAAAGAACGGAAGGGATTTTCGGACACTGATTTATTGATTATCATTCTCGTTTTCTTTTGAAATTTTACGAAACAGCGCTAACGACTGAGCTACCACCTGATCCATATTGTAATATTTATAAGTTCCCAGGCGTCCGGTAAAATATACATCCGGCGTTTCATCCGCAAGTTTTTTATACTGGTTATAGACCTCCTGATTTTCCTTTCTCGGAATAGGATAATAAGGATCTCCCTCACCCGTAGGATATTCATAAACAATGGCTGTTTTCAGATGTTGCTGACCGGTAAGATGTTTAAATTCAGTAATTCTGGTGTATAGATTCGAGGTAGGATAATTAATCGTACCGCTTGTCTGATACTTATGCTGATCAAGTGTTTCAAACCGGAAATCAATGGAGCGGTAGGGTAGTTTACCAAAACGGAAATCAAAATAGCTGTCAATAGGTCCTGTAAAGATCAGCTTCTTATGCGGAATCATATCAACGATATCTTTATAGTTCGTATTCAGCATAATATGAATATTGGGATGTGACAGCATTTTTCTGAACATCTCGGTATAACCATTTTTAGGCATTGCCTGGAAGATATCCGTAAAATAACGGTCGTCACTGTTGGTTCTTGTCGGAACCCTTGCCGTAACCGACGCATCAAGATCTGAAGGGTCAAGGTCCCATTGTTTTTTGGTATACCCCCTGAAGAACTTTTCGTACAACTCTTTTCCCACTGCATTGATCACGACATCTTCCGAGGTCAGAACCGGTTTTCTGGCTTCAGCTTTAGATGCCAGAAACTCTTTTACTTCAGAGGAAGAAAGATTGCTTCCATAAAGTTTATTAATGGTTGTAAGATTAATGGGAATAGGAACAAGCTGTCCGTCTACGCTTGCTAAAACACGATGTTCATAAGGCCGCCACTCGGTAAACCGGGAGAGGTATTTAAAAACCTCTTCAGAATTTGTGTGGAAAATGTGAGGTCCGTATTTATGAATCATAATTCCTTCCTCATTATAATAATCATACGCATTGCCCCCTATATGATCTCTTTTGTCTACAATAAGGATTTTTTTCCCCTGGTCCGCAAGGCGTTCGGCAAGCACAGATCCGGCAAACCCGCAGCCAATAATCAGAAAATCATACATGAATCCCGTTTTTTTCTTTAACTTTATTTATCAATAATCTCATTTTATTATAGGTGTTGTCCCATGAATCATCGGCAAGAAATTCATCTACTTTCAACAGCCATTCTGTGCGCGAGTCCTTTTGAAGTTCCTCTTCTCCGGAAGCTATAAAAGCCTCTGCATTTTTGGCAATGTAAACAAGATTCTCTTCACCGTAAGTTCTTACAATATCTTTAATAGGGCTGGAAATCACGGGAAGACCTGCCGAAAGATATTCAGGAGTTTTTGTAGGGCTGATAAATTCTGTGGATTCATTAATGGCAAATAAAACCAACGCGATATCCCAATGGCTGATATAGCCGGGAAGCTCTTCATATTTTTTAGGGCCTAAATAATGGATATTTTCTGCCTGCGGAAGTTCTGCAGGATCAATTTTTACCACCGGTCCTATGATAACGAAATGCCAGTCGGACTTTTTTTGAGAAACTTCCTTCAGTAAAGCCGTATCAAACCTTTCATCAATTACCCCAAAGAAACCGAACCTTGGATGCGGAATATGTTTTTGATCCGGATGGTCCGTTACATGATAGCGTGCCTGCTGGAAATGTTTTTTATCAATGCTGCTCGGAAAAGGATGAATGTTGTGATGACGGTCTTTTTTCGCTTCATAAAGCGAAACACCGCCGGTAAAAACAATGTCGGCTTTACGGAAGAGCTCTTCCTCATATTCCAGTAACTGAGGCGGAGCAAACCGGAATGCCGACAGCTCGTCCATAGAATCATAGATTGTAATTTTAGGAGTCAGATGCGAAGTATATTCCAAAGCCATAGGCGTATAATACCAGCACAGATATTCCCGGATGTTATGATCTCTGAGGAAGTTATTGATCTGTTTAGCCATACGTCTTTTAAAATCAACTTGATGATCTTCTAAATAAATAACAACAACTGAAACGCCGTTTTGTTGGGTCAATTCATAAGAATCGGGACCAATCTTGGGTTCTTCAAAATAGAAAACATTATACTGTTTTGCGAAGCGGGTAAGCAGATGTTGCGGTCGCTGAAATACGAAATTCCACCGGAGGTGGCTGAAGCATAGAATATTTTGCATTAGGTGTGATATTAAGTAGTCATAAAACTACAGTTTAAAAAATGGCAGATTCATGACCCGGGTCATAAATAAAGTAGTTTCTTTTCTAATTTTATACGGCCGAGAAAGCTTTTGACTAAACTCAGTTTTAAATAAAAATATCTTTAAATCTAATTAAAATGATACCCGTTAATATATTACCATTTTTCACACTCTTTAATTCGGAATGGCAAAAAGGTAATGAGGATATACTGATAAAGGGACTGGCGAATACCAAGTCCCCTGATCATACTGCCGATTATTTTGTCAGCTTCAGTAATGTTAAATTCGGAATGTAAATTACTTCACTTTATCAGCTCAAAAGTCTGCATTTAATTTAGCCGCTACCATAATGTGCGGACTGAAACACAGCAATTCCCGGTCTTTTTCGGTAATCTGAATCAATCTGAGAAGCTGGCTGCGTTTCACCGGATCTGCCCAGCTTTCAAAAAAACTGCCATCAAGCCAGGCCAGGCCCTCTACGGGAACCATCTCAATCGTCTCAAAACCGGCAAGGCTAAATTCTGTAAGTAATTCTGAAGGACGGTGGTAAAATCCTGCTGGCAGCATAAACGGAAATTCGGACGGAGGTTCATGAATACCCGAAGATAGTTCTTCAGTGCACATTGCCAAAATATCATGGTGATAAATAAGACCACTGTGAAGAGCAGCAACCGCAGATGCTGAATGGGTAATGGCAAAACCCAAAATTATCCCGTCTTTTTTCAGTTTACGCCCAGCTTCACGAAGTGCAGCGATCCGTTCATCTTCATGTTGTAAATGATACAGAGGACCGTGCATAATGATCAGATCCTGGCTTGCATCATCCAGCGCAAGATGGCGTGCTTCTCCTTGAATACACCTGAAAAAGTTTTTTCCGGAACGCTTTTTAGCCTGATTGATATGCTTTTTTACCGGATCAATTAGTGTAACATCATGACCTAAACCGGCCAGCCACTGAGCATAATGTCCCGGGCCACCGCCGATATCGGCAATTTTACCTGATGTAGTAAGATATCGGCTGATTAATATTTTATTGCGTTCGAATTCAAGAGGTCCCAAACCTGTGGAAAGTCTCAATTCTTCCTGACTTTGTGTATAGAATTGATCTATAGATGAATCTATAAATTTCATAATTGTTTCATTAAAATTAATAATAAGAGTTATGAGCCGGCTTAGAATAAGCTGGCTGAAACGCAAGGATGCGTCTGTACGATATTTATGAAACAATTTTAATGAACCAAAGATAAAAAAATATTGCCGATTATAATTATTGAGCATAAAATGAATAAAATTGACTGACAGGTAAGGACAGGATGCTCCGGATGCTCAAAAACTATATTTTTATTTTCGTTTATTAGCAAAACAAAACCGGTTATGACATTTCAAAACATATCAAAGCTTCTATTTTCTTTTTCTTTTCTCTTTTTCTTTTCCGGATTAAAAAGTCAGGACAAATTTCCGGACGGAACTGCTATTCCAAAATGGTTTAAAGAAAATAAACCCACCGACATCAACAAACTGGGTAAGAAATACATCATTACCGATAACGGATTAAAAAATGACAGCACCATCCTTCAGACAAAACAATTTCAGGCTGTTATTGATAATGCAGCCAATAACGGAGGAGGTGTCATTATCGTTCCGAAAGGAACTTTTTTGATCAGCTCGGTTTTCTTTAAACAGGGAACGCATTTATATCTGGAAAATGGGGCAAAGCTAAAAGGCAGTGACGATATCAACGATTTTCCCGTGGTTACAACAAGAATGGAAGGGCAGACCGTAAAGTATTTTCCGGCTCTTATTAATGCAGATGGACTGGATGGGTTTACCATTTCAGGAAAAGGAACTCTTGACGGAAACGGACTGAGATTCTGGAAATCCTTCTGGAAAAGACGCGAATGGAATCCCAAATGCACCAATATGGATGAAATGAGACCAAGAATTATCTACGTTTCCAATTCAAAAAATATTCAGATTGAAGGAATTACCGTAAAAAATTCACCTTTCTGGAGTACACACTACTATAAATCTCATTTTGTTAAATTATTAAATCTTACCATTTTAGCGCCAAAAGAACCGGTAAAAGCACCCAGTTCAGATGCGGTTGATATTGATGCCTGTACCAATTTCTTAATTAAAAATTGCTATATGTCAGTGAATGATGACGCTATTGCTTTAAAAGGAGGAAAAGGCCCAAAAGCTGATTTAGACCCCAACAACGGTGAAAACAGAAATATTTTAATTGAAGACAATACGTTCGGATTCTGCCATTCGGTTTTAACCTGCGGAAGTGAATCGATTCATAATTACAACGTGCTTCTGCGTAACTCTGTGGTGAAAGATCCTTCAAGATTACTGCATTTGAAAATGCGTCCCGACACGCCACAACATTATGAATATGTGACCGTTGAAAACATCAGAGGAAACGTAAAAACATTCCTCTATGTAAAAGGTTGGAGCCAGTTTTTTGATCTTAAAGGTGAAGAAAAACCGAGAAAAGGATTAGCCAATAATATTACATTGAAAAATATTGACATTACCTGTGAAACCGCTTTTTCTGTTGAAAAATCAGATTTGTTTGAGCTGAAGGATTTCACTTTTGAAAACCTGAAAATTAAAGCGCTGAAGCCTGAAGAGCAGAATTTAGTTAATATTAAAAATTTGAAGCAAACCAAAGTCAGTGTTACCAAAATTACTTCTCTGAACCAGACTTACGATAAAAAAGACGATTCCGATATTTCTGCAAAATGACAGTTTTCTCCAAAATATTCTTTCTTTTATGTGCCTGTTCACAACTCCTGTATTCCCAATTTAAGGAAGTCCGATTCCTGAGCGGAACAGATGCGGAACACACCAAAGAATGGGATTTTTGGGTAAATTCAGGAAGAAAATCAGGGAACTGGAACAAAATTCAGGTGCCGTCACATTGGGAACAGCAAGGCTTCGGATCGTATAATTACGGTCGGGATTATGTAACGTACGGCAGGAATTTTAAATTTCATGACGAAACAGGTTTGTACAAACACAAATTCACCGTTCCAAATTCCTGGAAAGGAAAAACCGTCAACATCGTTTTTGAAGGTTCAATGACCGATACCGAAGTGAAAATCAATGGGAAATTAGCCGGAGAAATTCATCAGGGCGCTTTTTATGAATTTAAATATGATATTTCAGACAAATTAAATTTCGGAAAAGAGAATGTTTTAGAAGTCAAAGTTTCCAAAATGTCAGCTGACAAATCCGTTAATAATGCAGAGCGTTTGGCAGATTACTGGATTTTGGGAGGGATTTTCCGGCCGGTTTATCTGGAAGCAAATCCTAAAGAACACATTTCGCGAACGGCCATTGATGCAAAAGCAGACGGGACTTTCCATTCGAATATTTATTTAAATGAAATTAATTCTGCCAACAATCTGAAGGTCGAAATTTTCGATGTTAAAAATAATTTAGTTGGTGAATCTCAGATTCAGATACAAAAAGGCGACACCTTAAAACAGATTCAGTTTTCCGTTAAAAATCCAAAACTCTGGACAGCAGAAACGCCCAATTTATACAAGGCAAAATTCAATTTAAATAAAAACAGAAAAAATATCTTCCATACCGAAGAAAAATTCGGTTTCCGAACGATTGAAATCCGAAAAGGCGACGGAATTTTTATCAATGGAACCAAAGTTAAAATGAAAGGCATCAACCGTCATGTTTGGTGGCCGGAAACGGGAAGAGCTGTTACGGAAAACATCGATTTAATGGACGTTCTGCTTATCAAGGAAATGAATATGAACGCTGTTCGCTGCTCTCATTATCCGCCAAATAAATCGTTTTTAAAGATTTGCGATTCGCTTGGTTTATATGTTTTGGATGAATTGGCGGGGTGGCAAAAAAAATACAGCACAGAAGTTGGAAAAAAACTTGTGAAAGAAATGGTGGTGAGAGATGCAAACCATCCTTCCATTATTTTTTGGAGCAACGGAAACGAAGGCGGACATAATTTTGATCTCGACTCAGAATTTGCAAAATACGACTTATCCAACCGTCCTGTCATTCATGCCCATCACAAGCCCGGAAATGCTTTCAACGGAATCGACTGCAATCATTACGAAGATTATTACAGTACCCAAAAAATTCTCGAAGGTGAAAATATTTATATGCCGACTGAATTTCTTCACGCTCAGGACGATGGTGGCGGCGGAACTTCTTTAGCAGATTATTGGGAGCTTCACTGGAATTCCAAAAAAGGAGCAGGCGGATTTCTTTGGGCTTTCGTGGATGAAGGTTTGGTACGGACAGATTTTAATAACCAGATTGATGTGAACGCCATCAACGCTCCCGACGGCGTTTTAGGTCCGCATCGCGAGAAAGAAGGAAGTTTTTACGCCATCCGTGAAATTTACAGCCCTATAAAAATTGATTTGAAATCGTTGCCTAATGATTTTAGCGGAATTATTCCAGTTGAAAACCGCTATCATTTTACGAATTTAAAAAACTGTCATTTTGAATGGAAATTAGTCAATTTCAAAACACCATTTTCTTCTGAATCCGGATTTGATATTGTTAAAACAGGAAAAATGCAATCGCCGGATATTCAGTCAACTGGAAAAGGAAATATCAATCTGAATTTACCTTCAGACTGGAAAGAAAGTGAAGGGTTATTATTAACGGCAACTGATGCTTTCGGAAAAGAAATTTACACCTGGACCTGGAAAATCAAATCTAATAATGAAATTTCAAGACAGCTTTCAAATCTATTAATTAAAACAAATCCTGTTTCTATCGTTGAGAATGATTCGTTATTTATTTTAAGATCAGACGAGAAGGAATTTTCCATCGGAAAAAAAGATGGTTTACTGAAATCAGTCATTATTGATAAAAAAGGTAAAAAAATGTCTTTTAAGAACGGGCCTGTTTTCGTGAACGGAACAATGGAATTATCATCGATAAAATCCTTTGCGGAAGGTCAAAATCAACTGATTGAAGTAAAGTATAAAAACGGAAATAAAATTATTTGGAAACTCAATCCGAACGGAATTCTGGAATTGAATTATGAATATTCATTGTCGGGAGATTATCAGTTTGCAGGGGTTAGTTTCGATGAACCTGAAAACTATATTATCAGTGCAAAATGGCTCGGGAAAGGACCATATCATGTTTGGAAAAACCGGTTGCAGGGACAAACTTATAATGTTTGGCAGAATTTGAAAAACTCAACAAGAACCGGACAATCACCGTGGATTTATCCTGAATTTAAAGGCTATTTTGATGATGTTTCGTGGCTTCAATTGGATACAGCGGAAGGGAAAATTACGGTTGGAACCAAGGAAGAAAAAATGTTTGTAAGACTTTTTGATTTTTATGGAATTTATGGAGCAGAAGGTTATCCGAAATTGCCAACAGGGAATATTTCATTTCTCGATGCAATCCCGCCGTTGGGAACGGTTCTGGCATTTAATATTAACGATAAAACAGAATCTTTAGGCCCGGAAAGCGAAACGAATCATCTGAACGGAACATTTAAAAGAACATTGTATTTCTATTTTGGATTGCCGGATTTAGGTGATGAAAATAAACAGTTTACCATGCCAAAAGAAAATATTTTAACAGATTAAAAATGAAAAGTCAAATACCGTTTTTAATGCTTTTTGTAAGTTCGTTTTTGTTAGCTCAACAGACGACTTTCAAATTCGATCTTGGCGGTAAAAGGGTCGAAAGCGGATTTATTCCTGTTACTTCAACGTCAAAATTTGATAAAAAAACAGGCTACGGATTTATGGATATTTCCGGTTTAAAATCTGTTGATAACGGTGGTAATGCTCTGACGGGAGACTTTATCACGAGGGACAAACCTTTCTATTTTTCGGTAGTTATTCCTGAAGGAAATTATGATATTCAACTGAATTTAGGTGATGCAAAAGGAATTTCTGAAACAACAGTTCGGGTTGAAAACCGTCGACTGATGATGAATGACGTCAAAACAAAAGAAGGCGAAATTGCGGAAAAAACAATTACGGTTCATGTAAAAGACAGCATTATCAGAAATCAAAAGGGACAAAATATAGGAATTGTAAAACTAAAACCAAGAGAAAGAAAATACCTGCATTGGGACAATTTGCTGACGATTGAATTTAATGATAAAGCTCCGAAAGTTTGTTCGGTCATTATTCAGCCCAATAAAACGGCGAAAACTATTTATTTAACTGGTGATTCAACAGTTGTTGATGCGCAGTATGAACCGTGGGCGTCGTGGGGACAGATGTTGCCGTACTTTTTTATTCCGAATGAAGTGGTAATTGCCAATTATGCGGAAAGCGGAGAAACCTTAAAGGCATTTGAAGACCGTCATAGAATCGATAAAATCTGGGCTCAGATAAAGCCCGGCGATTACTTGTTTATCCAGTTCGGACACAACGACCAGAAATATGGAAACAGCGAAAAATCAGGTTACAGAAAACGTTTGAAAGATTGGATTTTGAAAGCCAAAGAATTAGAAGCAACTCCTGTTTTAGTTACCTCAATGAATCGCAGAGTTTTTGATGAAAACAATAAAATAATCAACACGCTGGATGATTTTCCTGATGCGATGAGGGAAATTGCAAAAGAAGAAAAAGTAGATTTAATTGATTTGAATGCATTAAGCAAAACTTTATTTGAAGCGATGGGACCGGAAGCGGCCAAGAAAGCTTTTGTCTACTATCCGGCGAATTCTTACCCGAACCAGCCGACAGCTTTAGCCGACGACACGCATTTCAATACTTACGGAGCGTACGAACTGGCAAAATGTGTTGTAAAATCAATCGTTGAACAAAACTTACCTTTGAAGAAATATATTTCAAAAAATTATAAAAATTTTAATCCCAATAAACCCGATGATGACGAAAAATTCCACTGGCCGGAATCTGTTTTTATGGAATCTTTAAAACCTGATGGGAATTGATTGGAAAAACACTAATAAAAATCTTTGATTTTTAAACTAATGTGTTCTTCTAAGCATTGGAATCACAAACTTAAACAACTAATGTGTTTAAAAACTTTTGTGACTTTTGTGGTTAAATTAAACAAGTAAAAAGTGAATATTCGTAAAATTATAAAAATAAGCATTCTCTGTTTTGCCTTCGGAAATCTCTCCGCACAGAATCCGTGGCCAAAAGTAACCAACACCGCACAGCCCTGGACACGCTGGTGGTGGATGGGAAGTGCTGTTGATGAAAAAGGTTTAGACAAACAATTGACAACCCTTTCCAAAGCAGGTTTCGGAGGTGTTGAAATAGTCCCAATTTATGGCGCGAAAGGTTTTGAAAACAACTACATCAATTACCTTTCCCCGGAATGGATGAAAATGCTAAAATTCACGACAGATAAAGCAAAAAGTCTGAATATGGGCGTTGATATGGCAGTCGGCACAGGCTGGCCGATTGGCGGGCCACAAGTGAATGAAGAAGATGCTGCCACAAAAATGATTGTCCAGACTTATGAAATTCAGCCCAACGAAAAATTTTCTGAAAAAATTGTTCTGAAAGATGAAAAACAGAAGAACTTAAAAACAATAAAACTCGATATTATAACGGCTTACAATGAAAAAAGTGAAGCAGTTGTTTTAACGGATAAAGTCAATGCAGACGGGACTTTAAACTGGATGCCAAGCGCAGGAAAATGGACAATCTACGCAGTTTTTGCAGGCAAGACTTTGCAGAAAGTAAAACGTGCCGCTCCGGGTGGTGATGGCTATACGTTAGACCATTTTTCACCTAATGCAACCAAAGATTATCTGAAAACTTTTGATAAAGCTTTTGGAAATTCAAACTATGGAATCCGTTCGTTTTTCAATGACAGTTATGAGGTTTATGGGGCAGACTGGACGGCAAATTTTAAGGAAGAATTTAAGAAAAGAAGAGGTTACGATTTAGCTCCTTACATCAAATATTTGGTAGAGGATAATGAAAGTGAGATGGCAGGAAGAATAAAATCCGATTACCGGGAAACGATGAGTGAGTTGATCCTTCATAATTTTACCGAAAATTTTACCAATTGGGCACATTCTAAAAATTCTAAAAATACCAACCAAGCACACGGCTCACCGGGAAATTTGCTGGATTTATACGCCGCAGTCGATATTCCGGAATCTGAGACATTCGGAAGCACAAAATTTGATATTCAGGGTTTGAAAAGAAATCTGGAAGATATCAATACAAAGGAAGTTCCCGATATCAATATGCTGAAATTTGCCTCTTCAGCAGCCAATATTATAGGAAAACCTCTCATTTCAAATGAATCTTTTACCTGGCTGACAGAGCATTTCAAAACGTCCTGGTCGCAGGTAAAACCGGAAGCGGAACAGATTTTCCTTTCGGGAATCAACCATATTTTTTACCACGGAACGACTTATACGCCGGCTGATGTCCAGTTTCCGGGATGGCTGTTTTATGCTTCAACCAATTTTGTCCCGGAAAATTCTTTGTGGCCGAATATCAAAGGTTTAAATTCTTACATCGAAAGAACGCAGTCTGTTCTGCAAAGCGGAAAATCTGACAATGAAATCCTGATGTACTGGCCGGTGTACGATCAGTGGTCAAACCCGAAAGGAAAAGATATGGCGTTCAAAATTCATAATATTGAAAAATGGCTGCATCCTACTGCGTTTTATGAAAATCTTGAAAAATTAGGGAAATCCGGATATTCGCTGGATATGATTTCGGATAAATTGATTGCTGAAGCACAGCTTGAAAACCATGAAATTAAGGTTTCAAAAAGTGGAGGTTCTTACAAAGTTTTAATTATTCCTCAACTGACTTATTTGCCTGAATCTACTTTAAAAAATATCTTGAATTTAGCTCGGAATGGAGTATCCGTGGTTTTTCAAAGCCAACCGAAAGATGTTCCGGGGAATGTTGAAGTGGAAAAAAGAAGAAACGAATTACAGTCTTTATGGAGACAAATTCCTTTTCAACAAAACGGAAATATAAAATCTGCAACCTTTGGAAAAGGAAAGATTGTGTTGAGTTCTGATGTTGAAAAAGCGTTGGAATTCTTAAAAATCGAAAGAGAAAAATTGACGGATACAGGACTGAAATTCGTCAGAAGACAGTTTGATGACGGAAAATATTATTACATCGTGAATCATACTTCAAAAGAAATTAATCAAAACATTCCATTGAATTTTACAGGAAGAGAAGCTGTTTTAATGAACCCTGAAAATGGTGAGTTTGGAACTGCCGAAATGCATAATAATTCGGTAAAAGTTCAACTGAAATCAGGAGAATCTTTAATTATAAAAATTTCAAAAAATAAAGATTCTTCACTTCCACGATGGAAATATATTGAGAAAACAGACGAGCCGTTCGTTTTAAACCAGCTCTGGAATTTGACTTTCACAGAAGGAGGTCCCGAACTTCCGAAATCTAGACTTTTAACGAAACTTCAGCCTTGGACGAATTTCACGGAAGATGCTCAAACACAAAGTTTTTCTGGAACCGGAGTCTATACGACAGCATTCAGATTAAAGAAAAATAAAGCCGACGATTTTGTGCTCAAGTTTGACAAATTATATGAAAGCGCAAATGTGATTGTCAATGGTCAGTACGCCGGAATTGTATGGAGTCTTCCGTTTGAAATCAATATTGGTAAATACCTAAAAAAAGGTAAAAATACCATTCAGATTGAGGTTTCTAATTTGATGGCCAACCGAATCCGCTATATGGATCAGCATAAAATCCAATGGCGAAATTACCATGAAATCAATTTCGTTAATATCGGTTACAAACCGTTTGATGCGTCAGATTGGAAGGTGCAACCTTCAGGTGTGGATGGCGAAATTCAATTAATTCCTGTATATTATTCGAAATAAATTCTTGTGATGCGTCGAAATAAAATTAAACTTTGTGATCTTTGTTAAGTGAAACGCCTTGTGAACTTAAAAAAGATTAGTAGTAAAAAAAATATTTGCGGACTTTGCGTTAAAAATTACAGCAGAATAAATTGAATTTATATATTAAATAAAGACTTATGAATAAAAATATCGTAAAAACATTAGCATTAGGAAGTCTACTAGCATTCGGATTTGCCAATGCTCAAAACAAACCGAGAGTCGTTCTGGACAACTTTTTCAACAATGAAAAAAGAGAAAATAAAGAAACCAAAGCTTTAGAATCATGGCATTACACATGGAATGACACTACTAATGGCGGATTTTCTTTACTAGGCGAACTTTTCCAAAAACAAGGCGCGGAAATCACTACTTTGACGACAGCTCCTTCAAAAAAAGATTTGAAAAACGCTAATATCTATATCATCGTAGATCCGGATATCGACAAAGAAGCGTACGGCGGAAAAGCCAATCTCATAGACTCAAAAACCATTAAAAACGTGGTGGAATGGGTTAAGAACGGAGGAGTTTTGGTTTTAATGAGCAACGACAACGGCAATTCCGAATTTGAACATTTCAATAAATTAGCTGGTGAATTCGGTATTCATTTTAATGACGACAGCTACAACCGTGTTCAGAAAAGAGAATTTGAGCAGGGAAAAGTAATGGTTCCTGCCGGAAATGAGATTTTCTCTGAACAGAAATTATATATGAAAGAAGTCAGTTCAATAGATGTGAAAGCACCTGCAAAAGCTATATTGACAGCGGAAGGGAAAAATATCGGAGCTGTTGCAAAAGTCGGCAAAGGAACTGTTTTCGCTCTAGGAGATCCTTGGTGTTATAACGAATATATTGACGGCAAAAAACTTCCGGCAGACTTTACTAATTATCAGGGAACTGAAGAATGGGTAAAGTGGTTACTGAAGAGGAGTTATAATAAATAATAGAATCTGTGCAATCGATTGAATTTAATTTTTTGGGCAGCTTTTCCTCCTTCCACTCCCGCTTTTTTGTCTCCGCTTTGCTGCGACAAAAAGAGCTCCGTTCAAGTAGGGCTGCAAGCAATTCAAATTGCAAAACCTTATAGGTTTCAAAAACCTATAAGGTTTGTCAAAAACATAATATTCAATGCAAAATCAATAGAAACGGGCTTTAGCCCGTTTAATAAAAAGAGATTTCCAATTCGGCTTTAGCCAAAGCTTACTAAAAAAGATTTATGAAAATCAAATATATCTTCATTACATCCGCCATTTTTCTTTCACAAACCATTTCTGCCCAGAGACAAATGGAATACCTGAAAAGAGGAATTGTCGCTATTCCTGCAGATTCCGGCATTTTTGTAAGTTGGCGCCTGCTGGGAACGGAAGCTCACAATACCCATTTCGATGTATATCGTACCGAAAATAATCAGACCACAAAACTGAACGAAAAGCCTTTGCTCAACGAAACCAATTTTTTAGATAAAACAGCCGATAAAGGAAAGAATTATACGTATTTCATACAATCAAATACGAAAAATCAGGAAGTTGACCAGGATTTTGCGAAATATACGGCCAACCAGAAACCGTATTTGTCAATACCTTTAAAAACACCTGAAGGTTACACGCCGAATGATGCTTCTGTTGCCGATCTGGATGGTGATGGAGAATATGAAATTATTCTGCACGAGACAGGAAGATCGAAGGACAACAGCCAGAAAGGAGAGACAGACCCGCCGATTATTCAGGCTTATAAACTGAATGGCCAGTTTTTGTGGGAAATTAGTTTAGGCAAGAATATCAGGGAAGGTGCCCATTACACACAGTTTTTGGTGTATGATCTGGACCAGGACGGGAAGGCAGAAATTGTAATGAAAACTGCTGACGGAAGCAAAGACGGAAAAGGAAAATTCATTGGTGATCCGACTAAAAATTATGTCAACGAAAACGGAATGATCCTTTCCGGACCGGAATTTCTGACAGTTTTTGACGGCCAGACCGGAGCTGAAATTCATACGGTCAATTACCAGGTTCCGAGATTTTCGGGAAGTTTAAACCCAACCAGTGATGAGATGACTGAAACCTGGGGTGATGCCAAAGGCAACCGCATCGACCGGTTTTTAGGAGCTGTCGCTTACCTTGACGGAAAAATGCCGAGCGTGATTATGTCACGAGGATATTACACCAGAACAGCAATTGCAGCGTGGGATTTTAAAGACAAAAAACTGAGTCTTCGCTGGCTTTTTGATACTGAAAGTTCGGAAGAAAACAAACAATACCGCGGACAGGGAAATCATAACTTAACGATTGCCGATGTCGATAATGACGGAAAGGATGAAATCGTTTTCGGGGCAATGACGGTTGATGATGACGGAAAAGTGTTGAACAGTACAGGCTTCGGTCACGGCGATGCTTTGCACGTTGGAGATTTAGACCCATCTAATCCGGGACTGGAAATTTTTGATATTCAAGAGAGATTTGATGATGCGGGAGCACATTTCAGAGACGGGAAAACGGGAAAGGTATTGTGGAAGTTACCTTCAACCGTATACAGCAAAGCCGGTAAATTCCAGGGACCGGGAAGAGGATTATCTTTAAATATAGACCCTCGGCATGAAGGTTCGGAATGCTGGGCTGCCGGAGCTGGACTGAAAGGAGTTTACACCGCCAAAGGCAAAAAAATCAGCGACAAAAACCCTTCCGTTAATATGGGAATCTATTGGGATGGCGATTTTTTAAGCGAAATTCTGGACGGAACCATTATTTCAAAGTGGGACTGGAAAAACGAAAAGTCAAACCTGATTTTTGATGCCAAAGATTATCAATGTGAATCGAATAACGGAACAAAGAAGAATCCTTCTTTAGTCGCAGATTTATTCGGGGACTGGCGCGAAGAAGTGATGTACAGAACAGCAGATAATCAGGAATTAAGAATTTTCAGTACAACCATTCCCACGAAGCACAGATTGTATACTCTAATGCACAATCCGCAGTACAGGTTAAGCATTGTCTGGCAGAATGTCGGCTACAATCAGCCGCCGCATACCGATTATTATCTGGATGAATCGGTAAAAGAAGTTCCAGAACCAAATATTTATACGGTTAAACCTTAATAATTTTAATTTAAATATAAAATGAAAAGACTATTAACAACAGGCCTTTTTGCAATCATTATCACGGGAATGATTTCCTGTTCGGTTCAAAAGCAAAGTACAGCGACAAATGCGAATCTTCCGGATAAAAAGGAAGTTTTGGAAGTTGCAGAACGCGCCAATCAATATTTTATGAACAAATGGCCCGATGCAGGAAAAGAAATTGTGGGCAAAAAAGTATGGCCAAGTAATCTATGGACCAGAGCGGTTTATTATGAAGGTCTGATAGCCCTTTACAAAGTAGATCCTAAAAAAGAATACTATAATTACGCTCTAGATTGGTCTCAAAAGCATAACTGGGATATGATGCGCGGAACATACACCAGAAATGCCGACAACCAGGCATGCGGACAGACTTATCTTGATCTTTACGAGATAGACGGCAGAAAAAATCCTGAAAGAATTAAATATGTAAAAATGTCCATGGATAGCATGATCGCTTCCGGAAAATCAGACGACTGGTGGTGGATTGACGCTTTACAAATGGGAATGCCGATCTATAGCAAACTTGGAAGAATTACCGGTGAAAAAAAATATTTTGACAAGAATTACGAAATGTATGCGTTTACCAAATACAAGCATGGCGGAAACGGATTGTACAATGCAAAAGATAAACTCTGGTGGAGAGACAAAAGTTTTGTTCCTCCTTATAAAGAACCGAACGGCGAAGATTGTTATTGGAGCAGAGGAAACGGCTGGGTAGTAGCCGCCCTTGTAAGGACTTTGGAAGATACACCAAAGTCGGATGCGCATTACCAGGAATATCTGCAGGATTATAAAGATTTGCTTTCAGCATTGGTTCCGATTCAGAGAGAAGACGGTTTCTGGAATGTAAGCCTTCATGATCCCACAAATTTCGGAGGTAAAGAAATGACGGGAACCGCACTTTTCGTATACGGAATGGCGTACGGAATCAATAATAACCTGATTGATGAAAAAACGTATTTACCTGTTTTAACAAAAGCCTGGAATGCCATCGTAAAAGATTCTGTTCAGCCGAACGGATTTTTAGGATGGGTTCAGGGAACGGGAAAAGAACCTAAAGACGGACAACCGCTTTCTGTGAGCAAAGAGCCTGATTTTGAGGATTATGGACTGGGCTGTCTGTTATTAGCAGCGAGTGAGGTTTATCAATTAAATAACAATTGAATAGAATTCACGAAAGTGGAGTTAAGCACTTTTACTCATAGGTTTTTAATTGAGAAATTTTAAATTTGCTTTTTTTTTAATTTTCCTCAATCACATGTATTGTACATGACAGTACAAGATGCGCTATCGATTACATCTTGTTAATTTTCAAACTCAATCGATACGATAAAATTATGAATGCATTATTAGGAGTTATTTTTCATTTTTTAGGAGGCTTTTCTTCGGGAAGTTTTTATTTACCGTATAAAAAAGTAAAAGGCTGGGAGTGGGAAACATTTTGGCTGATAGGAGGTGTTTTTTCCTGGATTATCGTTCCGCCGCTTGCTGCCTTTCTTACCATTCCTGATTTCTGGGAAATTATTCAGAATGAAAGTTCATCAATTTTGGGACTGACTTTTTTATTCGGGGCTCTCTGGGGAATCGGTGGCTTTATGTATGGTCTAGGCGTTCGGTATCTGGGTGTCGCTCTGGGAAGCAGTATTATGCTGGGACTTACGATGGTAATCGGTTCGCTGGTTCCATCCATTTTTTATGAATTTTCTCCGCAGGAGGGCAAAGATAATATTGGTTTAATGTTATCCAGCAGTTGGGGACAGTTTGTTTTATTGGGACTTCTTGTTTGTATTGTTGGGATTATCATTAGCGGAAAGGCAGGTGTCATGAAAGACAAAGAACTTCAGAAAGAATCTGCAGATCCTCACGGCGTACAGATTAAAACCGAATATAAATTCGGGTTAGGACTTACGGTTGCCATTATTTCCGGTGTACTGAGCGCGTGTTTTAACTTCGGACTCGAAGCAGGTAAACCTATGGCAATGGTTGCCAACGAGGCATGGAAGGCTGCTAATCCCGGTCAGGGAGAATTTCTGTTCCAGAACAATGTAACGTATATTGTGGTGCTCTGGGGAGGTATGGCTTCCAATCTGATGGGCTGTCTTTATTTGTCCTTTAAAAATAAATCCTATACCGATTATACCAAAAAAAATGTTCCCGTCGCAAAAAATATCTTTTTCTGTGCATTGGCAGGAACGATGTGGTTTTTACAGTTTTTCTTCTACGGAATGGGTGAAAGCAAAATGGGGAACGGCCCGAGCTCATGGATTCTGCACATGGCATTTATCATTTTAATAGCGAATCTTTGGGGAGTAGTTATTAAAGAATGGAAAGGCGTTTCCAGGAAAACAATTTCTACCATCGTAGTCGGGATGATTGTAATGTTCATATCCATTTTGATCGTAGGTTACGGAAATTCATTAAGATAATTATTACACTTATTCATCATTTATATAGTTTCAGAATTAGTTTTTAACTCATAAGGCACTGTTTCATGTGCCTTTTTTGCATTAATAAGTGGTGTTTCGTTTAATGAAAATTGATTTAATTCTATTTTATGTGATTAAATTATTATACTTAATTGTTGTTTAATGAAAATTTGATATTTATTTAATGAAAATTATGAGAATTATAATGCAGGATATTGCAGGATGCCGGAATTTTTGTAACAGTGTATTTTGGTAATGTAAAAATTAATATATGTCTATTAAAATCAAACAGAAGAATTTTAAGCCACTTATTGCACCGCTGTTTTTGCTTGCATCTGGCTTTATGTTCGGACAAAAGGCAGTACGTGACACTGTGAAAGACAAGACTAAAGATATTGAAGAAGTAGTCATTATCGGTTACGGTAAAGTTAAAAAATCAGATTTAACAGGGTCCGTATCTTCAGTTTCTGCAAAAGATCTTGCGGCAACACCGGCGATGAATGCTTTACAGGCTTTACAGGGCAGGGCTGCCGGACTGAATATTGTAACAGCCGGAGGTGCACCCGGAGCAGGAGCAAACGTTACCGTTCGTGGCGGGGCTTCCATTACTCAGGGAACAGAGCCACTTTATATTGTAGACGGATTCCAGCTGGATAATGCACTGAATATTATTAATCCCAATGATATTGAAAGCATTGATGTATTGAAAGGTGCTTCTGCCATTGCAATCTATGGTGCCAGAGGATCCAACGGTATTATTGTTATCAAAACCAAAACCGGAAAAAAGGGCAGGGTTACCATCAACTACAATTCATTCATGTCATTTGATATGCTTTCCAAGAAGCTGGATATGCTTTCCAGTTCTGAACAGTATGTAAAGTATCAGTATGAAATGGCGCAGCTTCAGGGAAAAACAACCCAGTGGAGTAATGTTTTTGATAATAGCCTTGGGGTAGATTCACCGGGTTTTTATACCGGAGTGTTCAGCAGAATAGCCAATCGTTACGGATCTGCGCCAGCTTTAGACTGGCAGGAAAGAATGCTTGGAGGTACTGGTGTGACTCAAAATCATAACGTGAGCGTATCGGCAGGCAGCGATAAAACACAGGCATTTATCAGTTATAACTATAATAAACAGGACGGATTATTGCAGAATTTCAATGAAACCAGAAATTCATTGCGCGCTAATATCAATTCGGAATTGTATAAGGGCATACGGTTGGATTTCAGTTCCATGTTTACATCCAATTCTACAAATGGTGGGGGCGCTTATTCGGGAATGAAAAAAATATTGCTGCAGCCTATTACGGGAGGAACTTTATTTACACAGGATCAGTTATTCAATACCCAGACTTTTCCGGATTTCTCTGCTTTAGATTCCAGCTTTGATACGGAAAATCCCTATATCGAAACGGCTGCTTCCACTCAGAACAGAAGAGTAAGAACATTTTTGGCCAATGTAGGACTGGAATTTGACCTGCTGAAAGATTTTACATTCAGAACCGCAGGATCATATAACTGGACCAATACCAAAGCGACCGCATTTTCAGATAAAAATTCCCGTGCCTACCTCACTGATCCTATTAATACAGGGATCAACGGCAGCATTGCCAATTCTGAGGCATACCGATATCAGATTACCAATACGTTGACCTATAACAAAACATTAGGTGAAAAGCACAGAATTACCGGTTTAATCGGTAATGAGATCATTTATCAGGAAAATGAGAGCAACAGCATGAGACTGGTAAGATTTCCCTCTATTTTAAATTACGGACTGGATGACATTTCTAATGCGACCGTTGCAGATAAAAGTACAGACAGATCATCATTTAGCCTATTATCCTATTTTGCAAGGGTAAATTATAATTATGATAACCGATACCTTCTTACCGGTACGGTGCGTCGCGACGGATCTTCGAAATTCGGCCCGGATAATAAATGGGGCGTATTTCCTTCTATAGCTGCTGCATGGAGAGTATCCGAGGAAGGTTTCTGGAAAAATTCTAAAATTGAAAGGTACATTAATGACCTTAAATTTAGGTTTGAATACGGGATTGTAGGTAACAACAGTATTCCTGATAATGTTTTCAGGACTAATGTTGTCGCAACCGATTACCCTATGAATAATACTATAGGAAATCTGGCCCTTGTAACAAACAGTGTTTTAGGGAATCGTATGGTGCAGTGGGAGGAAATGAGATCTACCAACATCGGAGTAGATTTGGCATTATTTAACAGCAGGATTAAATTAACTTCAGAATGGTACAACAACAATGTAACCGGAATGTTGCTGGAAACTGTACTTCCTGCATCTACAGGGTACGCAAGACAGTTTAAAAATATCGGTTCCATGAAGAACACCGGTATGGAATTCACCTTAAATTCTATCAACGTAAAATCCGGTAATTTCAGATGGTCTACAGATGCCAATATAGGTTTCAATAAATCAAAAGTTTTGTCGCTTGATGAAGGAAGAACTTTCAGAAATTTCAGTGTCGGTGGTAACAGAGCAGGTATGGTAACCTATTATGCTACCGTTGGGGAAGAATTAGGAGATATGTACGGATATGTTTATCAGGGAATTTATACGACCGATGACTTTATCCAGGAATCCAACGGCTCATTAACCTTAAAGCCCGGAGTTGTAAAACCCGCATCCGGAACTCCAAAGCCCGGTGATATTAAATTTGCGGCAGATAATGAAGCAGGAGATCAGTTTACAAGAAAACTCGTAAAAATAGGAAACGGTACTCCGGATTTCATCGGGGGAATCAGTAATAATTTTTCATACAAAGGCTTTGATCTTGCAGTATTTTTGAAATTCAGCGTAGGCGGAGATGTTTACAATGCTACCAAGCACAGCATGAGCCCTTACGCCATGTTCCAGAATGTACCTTCAGAGTTTGGAGATAATTATTACCGTGTTATTGATCCTAATACAGGGCAGGCGACAACAAACCTTGCAAGATTAAAAGAACTGAACCCGGATGAAGATTCCCGACTTTGGAGTTTAAGCACTACCAATTCAGGATACATCACGTACCCATCTTCATATTATGTGGAAGATGGATCTTATTTAAGAATTTCTATGGTAACGCTGGGTTACTCATTTCCGAGAGAATTTTTAAGCAATGTTAAGCTTACCAATGCACGGATCTATTTTACCGTTAATAATTTAGCAACCATCACAGGATATTCTGGGTACGACCCGGAAGTTTCTGCAGCCAGCGGTGTCACCGTTACACCGGGCTATGACAGTTCTTCATTTCCTCGCTCAAGAAGTTATGTTCTGGGTATTAATTTAACCTTCTAAATACAAATGTTAACATCATGAAAAACAGATATAATAAAAACCTTATAAAAACGCTGATTATTGTTCCGGCAATTTTAGTAGCCGGTCTCAGCATCAACTCGTGCAGTGATGATTTTCTGGATCAGCCTGCCTATAATTCATCCAATACAGAATCGGTATTTGAAAATATAGAAACTGCAGATGCTTTTGTTCAGGGACTTTACAGAGGCCTTGTTCCCACCGAAATGTTCTATCAGCTGGGTGCTGGTGATACCGTGACCCATTCTGCAGAAGACGGATCTACCAACAACTCCAAATATAATATTTGTAACTATCAGTATGACGCGTATACGCCCAACACGGTTACAGGAATTTATGCTGCGATGTATGCGATTATTGAAAGAGCCAATATTGCCATCAGCAGATTGCCTACAATGCCCGCAAGTCCGAAGCGCGATGCTTTGCTGGCAGAAGCAAAAGCGATCCGTGCATTTTGTTATCACAATTTGATACGGGTTTACGGAGATGTACCTGCAATCTGGATTCCTCTTGAAGAAGCAGATCCTAACGACCCGAGTACATTATACCCGAAACGTTCTCCAAGAGACGGAATTTACGATCGTATCATTGCTGATATTCAGGAATCGGTAAATAATCTGCCAGCTTCAAACGGCACCCCGGAGAGACTCAATAAACAGTCAGCCAATGCACTGTTAGCAAGAATAGCATTGTATGCGGCGGGATATTCTCTTCGTTGGGATCTTAATACCGGAGGAGCGGGAACCATGTCCCGTCGTTCTGATAACAGCAGAGTTCAGCAGCTATACCAGATTGCAGATGCAGCAGCAGCTTCTGTAATTAATGGCGGTACCAACAGCCTAGTGCAGGCTCAGGGTGGAAAAAGCGGTTTCGAAACATTATGGTTCAATTTTGACAGAAGAAATTTTGCAGCCGTAAACCAGGAGATGCTTTGGCATATCGCCGAATATGGTCCCAATACCAACTCTGCATTTGGAGTGTATGCACACCCCGGTTCCAGAGGTGGTACGTACGGATCCAGAAAAGCTTTACAATTTATATTGCCGAGTTATTATCTGTCATTTAACCAGGCAGATAAACGCAGGGATGTTGCCTGTACTTCTTACAGCATTTATTTCCTGAGAACTGGTAATGCATCAGATACCTGGGTAGATGTGGGAACTACTTATTCCTGTATTATGCCTGGTAAATTCAGAATAAGCTGGTGTGTAGAGCCACAGGCTGCCGATGCACGTAACCTGAATATCCCGATTATCCGGTATGCCGATGTTTTACTGATGTATGCTGAAACACAGAATTATCTGAACGGAGGACCTACAGCTGCCGCTACAGCTGCTTTACAGCAGGTAAGAAACCGTGCCGGAATAGGTTCATTGCCAATACCAAGTGGTCAGCAGGCGTTTCAGGATGCTCTTGTTCAGGAAAGAAAATGGGAGTTTTCCGATGAATTTATGCTTCGTACGGATTTGATCAGAATGAACCGTATCGCCAGTGAAATCAATGCTACAAAACAGGCCATGAAAAATCTTTCTGACAGAACAGGTCAGTTTGCATCGACACCGGTGTACAGGCTTTATAAATTCCACAAAGACGCACAGGTTTACGGCGATCCGTTTTTAGCAGTTACTTACATAGAACTAACAGATCCTGCGCAGATTGCGGCAGTTCAGGCAGTTCCGACCAATTCTGCAAACTATGCAGCGTATCAGACGGTTTTAAAGAATATTGCAGCAGCCAACGGACAAACTTCAACGGCTGAAGACAAATGGTATCCTGTAAACATGTTCCAGGCATACACGAGTACATTCAATGGTAATGCAAGAAAAGCAGTAGGATTTGTTGAAGGGTTTAATGGATTGCAGGTCGGGAGCATCATTTACACCAAGCCTACAGGCTCTGCTGAAAATGGAGGAACATATCCGAACTGGATTGAAGGCGGAGGAGATGGTTTGTTCTACGGCTTTGTACCTAACAAGACAGAACTCTTGCCTTTTGCAGCAGCTTCTGCAGGACATCCTTTGGTTGATAATCCTAATCTCTCACAGTTACCTGGATATTAATCATATAAAATAATATAACGTAAACATTAGGAAATGAGAGCTTTATGCTTACATTTCTTGATGTTTGCTTTTTTAACGATAATCACAAAATATTAACCAGTAAATAACCCTGACCAGATTAATAATCCATAAAAGGTGAATTAAAAATAAAATGTTAATTTATCTTTAAATAAAGCATCTAGCAGTATAGTACGGGATGCTGTAAACAATGGAAGAATCTAATTTTGGGTTAGAATTTTAGAATATAAGTAAAACAATGGAAAAACTAAAAACATTCAGATACGTAAACTATTTGTGGGATGAAGAAAAAGCAGCATCTTTTGGAGACGACCAGGTAGCCTTATTTTTGTACCGTTCAAATATTTTAGGAGCAGACTTAAGAATCACCAACTACGGAGGTGGAAACACAAGCTGCAAAACCATCGAAAAAGATCCTTTAACCAATGAAGAAGTTGAGGTAATGTGGGTGAAAGGTTCAGGTGGAGATATCGGAACGTTAACGAGAAAAGGAATTGCCGGCTTATATACCGAAAGATTGAGAAACCTTAAAAATGTTTATGAAGGCTTGGAAGATGAAGACAGAATGGTAGGACTGTTTGATCACTGTATCTATGATCTTGAGAGTAAAGCACCTTCCATTGATACTCCTCTTCACGGGTTACTTCCATTCAGACATATAGATCACCTTCACCCGGATGCCCTGATTGCAGTAGCTGCAGCTAAAGACAGCGAAGCCATCACCAAAGAAATATGGGGGGATTCAATGGGCTGGGTTCCATGGCAAAGACCTGGTTTCGATCTGGGATTGCAGCTGGAAAAATGTTTAAATGAAAATCCCGGAATCAGAGGAATCGTTTTAGGCAGCCACGGGTTATTCACATGGGGAGATACTTCTTACGAATGCTATATCAACAGTCTGGAAGTGATTGAGATGGCTTCCGAATATATCGCTAAAAAAATTGAAGAAAAAGGTCAGGTTTTTGGCGGACAAAAAATAGAATCTCTGCCTGCGGACGAACGCAAAAATAAAGCGGCGCAGATTATGCCGTTGTTGAGAGGTTTGGCTTCTTCCGAAAACAGAATGGTTGGCCATTTTACAGACAGCGATACGGTTTTGGAATTCATCAACAGTAACGATCTTGAAAGGCTGGCTCCGCTGGGAACTTCATGCCCCGATCACTTCCTGAGAACGAAAATTCAGCCGTTGGTTTTAACTTTAGATAAAAATGAAGACTTAAGCGATTCTAAAGCAATTTTAGAAAAATTAAATCCGCTTTTCGAACAATACCGACAGGAATATAAAGAATATTACGAAACCTGTAAACATCCGAACAGTCCTGCCATGCGTGATCCGAATCCGGTCATCATCATTTATCCGGGAGTGGGTATGTTCAGTTTCTCAAAAGACAAGCAGACTACACGAGTGGCCAGTGAATTTTATGTGAACGCCATCAATGTAATGCGTGGTGCAGAAGCCATTTCAGAATACACCTCATTACCGAGACAGGAAGCTTTCGATATTGAATATTGGTTATTGGAAGAAGCGAAGCTTCAGAGAATGCCGAAAGAAAAACCATTATCAAGAAAAATTGCCATCGTTACCGGAGCCGGAGGCGGAATCGGGCAGGCTATCGCAGATAAAATGGTCGCTGAAGGAGCGGTTGTAGTCTATACAGATTTGAACAAGGAAGCTGTACAAACGGCGACATCAAAATACAGCAAAGACCAGGCAACTGCAGTGCAGTGTGATGTGACAAGTGAGCAGGATATTACTAAAGCTTTCAAAGAAACTGTTTTGGCATTTGGGGGAGTAGACATCATCGTTCATTCTGCAGGATTGGCAATCTCAAAATCTTTGGAAGAAACTACTTTAAAAGATTGGGATTTGCTGGAAAATGTTTTGGTGAAAGGACAATTTTTACTTTCAAAAAATGGTGTGGAAATCATGAAGAAGCAGGCTTTAGGCGGAGACATTGTCAATATTGCCAGCAAAAACGGATTGGTTGCCGGGCCAAACAATGTGGCTTACGGAACTGCAAAAGCAGCACAACAGCACATGACGAGATTATTAGCTGCCGAATTGGCTGCGGATAAGATTAGGGTAAACGTAGTGAATCCGGACGGCGTAATTGTGGGAAGCAAGATCTGGGAAGGAGAATGGGCAGAAGGCCGCGCAAAAGCCAACGGAATCACGGTGGAAGAACTTCCGGCATTTTACGCCAAAAGAAATCTTTTAAATGAGATCATTCTTCCTGAAGATATCGCCAACGGAGTTTTTGCCTGCGTTGCCATTTTAGACAAAAGCACAGGAAACATCATCAATGTAGACGGCGGAATGGCAAATGCTTTCCCGAGATAAAAATATAGAGTAAGCAATTGATTAAAATATATTTGTGTCAGTTTAATCAATTGCTTTTTCTCAAAGCCACGAAGTGGCGACATAAAGCAGAATAGGGTGAAACCCTATGAAAAAGAAACATCATCAATGTAGACGGCGGAATGGCGAATGCTTTCCCAAGATAATTTTTTACATCAATACTGAAGGAGTATATTTTAAATCGTAAGTTTGATATTATTATGTTAAATGAATTTAAAAATAAATTTCCTCAAACAGAGCCACGAAGTGGCGACCTATAATAGCACAGGATGCAAGTGCATAAAAAATACAATTCTGTGAAAAAATAAATCAGAACATGATTATAAACAAAGAAAGTATAGAACAGTATAATAAAAGTGAAACTGCAAATTTCAATTCGGATTTCTCTTATTTATCAGATAAACTCACGAAATCGGGAGCAGACGTTTCTGAAATCGTCAACAAAATTGCTGACTTTCAGGTAGCCATTCCAAGCTGGGCTTTGGGCGCCGGAGGAACGCGCTTCGGAAGATTTTCTTACGGTGGAGAGCCGGCAACATTAGAGCAGAAATTAGATGATGTTGGATTGATTCATGCTTTAACACACTCCGCAGGAGCAGTTTCGCTTCACATTCCTTGGGATATACCTACTGATATAAAAGCAATTAAAGAAAAAGCGATATCTCACGGATTGATTTTCGATGCAATGAATTCCAATACCTTCCAGGATCAACCGGGAGCAAAACAATCCTACAAATTCGGATCTTTGAATGCTGCAAATGAAGACGCAAGAGCGTATGCTGTTGAGCATAATAAAGAAGTAATAAGAATCGGAGAAGAACTAGGTTCAAAAAGCTTAACCGTTTGGTTGGCAGACGGGGCAAGCTTTCCGGGACAGTTGAATTTTCAGACGGCTTTATCAAAAACGGAGCAAAGTTTAAAGGAAATTTATGCAGAAATGCCGAAAGATTGGAAACTGTTCATCGAATATAAACCCTACGAACCGAATTTCTATTCAACAACTATTCAGGATTGGGGTACTTCTTTCATGTTGGCCAATACTTGTGGAGAAAGAGCCTATACTTTGGTTGATTTAGGTCATCATTTGCCCAATTCAAATATTGAGCAGATTGTGGCGACATTAATGTATAAAGGAAAATTAGGCGGATTCCATTTCAATGACAGCAAATACGGAGATGATGATTTAACAGTGGGTTCAATCAAGCCTTACGCATTATTCCTGATTTTCAATGAATTGGTGTATGGGATGGAAAACAATCCGCAGAATCCGTATCCGGCTTGGATGATTGATGCAAGCCACAATATTAAAGATCCGTTGGAAGACCTTATTCAGTCGTTGGAAGCGATTTTAATCGCATATGCTCAGGCACTTTTAGTAGATCAGAAAGCATTGAAAGATGCGCAGCTGAATAACGATGTGGTTCGTGCCCAGGAAATTTTACAAAATGCGTACAGAACGGATGTTCGTCCGTTATTGAAAGCTGCAAGATTACAGACAGGTGCAGCGATTGATCCTATTTCGGCTTACAGAAATCTCAAAGTCAGAGAAAATTTAATTTCCGAAAGAGGCCTGAATGTAAAAGCAACAGGATTATAAACCTGTTTTTAAAATGATAATTTGAACTTTCAAGTGCAATCGAAAGTTTTCAATTATATGTATCCTTATATTTTTATCATTAAGGTTGAAAGTGTTTGGATTATTGGGGTTTAAGCAGTATTGCTTGAGAATTAGTGGATTTTTTCTTAATGATCTTAATATCTGAACACTCCTTAATGGTGTAGGGAAATATTCAAATTGAATATCCGGTACAGATGAATCAAAATTATCAATATGCTTTGCTAAGTGAAACGGACTTGCGAACTTAAAGCATTTAGTATTAAAAAACTTAGCGGGCTTTGCGTTAAAAAAGATATAAATTAAATACACTATTGAATTTACAAAATAAACTAAGCTCTTTGTGCTCTTTGCTAAGTAGAACGCCTTTGCGAACTTAAAAACGTATAGTATTAAAAAAAGAACTTTGCGGGCTTTGCGTTTAAATAAAAGAAAGTGTTTAATTAAAAAGATTGCTTCGTCGCTCCGCTTTCGCAATGACAAAATGAGCTTTGTTTAAAAAGGTTTTATAAATAAAGATAACATTATGAGTTTACAGTACATTCTCTTTGTGCTCTTTGCTAAGTAGAACGCCTTTGCGAACTTAAAAACGTATAGTATTAAAAAAAGAACTTTGCGGGCTTTGCGTTTAAATAAAAGTATTTAATTAAAAAGATTGCTTCGTCGCTCCGCTCCTCACAATGAAAAAATGACCTTTGTTTAAAAAGGTTTTATAAATAAAGATAACATTATGAGTTTACAGAGTATACAGTACATTCTCTTTGTGCTCTTTGCTAAGTAGAACGCCTTTGCGAACTTAAAAACGTATAGTATTAAAAAAAGAACTTTGCGGGCTTTGCGTTTAAATAAAAGAAAGTGTTTAATTAAAAGATTGCTTCGTCGCTCCGCTCTCGCAATGAAAAAAATAATCATCCTTGAAAATGTCTAAAAAAAAGAAGGTAACCATTGTATTTGATATTGGAAAGACCAATAAAAAATTCTTTCTGTTTGATAAAAATTATAAAGAAATCGTTCGGGAATATACGGAACTTCCCCTTACGACTGATGAAGACGGTTATCCGACGGAAGATCTGGCGGCCTTACAAAACTGGATCAAAGATAATTTCAATGCCATTCTGGACGATGAAAATTTTGAAGTAAAAGCCATTAATTTCTCTACGTATGGGGCAAGCTTTGTGCATCTGGACCAGAAAGGAAATGTTCTCACCCCTTTGTACAACTATACCAAGCCGATGGATGAGGAAATATTGGATCTATTCTATAAAAAACACGGAAACAAATTAAAAATAGCCCGTGAAACAGCCTCGCCACAAGCAGGAATGCTCAATTCAGGGTTGCAATTATTCTGGCTGAAATACAAGCATCCGGAAATATTCAGGAAAATACGGTACAGCCTTCATTTACCCCAGTATTTATCCTATTTATTTACCGGAATCTGTGTGTCGGAATTCACTTCCATTGGTTGCCACACCAATCTTTGGGATTATGATGAAGCAGATTACCATGAATGGGTGTACGAAGAAGAAATAGATGCTCTGTTACCGCCAATTGTACCGACTTCAGCAAGCATCAATACTTCATACAGAAATAAGAAAATTAAAATCGGGGTTGGGATCCACGATAGTTCTTCGGCGCTTTTACCGTATATCTTAAGCAAAAAAGAGCCGTTTTTACTGCTATCAACGGGAACCTGGAGCATTTCTCTCAATCCTTTTAATGATGAGAGCCTTACGGATGAAGACATTGAAAACAATTGCCTGAATTATATGAGAATTGATGGAAAACGTGTGAAAGCATCGCGTTTTTTCATGGGAAATGAGTATAAAATTCAGGTCGAAAAACTATGTGCGCATTATGGAAAAGAGTATGGTTTCCACAGGGAAGTACAGTTTGACCAGGATTTGTACCTTCGCTTAATGAAGCATAAAGCAGTTTATTTCCGTTTTGAAGGTATTATTTTAAAAAGAAAAATGATCAGCGGGACCGATTTAAATTCTTTCGCAACTTTTGAAGAAGCTTATCATCAGCTGATGATCGAATTGATGGATCTACAGATTCATACGATTACAAATGCCATCGGAAACTCTGAAATTCAGCATATTTATATCGATGGCGGATTTACCGATAATGATGTATTTATGAAACTGATGTCACATCATTTTCAGCATTATAATGTAATGTCCAGCCATTCTCCGCTGGGTTCTGCATTGGGAGCTTCAATGGTGATTTCCAATAAAAAGATAGACGAAACCTTCTTACAGCAGCATTATCAGATGAAAGTGCTTCAACCCTTAATTCTTAATTTATAAATCATGGCATTTCCCTTCGATACCCGTTACGCTTCCCTCGAATTACTGATTGAAAGAGCTAAAAAAAGAATGCCCCGGTTTGCTTTTGAATACTTGGACGGCGGCTGTAATGAAAATATAAACCGTGACAGAAATACCAGCGAATTAAGAGAAGTGCTGCTTCGCCCGCGTTATCTGAATAACAATTTTGCAGAAGCCAATATGGAAACAGAATTATTTGGCACAATATACTCCGCACCTTTCGGGATTTCTCCGGTAGGTTTGCAGGGATTAATGTGGCCGAATGCTCCTGAAATTCTTGCAAAAGCAGCGTTTAAACACAATATTCCGTTTATTTTAAGCACCGTTACTACCAGCAGTATTGAAAGAATCGCGGAATTAACGGAAGGAAAAGCATGGTATCAGCTGTACCATCCGAGAGAAGAATGGCTGCGCGACGATATTCTCAACCGTTGTGAAGCTTCCGGATATGATGTTCTGGTAGTTTTGGCAGACGTTCCGACTTTCGGGTACAGAGCAAAAGAAATAAGAAACGGACTGGCAATGCCGCCGCAGCTGAATTTCAGAAATGTTTCCCAGGTGCTGGCAAAACCTCAATGGTGTCTTGAAATGTTGAAACATGGCATTCCGGGCTTTAAAACCATGGAAAAATACATGGATAAAAATATGAATGTAAAACAGTTGGGACAATTCATGAATTCCACCTTTTCAGGAAGATTAAATTCTGAAAGAATCAAGGCGATCCGCGATCAGTGGAAAGGAAAACTGGTCATCAAGGGAGTCGCTTCCGATGAAGATGCTGAAGAAGCGGTACGTTTAGGTTTTGACGGAATGATTATTTCCAACCACGGAGGAAGACAGCTGGATGCCGGAGAATCTACGATTGCTGTGGTAAAAGAGATCAGTGAAAAATATAAAGATCAGATTAAAATTATGATGGACAGCGGCGTGAGAACCGGTCCGGATGTAGCCCGTGCATTAAGCTGCGGTGCTGAATTTACCTTTATGGGAAGAACGTTTATGTATGCTTTAGGTGCTTTGGGCGATCAGGGTGGTGACCACATTATTGAAATGCTCAAAATGCAGTTCAGACAGGTAATGGAACAGCTTTGCTGCGAAAAACCGGAACAGCTGCAGGATTTTAGGGTGAAATAAGTTTGACAGGAAAATAGAAGAAAGAAGATAAAAGTTTTTCTAAACTTAATTTTTTTACATAAATAACACATAATAATTATCAATAGAAACGGGCTTTAGCCCGTTTTTTTATTAGTGTATCTCAATCGGCTTTAGCCAGAACTTAAACAAATTTTAAACGAAAATTTAATTATTCAAACTGTTGTTTTGATAAGTAAAGACAAATAAATTTGTTTCGTAAAGCTCGAAGGACCGCTTCATAAAAATCAATTATTGATTTCATTCTTTGCCTTTACATATTCAGAATAAAAATAAATCTCTGCGTCAATAAATAACAAAATTTTTAAAACAAAAAATTCGCAAAGAACTCCCTGCGAATTTTAAATTGTAATAAAAAGAACTATTTCTTCTTCTCCGCTTTCACCGCCTGTCTTGCCAGCAATTTCCAGTCGTTTTTCACTTTAGCCCAGACCAGTAAAATATCCAGAGTAACATCCCCCGGAGCTTTTCCTGCGTCGGCTGTCGTTGCGTAAAAATGATGACGCACAATCGCTGTATTGCCGACAATCTGCACGGTTTGATTGGTAATATCAATGGTTAAAAAATCAGATTTTTTACTCGCCAGTTTTTCGACAAACTCTTTGGAATCATCGATGTGACCACCGGAATGTCCGTAAGTCAATTCCGGCAAAATTAATGACTCGAGTGACGACTTTTCCCCGCTAATCATAGCCAATCGAAGCTTTTCGGCGGCAGCCGCCACTGCATCTTTATCATTTGTTTTTTGTGCGGAGATACTTACTGCCATGATGAAGCTCAAGGCAAGAATAATTTTTTTAATCATAATAAATATTTTAAAATTAAATACTAAAAATTAGTGTAATCGATTGCGCAATAAATCAAATAACAATTTAGAGAGAATCTCTTTGGATAAATTTAAACACATTATTCACCGATTCCTTTTTATTTTTTAAGATCATATACGCTGCAGATTCGCCCATTGCTTTGAAATCTGTTGTAATTACGGTGATTCCCAGCAATTCCTTTAATGGAGTTTCATTGTAGGAAATAATGCCGATGTCTTCACCCAGTTTCAGTTTTTTCTGACGGATCTGTTTTACCAGATTCACCAGATCACGTTCACGGATGGTAATGAAAATATCCCGGTCCTGAAGTTCCATGTCGGGGTAAATTTCATCAAGAATTTCATAATCAAGTTTAAAATCTCTGCAGAAATTCTCAAATCCTCTCACAATCCGGAAAGGGTAGGGATGAATATCTTTGTCAGGATAAACGAGAATTATTTTTCCATAGTTCTTTATTTTATCTAATCCTTCTTTCAGCGCATTGTAAATATCATGCTCAAAATCCTGAAAAATAGAGCCGTATTCTCCCGAAATATTCGGCTTTGTATTATCCAGCATCAGCAATTTATTCTTGGGTATCTTTTCGATTATTTCAATCACTTCACTTGTAGAGCTTGTATGCTTTGATTGCCCGTCACGGAAATGAGGCATGATCACATAATAATCAAATCCTCCCAGATTCTTTTTTAAAGCATTAATGAAAAGTGTTTCGTCACAATGATAAATATACATCTCTACATTGCCTTTGGAACCGATTGCATTCACAAAATAATCATAGATCATCATTTTATAAGTACTTGGCTTATTGATCAGAAAGAAAATGTTGATCGAGTCATTCTTATTGATACGTGAAATATAATAGCCTTTGCCTTTAACCGATTCTATAATCTGCCTTTTTCTAAGCTCTTTATAGGCTTTTTCAACGGTATCCCTTGAGAGAAAACACGATTCGCTCAGTTCGTTGATAGACGGGATTTTTTCACCGATTTTAATTTCTCCTGCATCAATTCCGTTAAGAATAGAATCTACGATCTGTTTGTATTTGGGAACTCTGGAGTTTTCGTTGATGTGTATTTCAAAAGTTTCAGCCATAGTGTAGGATATGAGAAATGATTTATCTAAACAAAAAATGTTTAAATAAAATAATCTGTTAAAGAAGACAAGTTACAAAAATTTATAATAACTGATAATCGTCATGTTTAATGAAATATTTAACTGTAAATCGTTAATTTTAAATAGTTTACATTTTTTATTTATATGAGTTTAAATTATTCAAATTACCGATTCTGTAATGTAAAACGATGATAACTCCGATTTTATTGTAAACTTTAAACCACGAACCCCGAACAAAAAAGCCTGCCCAATAATTGGACAGACTTCAACTATATGAATGTGAAACTTTTTAAGGCATCTTTTTAAAACCTTCTGCTTTTATTTTCCATGTGCCATCTTTTGGGAATCCCGGAAACTGTCCTGTCGAACTGTCCCAGCCTTCCAGCATCATGGCAACGGTTGTTAAAACACCGCCGTTTCCGGGAAGATAAATCCTCAACCGATCATCTTGGAAATTATGACCGTTTTTCAGATAAGTATTGGTCTGAATATCCATAAAAAGTGCATCCAGCGCTTTGTTCGGAAGTCCGAGCCTTGCAGCCGTCATTGCTGTCATCGGGAAATCCCAGCCCCATGTATGGCTCCAGTTCCATCTTTCCCATACGATATCCAGTGTGTTTTTCATAATTTTTTTATCCAGCTTCGGAGATTCCGGAACCATTCCGAGTGCACCTAAAACAGACGGATGATCCGTCATCCATTTTGGAAAAGTGAATGAATCTTTTGCCGATTCTGTTGATAAATAAACACCGTCCTGAACAGGAAGCGGAGCTAATTTCGTAATCATGTCGTCCCATTTTTTATCTCTCGGTTCACCCAGTCTTTCTTTCCACTGCTGAGCCACTTTCAATGCCCAATCCCAATATGCCACTTCATAAGTCGGGTTGAAAGTATCTTTTGCAGGAAAAACTTCCTGCGCCGGAATCACCCCTTTTCCTAAATTGTAACGGTTCTTCTCTTTATCATAGGTGGCAAAATCAGCCATAAACTCAGCCGTTGCAAAAACCAGGTCTTTGTATTTTTCGAGAACTTTTCGGTCTTTGTTGTGACGGTATAAAAGTTCGGTCATATAAATTAAATGCGGCTGTTCCCAGATCAGAAATGCAGCAACAGAAGACGGACTTTCATTCCCGTCATTATCCGACATCTTGATCCAGCGAACGCCTTTATAACCTTGTCTTTCGGCTAATTTTTTAGCTTTTTCAAATGACCTGAAATAGTAATCCATTTGTTTTTCCAGGATTTCCGGTCTTCCCCATAAAGCATAGTGAACGCCGTGCCACCAGTGCATTTCCGTGTGTGGCTTTCCGTACCAGCTGTTGAATGTAAGTCCCGTTTCCTGGGGAGGATTGCTTCCTCCGCACTGAACTTTTGTTAAATATTCGGAAAGAACAATCCTGCGCTCCAGTTCATTGGCTCTTTTATCGGTGCTTCCTTCAAAATCAACGGCCGCACCGCTTTCCCAGAAGTTTTTCCAACCCGTACTGCTTTCTTTTTCAGCATCCGCAAATAACGTCTTAGTACTTTTCTGATTTTTAGGTGAAAATTCTACAGTCAATTCGGCGCTTTTGTTGCCTGGAGAAGGTTCATACACGAAATAATGCTTTCCTGCTTCACTTAATTTTCCGTCTGTAAAATATAATTGTGTAAAATAATCGGCAGTCTGCAGTTTATGCTCAATCAGTCCCTGATTTGAATTTGATGACATCAGTTTTGTAGAATGCTGATTTTCATTTCCATAAAAAGCCGCTTCATCCAGAAACTGTCCGCTCGGATAAGGATAACGTGCAAAAATTTTCAGCCTCTTTTGCTTAATGAGATCCGATTCAATTTTAACCCCGATTTTATCTGAATTTTGAAAAGCAGCCGTCCAAACTTTTACCGGAATTCGTTCTAAAGTAAACTCACTCGTAATGATTCCCGTCCATAAATCAATTTTCTGATTGATATTCTGCAAATCTGAAATCTGTGCTTTTTTGCCGTCTTTTTTAATCAGCTCAAGGCCTATATTTCCGAGCTGCAAACGGTGCTGATTGACACGGAAATATTCCACCGCTTTTTTGTTGCGCTCCGGCTCTTTGATCTGAACGCTGTATAATGCATTTCTTCCGTCATTATTGAAGTCGTACGGTTTTAAGGTTTCTTCGAATTTATAGTTTTCTGTATTCGGAAAACTGTTCCAGCCCCATTCCGACTGCGTTCCCAAAGAAACTCCGTTTTTATAATATTCCGGGAACGACTGCATTCCGGTAACATCAACCGTATAGGCAAATTTTCCGTTCCCAACCGTTAAAGTGGATAGTGTATCGGCTGTGACGTTAACCACATTATGCCGCTGAACAACCTTCTTACGGTCGATTTTCTGAGCATTCATTGAAGAAAATCCAATGCAAAAAAGACTCAGATATATTACAATTTTTTTCATTTTAATTATTTTATTTTTAACCGCAAAAACAAAAGATTTTCACTTCTTATTTAGATATTTAAAAGATGGCAAAACGAAAACTCATAACAATATATTTTGCAAACTTTTGAATTCTTATTTTCAAGCATTTCTTTTGAATCTTTTGTGGTTAAATATTTCATATTTATCTCAAAACTGTCGCACTCATTATTCCAATCACCACATCATTGCTCACTGCCGTTAATTTTACAGATTTTAATTCTTTATTCGGGTCAATCGGCAAATCCAAAATTGTTGCCGCACCACCATCAACCTGGCGGTCTGTAAATCCTTTGATACTCGAGTATTTACTCAATGTTCCGCCTTTGTACAATTCTCCCGTTTTCAGTTTTACCCGGTACGGAATTTTATCATCCGGAATCTCAAAAGCAAAATTGTCATCAAACAAATCCTGCTCAATCGGCCACCAGTTCGTCGGATTTTTCAACTCCAATGCTGAAGTCGAACCATCGGTATATTGAACGGTGATTTTACCGTTCACAATCTGCGACTGCATCGGATTGGTAGAGCCGGCCATTAAAAAATAGATCTTTCTTCCTTTTCCGCTCAACGGAATTTCAATCGAATCTGGGTAATTATCCCACTGACTGGCAAACGCAATATTATTATCCGTTTTATCAATCAAAAAAGGAATTCCAAGGAAATCAACTTTGTTGTTTTTTCTCTTATTCATTAAACCGCTGTCATCGATTTGAGCCGTAATCAACGGGTAGCACCAGTTTCCGATTCCCTGCCACGGAAGCTGAAGCGTAGGGACTTTCAGTCGGGGCGAAAGGTATTTCTGGTTGAAAATCTCCGTCACTTTTTCATTGTATTTTGACGCCAATGAAATGTTGTTGAATTCACCGCGATTTTCAATTTCCCAATCTGTGATTTCAATATTTTGCTTAATTCCATTGTATTCAAGCTCTATCAAATTGGTTCCTTTGCTCAAATATTTCACAGGAATTTCAACGATTTTATTTTGATTTTTTTGAAGGCTGAAAGTTTGAGTTATACCATTAACACTAAGTTTTCCAGTAATTGGAATGGATAATTTGGATTGAATCTGAAGTTTTTGACTGATCCATTTTGTTTCCACAGGAAAACGGATATCTACATTCACGGGCTGCCACCATGTTATTCCATTTTGCTCCACCTGAACGAAAAAAGTTCCTTTTCTTTCTTCCTGAATGAGACTGAATGTTGAGCTGACCACCCCGTCTTCTCCCGTTGGTCGAATCCACCCCTTCGGAGGAGGGGAATTTTTAATGAGTTCTTGCGGGTCATAGATTTGCTTTATTTTCTTTTTTGAATCAAAATTCAACTGAAAATTTTCAGAAATATAATGGATATAATCTGTTTGCTCGTTTTTTATTTCTTCTCCGGAATATTTAATTTCTATTTTAAAATCTTTTCCTTTTGGCGTTTCAAACTGAACAATTGGCTGTAAAATAGAATTCGGTTTAATTTTCCAATCAACATTTTTACCATTTACTTTCACCCATCTGATGTTGGACTTATTCACAGGAATCTGCATTTTCAACGAAACAGAATTCTGATAATTTGATTTAAATAGATACTCTATTTTTTTTGAATTTCTTCTAAACTTATATTCCCAATCCGGAAGTTTGAGTTCTGCAGAGTTCCAATTCTTTGGAAATCCCGGTTTAATGCTGATTTTATTTTCCAACAAATTCGGATAAACGCCAAAAAGTCCTTCTGTCAATGTTCTTGAAGCAACACCAATCGGGTCGGCAAAATCTCTGTACAATTCACCACGAAAAGCATCATAATGAGAAAGCTGCTCAAAATTGCCCGGACTGATTCCGTAATACATACTTTCTACCAAATTTCCTTTCCAAAGCTGATACGCTTCATCATTTCTTCCGGCCTGCCAATAAGCCAAAGCAGTTTGTAAATTTTCCGCTAATGCGACATTGTTGATCGACCAGTCATACGGCTGCCAATTAGTTGTTGAAAGTGTGTAATAATTTTTATTTTTTTCCCCTTTTACCGTCACCGGAATCTTCGGGGTATAATTATTAATGTATTGTAAGTTCTGATAATCTTCAAATTCATTTAGAATAAAAGCATCAGAAACATGATAAATTGACCAGACTCCCGGTTTGTCATGAACGATCTGATTGCCTAAAGCATCTTTGTATTCAGAAAAATAGCCTTTGCTTTTAATCCAAAGTTCGTTCTTCATAGCCTTTAGAATCGCATCTGCTTCCTGTTCGTAAGGCTGCGGGTTTTCACCGATCAATTTCGCCAGTTTGGCCATTTCACGGTTGGCCCTGTAATTATATGCTGAAGTGTGAGTGACTTTTCCACCCGAATATTGCAGTGCATCGCTTGCCCAAATTGCAGCGTAGGCATCATACAGATCGCCCCGTTTAAAATTCCGTTTTTCCCAGTCCATATGACGAACCATCGTGGGCCACATTTTTTTCAGGAATTCTTTGTCTCCGGTATAATTGAAATGCGAAAAAAGCTGGTCAAAAAAGACCAGATTCATGTCGTAATGATGTGGTTTGGTATTGTCATTCGGATTTCTGGAAATATATCCGCTCGAAAAAACGGAAGTCCCCATTTTTTCTTCATGCCTTGCTAAATGACGCATGGTATCCATTACGACAGCTGCAAAATCTGGTTTTAAAACCTGCGAATTGGCGTAACTTTCAAAATGTTCTTTCGCTCTGTCGTGCCAACTCAAAGCATCGGCTGTATAAGCTCCGCGCCACGCATTTAGTCGCATTCTCCAGGCAACGGCACCGTGAAGAAAGGTCGGACTTTCCCAAATTCCGTCTGCTGCAACGGCTAAATTAGCTCCGAAATTATTCAGATCAGCATCTGGAGTTTTTAATTGAATTCGATTCGTTAATGTTAAGCGGGATTGTTCCGCCTCATTAAAGATATTCTTCAAATCTTCATCGGAAAAATTTTTAACTAATTTCCCTTTGGCAATTTGGATATAAACCGGATTTTTTTGTGGAGAATATGAAGCATAAACAATCGGAGATTTATCTGTTTTATTTTGAGTAAACTCGGCCAGTTTTTCTAATGTTGTCGCGTCAGTTTGCTGTAAGGAATTTACATTTGAAAAACTTCCGCTGACAATTTGAGTTTCTTTTTTCTTATTTAAATAATTGAGCTGAAACTGATTTTTATTAACCTGAAACTGATTGTTCAGGCAATATTCCGGCAACAGGTAAAATCCGGATTCCGGATCTGCACCAATATCACCATTTCTGCTAAACGTAGTGCCGCTTGCACCGCCGTAAATGGCATAGATTTTTGTGGAAGAATCTACATTGACGGTTTCCATCTTCACAATCAAACCTTCTTCTTTAGCCTGCGCCAAAACAGTCAGTTTTAAACTTCCGTTTCCGAGAATCGGGTCTTTGATTTCATATAACATTGAACCAGGTCGATAACGGGTTTCAATTTTATCCGCCTGAATTAGTTTTTTGATTGAATTACCTTTTTGAATAACGAATTGAAGGTTTCCGCCCATTCCGGGAAGATACAGTGCAAATTCCGGCAAGTCTCCGGCTTCAACTCTTGATGCACGATTGTCACCGTACAAAGCACGATTGAAACGGTATTTTCCGTTAACCAGTAAAAAATCACCGTTGTTTTCTTTGTAATGCAGCTCACGCTCGATGTTCTGCCAATGTTTCGATTGGGCAAAAGAGTGTGAGAATGATGATAAAACAATCAGTCCGGCGACAATGGTCTTTCTATGCATTTTAGGGTTTTAACTCGGTTAAAGGCTTTCCGTTTACAGTTACATTTTTTAAGGTCACATTTTTCATATAATCTACTTTGTACGGAATCTGAACACCGACCATTTTAGCATTAATCATGGTGAAATCCGTCACGGGTGAAGATTCATAAGCATCGGAGAAAACTGCATATTTTCCGCCTTTATCTACGGTTAAATTTTCAACCCAGATATTTCTGATGGTCGGAATATGATTTCCGGCCTTTTCATAATGCATATTGAAACGAACGGCTGCTTCCTGATAAGCGCCCACTTTTGTATTGTAGAAAAATACGTTTTCGATGATCCCTCCACGGCTTGAACTGGTTTTGATCCTCAGCGCACGGTCAAGATTTTTACTGTCCATTACGTTTCCGATAGCGTAAATATTTTTTGCACCGCCGGCAATTTCGCTTCCGATAACGACTCCGCCGTGACCGTCTTTCATTTCACAGTATTCAATGATGTGGTTTTCGGCAGGTTTTCCGATGTCTCTTCCGTCCTCGTCCCTTCCGGATTTGATGGCAATGCAGTCGTCTCCGGTGTCAAAATAAGAATCTTTAATCCAGACATTTTTACAGGCTTCAGGGTCGAAACCGTCGTTATTTGGTCCGTGGCTGATGACTTTTACTCTTTCAATGAGAACGTTTTCACACAAAACAGGATTTAAGTTCCACATCGGGGAATTTTTAACCAAAACATCCGCCATATAAAAGTTTTTAGATTTATAAGGCTGAACAAAATTAGGTCTTAAGTAATAACCGTCCCCGAAAACTCTTTCTCTGGCAGGTTTTCTCTGCGCCATATATTCATGAAGCTTTGCGCGTGCAGGATTTTGTCTTCCCGGGCGGGACTCATTGTAGCCATATTTGGCTGCACCGCACCAGAACCACCAGTTGTCATTATCTGCATTTCCGTCCAAAGTTCCTTTTCCGGTTACGGCGATATTTTCTTCTTCGTAAGCGTATATTAAGGATGAATAATTCATGCATTCCATTCCTTCCCAACGCGTGAAAACGATAGGGTAGTCGTTGCTGTCCCGGCTGAACAAAATCGTAGAACCCTCGCTCAAATGAAGATTGACATTCGATTTCAGATAAATGGCTCCGGTAAGGAAAATACCTTTCGGAACAATTACTCTTCCGCCGCCTTCTGCATTACACTTTTCAATGGCTTTTTTGAAAGCTTCCGTATTTTTTGTTTTTCCGTCTCCTAAAGCACCGAAATCGGTAATCAGGTATTCTGCATTTCGGAACGTGGGCCTCTTTATGTGTTTTTTTAAAGCTTTAATCTCTTTTAAAGGCTGTTTTGCAGAAGTCCAGGGTTTGTACTGTGCAGAAATACTAACTGAAAAGACTAAAAAAAGCAGAAGTGAAATATATTTTTTCATAAGTATCAGGGTGAAATTTTAGAATGGCTTCTATGTATTGCAATCTAAAATAATTATAAGAATTGATTATCCTGCACTGTCGGTTACCGTTTTTATTTGTTTGGGAAAAGTGTTTTAAGCCACTCGGAACAGAGCTTTTTCCAATTATCGGTGAGCTCAGATTTATTGGTAATTCCGATTTTATGTTCACCTTCAGGAAATATAAACAGTGCGCCTTTTACTTTATTTTTCGTCATTGCCTGATAATAGAGAATACTGTTCATTACAGGAACGGTTTTGTCATTTTGTGCATGAATTAACAGTGTTGGCGGTGTTTTATCCGTAACCCGGTTCTGCATAGAATATTCTGTGATTTTTTCCTGAGAAGCATTTTCACCCAATAAACTGGTGCGGCTTCCGACGTGTGCAAATTCTCCCAAATCAATAACCGGGGAAACCAGAATCGCAAAATTGGGAATGGTGGAAATGGATGTCCAATCATCCTTTAGTTCGGTGTAATCAGTTGTGATATTGCTGACTGATGCTGCGAGATGTCCGCCGGCTGAAGTTCCGATCACACCGATCTTTTCGGGAGAAATACCATATTGTCCGGCGTTTTTTCTGAGATATTTTACAGCAGCCTGAATATCCTGCAACGGAGCGATTTCGCGTTGCTTCACATCCGGGGAAATCGGTAAACGATAATTCAGAACAAATGCTGAAATTCCTAAGGTGTTGAACCATTTTGCAATCTGGTAACCACCCAGATCATACGTCAGTTTGTAATAGCCTCCTCCGGGAATCACAATGACGGCCATTGGGTTTCGTTCTTCTTTTGGAGGTAAAAAAGCAAACAGTTCCGGTTCTTTAATTTGTACAATTCTCCCGTTCTTTTCTTCGGTTTTCAGCTGTAAACCTTTTGAATTCGGCATTTTGCCTTTAGGCCACAAAATGATTTTCTCCTGTGTAAAAATTAAATTTACCAGTAGAAGACATAAAATAAGTCCGAATTTTTTCATTGTCGTTAAATTTTAAATGATTCAGCTTTAATTTTTTTCAAATTCTATGCTGGCAAGAATAAAAGGACCGGTTGCTTTAGCATCATTGGAACGGATTTTTTCATTAACATAATATTCGTAGGAACCGTCTCTGTAAGGCTTTCCTCCTAAGCCGGCAACCGCACAGCATTTATTGAGATTTACAACGCCATTTTCGTCTATGGTAATTAAATTTTTAATAATTCCATCATATCCTTTTTTAGCATATCCTTTATACGATTGAGGAAGATAGCCTTTGTTCACAGATTTGACCATCATGTACACAAACATCGCAGATGCCGAAGCTTCGGTGTAATTTCCTTTTTCACCTGCTTTATCAAGAACCTGGTACCACAACCCGTTTTCTTTATCCTGAACTTTGATAATAGCGTCAGCGAATGATTTGATGTAAGAAATTAACCGGGCTCTTCCGGGGTGGTTTTGTGGTAAATAATCAAGAACGTCAACCATGGCCATTCCGTACCAGCCCATGCCTCTGCCCCAGAAATTGGAAGACAACCCTGTTTCTTTATTGGCCCATGCTTCCTGTCTGCTTTCGTCCCAGCCATGATACAGCAGCCCTGTTTTTTTGTCTAGAAGATTTTTCTGCACCGAATCGAACTGGAAAACAATATCATCGTAAGCTTTTGCGGCATCAGTTTCTTTTGAGAAATCTTTTGTATAATGCGTATAAAAAGGCATTCCCATATAAAGGCCATCCAGCCACACCTGGTACGAGTATATTTTTTTGTGCCAGAAAGAACCTTCTTTGGTTCTTGGCTGCCCGTCAATTTGTAATCTTAAGGTCCGGAGTGCTTTCAGGTATTTTTCTTTTTTTTCTTTTTCATAAAGATAAAGCAATACGTTTCCACTGTTCAGAAGATCAATATTGTATTTTTCCAGTTCGTAAGTAAGTATTGTTCCGTCTTCCGTAACGAGCTTATCGCCGAAGCTGCTGATATAATCGTAATATTCTTTCTTGCCTGTTTTTGCGTAGAGCTGTTCGGCACCGTCCAGTACGATGGCTGAAGGGTAGGTCCATTTCGGGCTTTTGCTGAAATCAAGCATCCATGATTCGGGAAAGCGGTGCATCTCGGAAAGCAGCATTCTTTCTGACCAGTTCAGATGGGTAGGGATAATTTTGCCTGATTGGACTGCAATCTTTTCAGTTTTTTTCTGAATTATTGATTGTGCCGAAGCTAAGAGTATCCCCGTATGTAAAGCTGTAAAAGCCAGAATTTTTATTTTATGATTGAATAAACTCATTATTATTACATTTTAAATAACTGCAATCTAAAATAACCGGAGTTAAAAATTGTCCTGCACTGTCGGGATTTTTTAAAAATTTAAGGTATACTATATTTTTAAAATATGGTTTATATTATAATTTATTTTGTAAAATACCATTAATAACTATTTATTATTTTCAATTTTTTTATTTAAACAGAAAATAATTCTTAATCTGACGAAAAGTTTTTAAATTAGTAATAAAATAAAACTAAACAACCATCCAAAATAATGAAAATCTTTTTAGTTGATGATGATCCTTTCTTCGCGGAAATGCTCAAATATTATCTGCAGCTGAACCCTGATTATGACGTTCATATCTGCAATACCGGAAAAGAGTGTCTTTCTGCGCTTTACCAGGCACCGGATATCATCTGTATTGATTTCGGACTGCCTGATTTGCAGGGCGACGAGTTATTTGCCCAAATCAAAAATTTGTATCCGGATCTTCCCATCATCGTCATCAGCGGTCAGGAAAACATCGAGGTAGCTGTGAATTTCTTAAAGCTTGGTGCAAAAGATTATATCGTAAAAAACGAGCATACGAAAGAGCTGCTCTGGAACTCAATTATCAGGCTGAAAGAAACCATTTCTTTGAAACAGGAAGTTGAAGATCTGAAAGATGAGCTTGGAACCAAATATGCTTTTGAAAAAACGATTATCGGACAGAGCGAATCTATAAAAAAAATATTTTCGAAAATAAATAAGGCTTTACAATCAAACATCAATGTTTCGATAACCGGCGAAACGGGTACCGGGAAAGAAGTGGTGGCTAAAGCGATTCATTACAATTCTGCAAGAAAAAATAAACCTTTTATAGCGGTTAATATGGCTGCCATCCCGAAAGAACTTGTGGAGAGTGAATTTTTCGGTCATGAAAAAGGTGCGTTTACCGGAGCCTCGGAAAGAGCGTCAGGGAAATTTGAACAGGCTAATGGCGGAACCATCTTCCTGGATGAGATTGCAGAGCTTGATCTCAATATCCAGAGTAAGCTGCTTCGGGCCCTTCAGGAAAGAGAAATTACCAGAGTAGGAGGGAGCCAGAAAATTAAGCTTGATGTGCGGGTAATTACTGCAACCCATAAAGATCTTGCTAATGAAGTAAAAGCCGGGACCTTCAGGGAAGATTTGTATTATCGGATTATCGGCCTTCCCATTGAAATTCCTCCGCTTCGCGATAGGGAACAGGATACTTTGATTCTGGCAAGGCATTTTATAGAACTATTTGCCAAAGAAAATAAAAGCAAACCTTTAGTATTATCCAACGAGGCCAAAAAAAAGCTTCTTTCGTATGGCTTTCCCGGGAATGTGCGGGAGCTGAAATCGGTTATTGATCTGGCATGTGTGATGTCGGATCAGGCAGAGATTATGGCAGAAGATATTACTTTTTATAATCTCGAAAAAAAATCGGAAAACTTTCTTCACGGTCAGAAAACGCTTAAAGAATATACAACCGATATTATCATCCACTTCCTGAAAAAAAATAGCAATGATGTGATTAAAACAGCTAAAATGCTGGATATCGGGAAATCAACGATCTATAATTTACTTCAGCATATTGAAAAGAAAAACACATAATATTCTTATGAAAGCTGCAAAATTACTGTATAAAAACGGAGAATGGAAGTTTGAAAGAAATGATGAAAAACTTGATTACCAACATACCGGGCTGGTTCTGGCTTACGGAGCTAGAGCGGTACTCGAAGATGGAAATTTTTTCAATGTATTAAAAGAAAAATTCCCGAAAGCGGAAATTGCGTTGTCATCATCTTCAGGAGAAATCTTCAGCAATGAGGTGTATGATGATGCTGTAGCCGTTACGGCCATCAGCTTTGACAAGGCGTTACTGAAAACCTCCCAAATTGACATTACTGATTTTCCGGACAGTTATGAAGCAGGGAAAATGCTCATCAGCCGACTTCCAAAAGAGGATCTCAGATGGGTATTCATCCTGTCGGACGGAAGTCGGGTCAACGGAAGCCAGCTTGTTGAGGGACTGAATTCGGGAAGGCCTGCAGATGTTTTGATAACCGGTGGTCTTGCCGGTGATGATGACCATTTTGAAAAAACGGTAGTCGGACTGAATGCCGTGGCAGAACCCAATAAGATTGTAGCCATTGGATTCTATGGTAAGAACCTGGTGCTGTCTCATTCTTCATACGGAGGATGGGAAAGCTTCGGACTCGAAAAAACAGTTACAAAGTCTCATCAAAACGTGCTTTACGAAATTGACGGAAGAAATGCACTGGAACTGTATAAAAAATATCTGGGAAAATACGCTGAAGAATTACCGGGTTCGGCACTTCTTTTTCCATTGTCCCTTACCTCGGAAAACAATCCTTATCCTGTGGTGAGAACTATTTTATCCGTTAATGAAAATGATGAGACAATGGTATTTGCAGGAGACATCCCGGAAGGCAGCAAAGTAAGATTCATGAAAGCCAATATAGACCGGCTGGTTGACGCGGCCCATGATGCTGCAGTCCAGTGTCTTGAAATGTGCAAGGAAAACGCTGCAATAGCAATCATTATCAGTTGTGTGGGAAGAAAATTGGTTTTGGGCGACCGTATTGCAGAAGAGGTAGATGTGGTAAGGGATGTTCTGGGACCGGATACTGTAATCGCAGGATTTTATTCATACGGCGAAATATCACCCCTGCAGCCTTTTGATCATTGTGTTTTGCATAACCAGACCATCACTATTACGACCATCAACGAAATTACACAAAATGGAAATTAAATTTCACAAGCTTTTAAAAAGACAGATTGATAAATATCTGACCGAAGACTGTAAAAATCATCCGCAATTCAAAAACTTCATTCATGCAGTCAACGAATCTTACAAATCTTTTGAGAGAGATAAAGATCTCATGAATCATGTTTTTAAACAAAACGAAGAAGAATATAACGAGATTAATGAAAACCTTAAGAATGAAAATATTCTGAAGCAAAAGTCCATCTCTAATCTTTACGAGGTTATAAAAATTCTTGACCCTTCTCTTGAAAGTCACGGTTCTGAAGATCTCACCGAGCTGTCATCCTATATATCTGAGCAGTTGAAAAAGAGAATATTTTTGCAGGAGCAGCTTAACAGCCAGCTTGAATTTCAGAATCTTCTAATGGATATTTCTTCCGAGTACATTAATATCCCGATTGAAGAGGTGTCCCAAAGCGTCAATAAATCCCTTAAGGAAATGTCTGAATTTGTAAAAGCAGACAGGGCATATATTTTCAGATATGATTTTACAAAAAAAACCTGTTCAAACGTTTATGAATACTGCAGTGAGGGCATTACCCCGCAGATAGAAAACCTTCAGGATATCCCTCTTGAAATGATGGGAGATTGGGTGGAAATCAACAAAAAGGGAGGAAGTATTTATTATCCTGATGTTCAGGAGCTGCCCGAGAGCGACATTAAAGAAATTTTACAGGCACAGGATATTAAGAGTCTGTTTGTAATTCCGGCCATGATGCAGAATGAATGCCTGGGCTTTGTAGGTTTTGATTTTGTAAAAGATTATCACAATCTCTCGGATACTGAAAAAAATCTCCTCACCATATTCACTCAGGTTCTTGTAAACGTAAGAGAACGCCTTGTTCTTGAAAGAAACCTGTCGCGAACTGTGGAAATGCTTAAAAAATTATTGGCCAATTTACAGTCCGGAATCTTAATGGAAGATGAAAAACGGCAGATTGTTTTTACCAATGATCTGTTTTGCAGAATGTTTAATATACCCGTGTCTGCCGATATGATGATCGGGATGGACTGCACGAATTCCGCAGAAGAATCCAAAGAACTGTTTAAAGATCAGGACCATTTTGTACAAAGAATCAACACAATCCTTACAGAAAAGAAAATTGTAACCAATGAACTTCTGGAAATGCAGGACGGAACATTTCTGGAGAGAGATTATATTCCTATTTTTATCAATGACCAATATCAGGGACATCTCTGGAAATACAATGATATTTCTGAAAGAAAGAGAGCGGAAGACCATCTCAAAAGGCAGGAGGAAAAATACCGTAACATCATTGCCAATATGAATCTGGGGCTTCTGGAAGTTGATAATAATCAAATGATCCGATACGCCAATCAGAGCTTTTGTGAAGTGTCAGGCTTTGAACCTAATGAGTTGATCGGTAAAAACCCGGCCCAGCTGTTTTTGTATGGCGAAAACAATATGCAGTTTCTTCGGGAGCAGATCGAATTGAGAAAAAAAGGAGTTTCAAGCGTCTATCAGCTTCCGGTAAAAAACAAGCGCGGAGAAATAAGATGGTGGGCAATAAGCGGTGCTCCGAATTATGATGATCAGGGAAACCTTCTCGGATCAATAGGCATCCACCTGGACATTACAGATCAGAAAAAGCTGGAAGAAGAGCTGAAACTGCAGAGAGCCAAAGCTCTGGAAGCCTCCAAAGCCAAAGAAGTTTTTCTGGCCAATATGAGTCATGAAATCAGAACTCCGCTGAATGCCATTATAGGATTTCTGCGCGAGCTGAAAAGAGTAGGAGTAAGCGGCTCACAACAGGAATTTTTAGATTACAGCTACAATGCCTCACAACATTTATTATCGATTATCAACAATATTCTGGATATTTCGAAGATCGAATCCGGTGAAATGTTGCTGGAAAATAAAAACTTTTCATTAAAAGAAAGTGTTGAAAACGTAATTACCATACTCAAGCCCAAAGCACAGGAAAAAGGACTGATGCTTACCACTTCTTTTTCTGATAAGCTTTTTACCACTTTTAAAGGAGATCCTTCAAAAATAGAGCAGATATTGTATAATATTCTTGGTAATTCTCTCAAATTTACCAACAATGGAAAAGTTGCGGTAGATTGTAAGGTTTTACAGGATCTTCCCCATCAGCAGACATTCTCGATCAGCATTACAGATACAGGGATCGGTATGAGCGAGGAATACGTCCGAAGTATATTTAAAAAATTTAATCAGGAAGACAGTTCAATTTCCAGAAAATATGGAGGTACCGGCTTGGGAATGTCGATCACCAGGGAACTTATTCATCTTATGAAAGGTGAAATTGACGTAAAAAGTGAAAAAAATATCGGAACGTGCATTACCATTCAGCTGGTTCTCAATAAAGGGTATCAGGAAGCGCACCAGGAAGTTTTAGCAGAAAATCAGCATATCGTGCTCGATGGCATCCGGGTATTACTGGTCGAAGATAATGAACTTAATCAGCTGGTTGCCGAAAATTCGCTGAAACACTATAACTGTATCGTGACGAAGGCAGATAATGGAAAAATCGCCGTAGAACTTCTCAAAAAAGAACAGTTTGATATTGTATTAATGGATATTCAGATGCCTCAGATGGACGGCATTGAAGCTACCAAAATATTACGGGAGGAAATGGGTCTTAAAACTCCGATCATCGCCCTCACTGCCAATGCTTTTAAAAGTGAAATAGATAAATGCATCAGTATCGGAATGGATGATTATATAACCAAACCTTTTGCCGAAGAAAGCCTGATAAAGATCATTGATAAGCATATAAAGCAGCAAAGAAATCCTTCTGATGACGTATCGGTAAAACAAACTCAGTATGACCTGACCGGCATCAAAAAGCTGGGACAGGGCGATGAAGCGTTTATCCGGAAAATAATTACTTTATTTATTACGCAGACCCAGGAAATGATTCCTCTCATCGAACTTGCATTTAACGAAAAAAACTTTGCAGAAATAGCAAGGCTCGTTCATAAAATGAGGCCTAGTGTAGAAGCGGTGGGCATCACTTCCATATCAGGTGATCTCAGAGAGCTGGAAATTTCGGCTAAGGAGCAGAGTATGGATATTACAAGGCTGTTCTCTTTATTTGAAAAAATAAAAAATATACTGATGACAGCCATCAGCCAGATGAAGGAAGATCAATTATAGACGATCCAAAATCAGGATCGTATTCCATATTTTGGAAATGATCAAATGATTAAATTATTGTATTTCAATTATTTAAAGTAAAGGTATAATTGTGGAGACTGTTTTCGTAAATTAATATAAAAATGGAAAACACCCACAATTTGAAGCTCTTTATCGTAGATGATGATCAATTTTGCTCAAGCATGTATGAGCGGCATTTAAAAAACAATCATTACAGCGATATAACCATCTTTAGCAGCGGAACAGAATGCCTTAATGCGCTTCATCACAAGCCCGATATTATCTTCCTGGATCACAATATGGAAGACCTCAACGGTTTTGAAGTTCTGAAGAAAATCAAGCGGTATGATCCTAATATTTATGTGATCATGGTTTCTGCTCAACAAAGCATCGATACTGCAGTAGATACGCTTAAATACGGCACTTTCGATTATCTTATGAAAGGAAACGATGTCTGCGAAAAAATGATTGAGGCTATAGAAAAGATCATTAGTATCAGACAGGAAATGGCTCAGAATAAATTTAAAACGATCAGAAAATTCTTCTCATTTTTATTTTAAGGCCATGTTGAAAAGGATAATATTATATATGCTTGTTCTTTTGTCGGCCCTTTCCTGTAAAACCTACAATGTGCTGGAAGAAGATAAAGCTTCACAGAATATGCAGGATTTCAGCTTTGATCCTTCTTACCAGTACAGAATTCGGAAAGACGATAAAATCACTTTATCCGTTTGGGGTCAGGACGATCTCAGTGTAGGATCTGTTTACGGAATTTATAATTCTAATGAAGTGTACGGAAAATGGCTGCTGGTAGATACCAACGGAAATATTGAAATTCCCAGGCTCGGGACGACTCCGGTCATCGGAAAATCTATTCCGGAACTTAAGGAAGAAATAAAAAATAAGCTTAAAAGATGGCTGGTAAATCCTATAGTTGATGTAAAAGTGCTCAACAAAGAGATTGCCGTTATGGGAGAAGTCCGCAATCCGGCCGTAATTCAGGTTGATAAAGACCAGAATACCCTGCTGGAGCTCGTCTCAAAAGCAGGCGGATTTGAAATGTACGCCAACCTGCAGTCAGTGAAGATATTAAGGCAGGAAGGCGAAAATGTAAGGGTAACAAATATCGATCTTACCAAAATGAAAGATGTTCCCAACCAGAATATCATACTGCATCCCGGGGATTACGTAATTGTTCCTTCCAAAAAAAGCAAGGATTTCGACAAGCGAATTTCTACCATTATACCTTTTGCTACAGTAACATCTGCTGCTGCGATATTAATCGGTCTCTTATAACCAATACCATGAACAACGAGAATGTAAGATTTTTAAGACCTCTCTTAAGAGGGCTTCCCATCGTGATTGCTGTAATGGTAATCTCCGTACTGGGTGCAAAAAAATATCTCAACTATGTAACCCCGATGTACGAAAGTACTGCAAAACTGAAACTTGCAGACACTCAGGAAGGAGTTCCCAGTGCCAATCTTTTTAAAGATTTTGATGTCTTTGCATCAGCTAATAAAATAAGCACTGAAATTGAGGTACTGAAGTCTACTTCCTTAATTGAGAAAACACTTGAAAAACTTCCCTTTTCTACAGAAATATACCGAAAGGGGAAAGTGCGTTCCGTAGAACTATTCAATGATTCTCCTATTAAGGCAGAAGCAACTTTTAACGATAACAAAAACTATGATAAAAGATTTCAGCTGGTTATTACATCCCAAAATCATTATACTTTACTACAACCAGGTTCTTCAAAAAAAATAAAAGGAACCTTTAATATCCCCATAACCATTAAAGGCGGAAAAATAGTACTGTCTAAAAATGAAAGTTATCTGGCAGCAAAACCTGATGCGAAAATCATCGACCACTATGAGTTTGAGTTTCTCAGCAGAGAAAAACTTTTAGATAAAATCAATAAAGACCTGGATATTGTTGCTGTTGATAAAGATGTCCCCGTTATCAGGATTAATTTTAAAAGCAACGTCCCGGAAAAAGCATCACGCTTTGTGAATACACTGGCTGAAACCTATATTGAAGACTATATTGAAAACAAATACCGCGCAGCCAATACGACGGTAGACTTTCTGAAAGAGGAAATCGGACAGGCCAACCACAAACTTTCGGATGCCGAAAACCGCATCGAGAATTACAGAGATCAAAAGAACATCATCAATATTCCGCAGGAAACGGAAACAGATCTCAGAAAAATTGCACAGCTGAAAATTCAGAAAAGCAATATAAAAATGAACCTTGATGCGATAAAAAATCTTAACGGTTATATCGAAAACGGAAAAGATAACTTTCCTGATCTGGCAACGAACTTTGAGGCATTCAACGATCTTCTTTCTACGGAAATGGTGAAAAATATAAAACAGCTCCAGGCCGAGAAAAAGGAACTTCTGCTCACGTATACTCCCGAGCATGAAAAAGTAAAGACCGTTGACGCCAAAATAAAAGATCTTACCGATTACCAGATTGAAAGCATTAAAAATACCGAAAATAACCTCCAGATTAAATATAATGACCTTGACCGGGATATTAATACTGCCGAACAGGCTTTCATAGGTCTTCCGGAAAAGGAAAAATTGCTCAACATCATGAACAGGGAATTTAATCTGTATGAAAAAAACTATAATTTCCTCAATGAGAAAAGGATAGATGCGGAAATTGCAAAATCTGCGAAGATTTCTTTCCATAAAATTATCACTAGGGGAGAACTTCCGGATCATCCGGTATCTCCTATGCGTTCTATTATCATTATTGTTGCCGCAATTGTCGGGATGATTGGTTCAATTGTATTAATTTACGGCGTTCACTTTGCCAAAGCTAAAGTAAATGATATCTACACCATTGAAAAAAGCAGCTCCATTCCTATTGCGTTTTCGACTCCTTTTATCAAAAATAAAGAGCAGGTAATGCATCATTTCCTTGAGAATATTCTGGAGATGGATCTCAAAGGCATTCTTCAGGAAAAAAATATCATCTGTCTTACTTCCTATGATGATGCTTCACAGCATAAGTTCCACGCAGAACATATAATCAGCGCCCTAAAAGCTCAGTCAAGGAAGATCTTTGTAGCCGATGTGGCCGGAACATTAGAAGGCAAAATCGGGGAGCACTATATTAACTTTTCTGCAGGAGAATACCTTCAGCATACGGCTCATGAAATGGAAGATTTGCTCCGCCGGAGCATGGAAGATAAAGAACTCTGCATAATTAACAACCAGGCCGTAAAACAGGGTAAACTTCCTCTGCTTTTTCTGAAACTTGCAGATCAGAATATTTTTCTGCTGGACAGCCGTAAAACTGCGGCACACAATATCATGAATGTGGAACTCTTAAAAGATGAATACAAGCTAAATAATCTGTGGTTCGTTCTTAATAAAGAAAGGTATAATCCGAGCCTTATGACAACAATTATAAGAATGCTGAAAAAATTCAGATCATGAAAAACATCTTTAAAATAATACAAAAACACTCGTTTCTTGTGTTTACCGACCAGTTTATTTTCAGCGGATCCAATTTCCTTCTGGCGTTTCTTCTGGCCAGGAAGCTAAGCATTTCCGACTTTGGTTTTTTTTCGTCGGTTCTTCTGCTGACCTATCTTTTGGTAGCTGTTTGTAACGCAATTATCGTACAGCCGTTTCAGATTCTGGCAGGAAAAGAATTCGGTAAAAAATCTCTGGGTTTTGTATTTCAGGCGGCAATGATTTTGATCTTGATTTTTGCACTGCTTATATTTTCGGCTAAATTTTTACCCGTTTCCTTTTTTAAAGTTCTTCAACATCATATTTTTTCCATTATCATTTTTGTAGCAGCTTATATCTTACAGGATTTCCTGAGGAAAGTTTTACTGATAATGGACAGGATTAAACTCGTGCTGCTCATTGACAGTGTTTTCATACTTGTCTTTCCTATACTTATAATGGATGGGAACCTTACACTCGGCGAAAGCTTGATCGTTATAGGATTGATAAACTGTCTGGCCTCCGTTCCGGGGTTATGGTATACAATCAGAAATGCTAATTTCAGTCTTAAAAATTCTGCCCTCTGGCAGTATCACTGGACTGCAGGGAAATGGCTGGTAAGCGCATCGCTTCTACAGTGGTTTTCATCAAATTTCTTTACACTGGCTGCAGGTATGTATCTTGGGATCAGTGCTTTGGGGGCGCTGCGGCTGGTTCAGTCATTCTTCGGAGTCATTAATGTCATTTTGCAGACGGTAGAAAACTATTATATTCCCAAAACGGCCAGGCTGTATTATCAGGATGATAAATCCATAAGAAAGAAACTATTTAAAAATATGGTACAGTGGATGTTGGTTTTAGGGATTGTCATTTCATTGTTTTTCCTTTTTTCACAGCCGCTTATCACGCTACTCGGTGGTGAAAAATACATTCAGTACGGATTTGTTGTGAAACTCGTTGCCGTGCTGTATATTCTCATCATTTACAGCTATCCGACCCGGATTTCAATCAGGGTCCTTGAGCAGAACAAAGCATTTTTTACAGGATATTGTATTTCCTTTGTTTTTTCTCTGTTTAGTTTTCATTTTTTATTACAGTTCGGAGGATTGTACGGAGCTGTTGGCGGACTTGCCATGAATCAGATTCTGATGATTGCTTACTGGAAAATCCTTCTCAATAAAAAAAAGATATCGCTATGGGCATAGTACATCTTATACTAGGAAAAGCGAATCCCGAAAAAATGAACGGGGTCAACAAAGTCGTGTATAATATTGCTTCAAAACAGGCTGCAAAGGCTCTGAAAACTGAAGTCTGGGGAATCTCAGAAAGTACAGAAATCAATTATCCTGATAGAATTTTTACAACAAAAATTTTTAAAAAAAGAAAAAATCCTTTTTCGATTCCTGAAGGTTTAAAAAAAGAGATCCATCAAAGTGATCAGGATACCATTTTCCATCTTCACGGCGGATGGATACCTGTATTTTCTTCATTAAGCCGGTTTTTGAAAAAACACAAGCGAAGATATGTGATCACGCCTCATGGTGCATACAACGCTGTTGCGATGAATAAGAGCAGGCTTCTGAAAAAAATGTATTTTAAATGGTTTGAGAAAAAAGTGATCATCAATGCTGAAAAAATTCACTGCATCGGAGAAAGCGAAGTCGAAGGACTTCAAACACTTCAACGCACTGACAAAGCGGTTTTGATCAATTACGGATTTGAAAAAATAAAGCCTGATCCCAATAAAATTTCTACGGAAGGACCTGCTGTTTTCGGATTTGTAGGAAGACTGGATATCTATACAAAAGGGCTGGATCTCCTTATTGAAAGTTTTGCAGCTTTTTCCGGACAATACCCGGAATCCGTACTATGGATTATCGGAGATGGTGCAGGCCGGAATCAGCTTCATCATCAGGTCAGGAAGTACCTGGTTGAGCATAAAGTAGAGCTGATGGGAAGCAAATTTGGCGAGGAAAAGAATGACCTGATCCGCAAAATGGACGTTTTTCTGCATCCTTCAAGAAATGAGGGACTTCCGGTATCTGTCATAGAAGCAGCCGCTTTCGGAAAACCTTGCATTGTGACCAGAAATACCAACGTAGGACATCTTATAGAAAAATACAATGCCGGGATCAGCATTGCATTTCCCGATTCAGAACTTCTCACCCAGGCATTTATAAGAATGTATAACATCTTCAGAAACCGGGAAGATTACAAACTGATGAGTTCCTATGCCGTAAAAATGGTAGACGAAGCTTTTGACTGGGACAATATTATTTATGAAATGAACAAGAACCTTTACGGTATATAAAATGACAGCAACCGCTCCGGAACATTATCGCTTTCTAAAAAAGCTAAACAATCAGCTTTTTATTATTCTGCTGCTTATGGTGGCATGTTTTTTTACATGGAGCGAGAACGTTTCAATTACCAGGGGCATTAAAGTAGTCGGCCGAATGGGTGTAATGTTCTCGTCCATTATGGTTTACTGGAAAATTGTTGACTACGGAAGTATCAATTCTTTAAGTTATAAAAATATTTTTTCACCTGTTTTGTACATCGCCTATTTATTTCTGGGTTTCATCTCTTTTTCGTGGAGCACCAACCCCGGGTTCAGTGCTTTGCAATGGTTTATGACCTTTCAGAGCTTCGTTTTTGCTTATTTCTTTGTCAGAAGTCTGGCAATATTAGATGTGTATTTTGAGGGACATTCCATCCGCTTGTATCATCTTTTAGGAAATACAGTTTTTGTACTGCAGCTGGTTTTTGTGATTGGGATGTGGGTGGCTCCTGATGTTTTTTTCCGGCTTACGGACGGAGGAGAAGAAGCCCGCCTCGGAGGTACTTTAATGAACCCCAACGAGCTGGGAATGCTCGCCGGAGTAGGTTCTGCATGCCTTATTTTCGACCTTTACCGATTTAAAAATAAAATATGGACCATCATCAAAATACTGATTATTTTATACGCACTGTATATGACAGGATCAAGGTCTTCGCTTATCGGGGTGCTCCTTATTATATTTTTTCATGTAAACCAGACCAAAAGAAAGACCCTGAAGTTGGGCATTATTGCCGTTGTTCTTGCAGTAGCGCCTTTTGCAGTTTATACCGTTATCCTGAAAGGCGGAGACCAGTCCAGACTGGAAGAGGTAATGAGCCTTACCGGAAGACTGCCTTTCTGGAAAGCTCTTATTACAGAGGGTTTACCCCGAGAACCGCTCCTGGGATTCGGCTTTATGAGAATTGATTACAAAGAATTTTTTCAGAGTGCACATACGTATCCCGGGAAAATGACCCACAACACATTTATGCAGGTGTTGATGAATTTGGGTTTCATAGGCTTTACAATTGTTCTTTTTCAGGTTTTTTTTACTGTTAAATCAATACTGTCGGCGCAAAAAGAGCTTAAGCTTATGCTGATTGGTATTTTGATTCCCATTATCATCAATTCCTTTACCGAATTCGGGGTTTTCGGAGAAAGCAACTATGGAATATTATTCTATCAGATCATTATTTTTTCAATTGCATTCCGCAATAATAATCATCTCACACGTCTTCAGCGAATAATTTTGGAGAAAAAGAGACCAGACTTTATGCAGCAATAGAGTTTAAAAATTAGACTTTATTCCAGAATATGGAAAAAGGGTGTGTTTTTATTTTTATATAAATGGCTGAAAATCAATTTTTTAATCTTTTGGCAGCGTATTTATTATCCTTTAAATAAAAGTAAGAGTTTTATGAAAGCTTTATTTAAAAATACAGGATATAAATTGTACACGACACAAGAACCTGAAAGTTTAAAAATATCTTTTTCCTACATCAGAAATGCAGACGGTTCCTTACGTTGGTTTTGGAATTCAAAATCAAAAAAGCCATTATTTTTAAAATTTTATAATGCATCTACATTAAAGGCGAAATTATATGCTTTAGCGGTAAAACTGATATTCGAGCTGGGTTTGCAGAAGCTCATTTTTAAAAAAGAGACATTATATTATAAGTTTGAAGGAAAGCCCCTATTCAACATTAAAGGGGAATGGGCAATCTTTACCGGAACAGCCGGCCCCAATAACAAGGCACTATTGTATACCGGAGGAAGCTTTTATAAAATTGCCTGCACAGAAACAGCGAAAGATCTGCTTATAAATGAGATCGCGAATATACGATTTGCTTCCGGCAGCCACTCTTTTTCTGTTCCGAAAACCATATTTCATAACGGAAATATCTTACAAACCCGTGATATTTCTAAAAACGGATACCGCCAGAACACATTCGGAAGGATCCATGCGAAAGCAGTACAGGGAATTACACAGAGGTATCAGCGCCGTTGCACCATATCAGATTGGGAATATTTTCAGATGCTGAAGAAAAATCTAAATACACTACAAGACGAAAGAATACCGCCGAACCTGATTCGGAAACTGAATACGCTTTTGGAAAAAATCGATGAAAAAGAATTGATTACTCTTTCTTTTTCTCACGGGGATTTTACTCCCTGGAACTGCTACGTCCAAAGTAACAGACTCTCTGTTTACGATTGGGAGCTGGCTTCCTGCGAAAAACCAAAAGGATTTGATTTCTTTCATTTTATTATTCAGAACGGAATTCTGATTGAACGGAAACCTTGGAGTGCTATTCTGAAAGAAATAAAACAAAAGAACAGACTTACTTTTCAGTTTAGTGAGGAGAAATTACATTATTATCTGAAATTTTACCTCATCACCAACATCTTAACATACATCGGGATTTATGCCGTTCAGAAAGAATGGCATATGCAGATCCACTGGCTGCTTGAAACCTGGACGGAAGCCGTGAACCTTTTTGCAAAGGAAGTGTACACGGAAAGAGAACTGCTTATTATGGATATTTTTGATTCTATTCACCCCGTTCCGTATGCTGTTTTGAAGTATCACGGTCAGGAGCCTGAAAAGCTGAGTCTTAACTCTGATATTGATATGGTGATGTCCTCTCAGGATGCTGAAAATTTAATTCGGTTTCTTAAGAAAAACAGCTTGGCGGACCGGGTGGTTATTTCAAAAAAATCATTCATGTACAGAGTAAGAATTATTACGAATGATAAACAGATTCTTAATCTTGACCTGATCCGGAAAATTCAGTGGAAAGGCTTGGTATTTATGAAAGCCGGGAAAATGATAAGACGTTCGGTAACCAATACATTTGGGATAAAAACCGCCTGTGATGCCGATACCGCAAAATACCTGCATTACTTCTATACTCTCAACGGCAGTGAGGTACCGGAGCGCTACAAAGATTTTGTTGAAAGAAATATTGCGGAACACAAACATATAAAAATTGCAGAACATATTAAAGAATTGAATATGCAGGCGAAACAAAGAATATCTTTTTTAAAAAACACATTTACATATATCAGAGACACTTTCTCCGAAAGAGGATTTGTAATGACCTTCAGCGGTGTTGACGGTGCCGGAAAATCAACAGTTATTTCTGAAATTTCAGATCTTATTGAAAAACGGTACCGCAGACCGGTGAAAATTTTAAGACACAGACCTTCTTTGCTGCCGATTCTGAGTGTCTGGACAAAAGGTAAGGAAAAGGCACATCTTGATGTAGTAAGCTCATTGCCAAGACAGGGAAACAATAAAAACAAAATGTCTTCCTTTCTGAGGTTCTGTTATTATTACACCGATTACATTATTGGTCAGTTTATCATCTATCTGAAATATGTAATGCGCGGTAAAATCGTTTTATATGACCGGTATTACTTTGATTTCATTGCAGATGCCAGAAGAAGCAATATCAGTATTCCCAAAGTGGTTACCGAGAGCGGATATTTTTTCTTAATGAAACCTGAATTCAACTTCTTTCTTTACGCGGCGCCCGAAAAAATACTTAGCAGAAAAAAGGAACTTTCCTACAAATCGGTCTGTTATCTCACCGCAGAGTACAATAAATTGTTTTTAAAACTGGGTAAGCAAAATGACAATGTAAAATATATTGCTATAGAGAATAACGATCTTACTTCCACTTTAGAAATCATTATGAACAGCATAATTACAGCCAGATGAGAACATTTATCGAGAATATTATAAGAATGAGAAATCCTGCTTTCACGATTGATGCTGAACTGAATTCGGGTGTGGTAATCCGGATAATCTGGGTCCAGCTATGGAGCATGCTTCGCGGGTTACGAGTTGTTCTTTTCTTCAGAAATTCCAATGGAATGCTTTTGGGAAAAAGAGTTGGCTTTTTTAACCTTTCCAAAATAAAGTGGGGAAGATTTCTGAGATTGGGAAATGACGTTTACATTTCGGCACTGGGAAAAGGAGGGGTGGAATTTGGTAATAATGTTTCGATTGGTGCTTTCAGCCGGATTATTGTATCCACTTCCATCAGCAATACCGGTGAGCAGATCAAAATAGGAAATAATGTAGGAATAGGTGAGTTTGCTTATCTCGGTGGCGCCGGAGGATTGGAAATCGGCGATGAATGCATTGCAGGACAATACTTAAGCTGTCACCCGGAAAATCACAATTATGAAAATATTGATATTTCTATTCGGCATCAGGGAGTAACGCGCAAAGGAATTAAAATAGGAAAAAACTGCTGGATTGGAAGCAAGGTTACCATCCTGGACGGTGTGGAAATCGGCGACGGATGTATTCTGGCGGCAGGAAGTGTCATTACAAAATCATTTCCGAACAACAGTATCATCGCAGGAGTTCCTGCAAAACTCATAAAAACAAGAAATTATGAAAACGAATCAGACTATACTGGCGAGCTGCTATGCCATAAATCCGTATAAGGGATCAGAAGATGCGATGGGCTGGAATTTTGTCTGCCAGATTGCCAGATTCCGGAAAGTGATTGCCATTACGAGGGAAAATAATAGGACTGCTATTGAAAAATATATTGCAGAACATCCCGATGGCATTTACAGGAATATAACTTTTCTCTATTTTGACCTTCCTTTTTGGATGAGGTTCTGGAAAAAAGGCAGCAGAGGAGCGCTACTGTACTATTATTTATGGCAGAAAGGTATTGTTTCTTTTATCAAAAAACAGAAACTGGAATTCGATATTACCCACAATGTGAATTTTCATAACGACTGGACACCAAGCTTTCTCTGGAAACTCCAGAAACCGATGGTCTGGGGACCTGTGGGACATCATCCGCTGATTCCGAGGCAATATTTAAATATGTATTCAAAAACATATTTTTTAAAAGACCGGCTCACGTGGATAGTGAAAAATTTTTTCTGGAAATTTTCATCTTCATTAAAAAACACCATCAAACACTCCGGACATATCTGGTGCATGAATACAAGCGTTCCTCAAAAGCTGAATCTTACAGAAAATTCTTACTCCTTGTATCCATCTGTGGCAGCCGAAGATTTTAAGCAGAATCAGGAGATTGGTCTGAAATCCGGCTTTACAGCAATAAGCGTTGGAAGATTTGTGCCTTTAAAAGGGTTTGATTTGACGATACGGTCATTTATAGCATTTATCGATCAGCTTCAGGATAAGGATAAAGCGCATTGCAGGCTTATTCTCGTGGGTGCAGGTGATCAGAAAGCACTCTACGAAAACCTTATCCGACAAAGCGGTATGAATGATTTCATAGAAATCATAGACTGGATCGACCGCAGGGAGCTGATGAAACTTTATGAAAGAGCTTCGGTATTTCTTTTTCCTTCCCACGAAGGTGCCGGAATGGTAGTTCCGGAAGCACTGTGTTTCGGACTGCCGGTAATTTGCCTTCAAAACGAAGGCCCCGGAGAATTTATAAATAACAGCTGCGGCATTGTCGTTCCGCAGCAGAATTATAAAAAAACAATAGAAGAATTGAGCCTTGCTCTGGTAAGGCTGTTTCTGGATAAACCCCTCAGGAAAAAATTAAGTCTGGGAGCCAGAAAACAGTATGTTGAAAGGTTTTCCTGGAATAAAAGGGGAGAACATCTTAATGAAATTTATAACCGTATGTGACATGAACAGAGTTATTGCCATCCATTTACTAAATGATTATAGCGGAAGTCCGAAGGTATTAATGCAGCTTTTAAAAACCTGGACAGGAAAAAACATAGAAGCTCACTTATTTACTTCCGGCGGGAGCCGAGGCTTTTTATCAGATTTGCCTGCAGTAACCCGTCATCTTATTTGGTACCGGTTTTCTAAGAACCCGCTGATAAAGATCTGTAACTTTTTTATCAGTCAGCTTTTTCTTACGATCAGGCTTCTGTTCTTTTTGAGAAGGGGAGATACTATCTACATTAATACCGTGCTTCCTTTTGGGGCTGCTCTTGCCGGTAAGCTGCGGGGCTGCAAAATAATTTACCACATTCATGAAACTTCCGTAAAACCAAAATTTTTTAAAAGTTTTCTGTTCGGAATTGCAAGGTTAACGGCTTCAAAAGGAGTCTTTGTTTCAGATTATCTCATGAAAAAGGAACCGCTTGTAAAAAATCAGGTGCTCCTCTACAATGTCTTAGAACGCGAATTTGCTGAAAAGGCAGATAAATCATATATCCATACAATTCGGGGGAAAACAGATCCCATTATTTTGATGATCTGTTCTCTTAAATCTTATAAAGGAGTCGATGAATTCGTAAAGCTGGCAGAGATAAACAGTACGTATATTTTTAAGCTCGTGCTGAATGCTTCACAGAAAGAAATTGATGCTTACTTTAAAGATAAAATGATACCGAGCCATCTCAAAATATACCCTACCCAGACAGATACGCATTCTTTTTACCGTGAGGCAAGCATTATTGTCAACCTTTCCCGTCCGGAGCAATGGGTAGAAACTTTCGGGCTGACCATTCTGGAAGGGATGCGGTACCGGCTTCCGGCGATCGTTCCCCCGGTCGGAGGGATAACAGAATTGGTGAATGAAAATAAAAACGGTTTCCTTATTAATTCTGCCGATGTATATGAGCTTTCCGGAAAAATTCATTATCTGATGTGCAACGAAGAAATATACCGGTCCTTCAGTGAATCGGCGTATCAGAAAAGCCTGTTGTTTTCAGAATCTTATTTTGAAGAAACCTCTGTACAGATGATTTCCAATTAATGAATTTTTTCCGGAAATTGGAATTAAGGTATTTGATTTATTAAATGTAATTAATTATAAATCAATGTTTTAAATATTGAATTTAATTTGGAATACTGTTAGTACTGCCCTTATAAAATATAAATAATATGAAAACTAAAGTAGCCATTATCGGAACTGTTGGCCTTCCTGCCAGATATGGCGGATTCGAAACCCTTACGGCTCACCTTGTAGAAGAACTCTCTAATGTATATGATTTTACGGTGTACTGCTCCTCAAAAAAATACAGCAGAGAAGAAAGAAAAGAAACATGGAAAGGCAGTAAGCTTAAATATATCCCGTTGGAAGCAAACGGAATTCAAAGTATCTTTTATGACAGCTGGTCTATTCTTCATGCATTACGCTGCAGTGATGTTTTGCTTATCCTTGGTGTTGCAGGAGCATGGCTCTTACCTTTTGTAAGATTATTTACCAATAAAAAAATAATAATCTCCATCGACGGTATTGAATGGAAAAGAGACAAATGGCCTCTGGCTGCAAAATTATACCTGTGGTGGGCAGAAAATCTTGCCGTAAAATATTCCCACATTGATATCTCGGATAATGAGTCGATCCAGAATTATACTTCTTTACGGTATGAGACGATCAGCAGGGTGATTGAATACGGTGCGGATCATACCAGACAAAATGCTGCTCCTGATGCGGAGGATCTGAAAAACTATCCGTTTTTATCAAAGCAGTATGCGGTAAAAGTGTGCCGTATAGAGCCTGAAAATAACGTTCATACTATTTTAAAAGTTTTTAGTGAAAGCCCTGAACATTACCTTGCTGTAGTAGGAAACTGGGAAAACAGCCCCTATGGAAAAGAGCTGAAGAAAAAATTTTCCGATTTTGAAAATATCTGTATTCTTGATCCTATTTATGACCAGAATACTTTGGATATTATCCGGGGTAATGCTTCCCTATATATTCACGGGCATTCGGCGGGAGGTACCAATCCTTCCCTCGTAGAAGCAATGTTTTTGGGACTGCCTGTCATCAGCTACGGAGTTTCATATAACAGAACTACCACCGGCGATCAGGCTTTTTATTTTTCCAATGAGGAAGAGCTGAAAAACCTGCTCAAAACAGTTACTAAAAAAGAACTGCGGAACTGCGCGGTAAAAATGAAAAAGATAGCAAAAGATAAATATATCTGGAAAACCGTCGCTGAAAAATACAGCCGTGTGATTGAAGAAAGTTTCTCTGTTACCAGGAAGAACAGGGTATATCCCGAAATTTCAAGGCTCAACAGAAAGCTGCTTGAAAAATATAATGTGAATCATCTGCAAAATATACAGCTGTTTAACAATACTAAAAGCGGATTTAAAAATACAACATTATGAAAACCCTTACAGAACTTACAGTTTATGGGATGCTTGCCTTTACCTTATCGATCTGCATCATTCCGCTGATGACAATTATTGCCCAGAAATGCAGGCTGGTTGATGTACCCAATGCACGAAAGGTACATCAGGACGCCATTCCGCTTATCGGGGGCTTGGCGATAGGAGTCATCGTGGCATCACTTGCAGGGCTGAGCAGTGTGAAGGATGTAAATGAAATTTTACCGATTATTATAACATCTTATGTAATGCTTCTTGTAGGAACTCTTGATGATAAAACAGATATTAAAGCCATTTACAAGCTGGGAATCCAGATTTGTGTAAGTATCATTATTGCCTCTTCAGGAGTCAGGATCAGTTCTTTGTATGGCTTTTTAGGAATCTATGAACTGAATGTATATGCTCAATATATAATTACGGTTTTGGTAATTGCCGCTGCGGTGAATGCTTTCAATCTTATTGATGGGGTAGACGGGCTTGCAGGAAGCGTTGCCGGAATTGGCTTCATAATGCTTTTAGCGATTACTGTTATCCAAAACAATTACGGTTTAATGAAGCTTGTGATGTTATTTATAGGAGGTATTGCTGCATTCCTCAGATATAATTTTTCAAAAAAGAAAAAGGTTTTCCTGGGAAATTCGGGATCTTTATTCTTAGGATATTTTCTGGTGTCAATTGGGATTTATATTACGAAATTTGATCATCCTGCTTCAGGTTTCCCCTACGGACTGTTTTTCCTGTTATTCGTGTTTACAATTCCGATGATCGATTCTTTAAGAGTATATGCAGACCGGGTTTTGCGGGGTAAATCACCTTTTAAGGCAGATAAATCTCATATTCATCATTATCTTTTGCAGCTGGGGATATCACATAAAAAAATTACGCTGCTTTTCATCATCATGAATATGATCATAGTTGTGGTTCAGTATCGCTTTCTGGAAAGCTATTTTGTATACACCGTCCTTATTTCATTTGTGGTTTTTGCAGGTATATTTAAATGCATTAAGATCCTTAATTTTTTTACAGTATGGAAAACTAAGGTTAAAGAGCTTGAAAACACACAGTGATGAAAAACTTCCCGAGGGTCCCCATATGTGCGACATATACTTGTAAGTGCTTTGTAACGCAGATCCTCGGGTTTTATATTAAATTTTTATTAGTTAAGATAGTAGTTTTTCATGTTTTATTAGTTTTGAAAAATGCTCCGAAGTTTCTTCGGAGCATTTATTTTAAAAATTAACCCTTATATCGGCAGGTTTTTTCATTCTTATGGTAACCTTTACGGCATTATCGGTGATTTCATAATCTGCGTCTTCATAAATTTCGTCATCTTTTCTTTCCTGTACCCTTATTTCCCCGAATCCGATTTCGTCTTTTGAGATCTCAATCACAAAATCATTTGTTTTTTCATCTTCTTTAAAATGTTCTTTTTTAAAATCAATAAACTGCATAATATATTGTATTTGGTTTGTTTTTAGATGGAGCAAATTGTGTGCAAATGGCGATGAATAAAATTATTCGGAATATACACAGTGATTTTTCTAATTAATTCCCTGTCTCAGATTTAATGCAGATACGAAAAACCAATAAAATAATGTTTTTCTGCATGGTGCTGCAATCCATAATTAAGTCCCGCATCAATTTTAAAATTTTTTGCTAGTTCCATCTGGACTGCAGCATTAATATAGTTGGCAAACTGATGTGCTTTAAAGTCATATGTATAATACGTTTCTGCAATGCCGTCAATATTTTTTGTCAGTGGATGGCTAATGGTAAGAGTTTGTAGAAGCTCGGTATGCATTTCCGGCAGATCCTGATCCTTTAGCCGGTCTACCTCTACTTGAAATCCTAAATTCCAATCTCCGGCAAATTTATAAAGCATAGGAACGATCAAACCGTACTCAAACCTGCTTTCATCATCATATTGCGATGCTGGAATTTTAGCATAGGGCAGTACCGCCATTACAAAATTACCTTTATCATTTCCTGTGATATTCTGTTTTAGGCGGAATGTGATGTCTCCAAAACCTCGGGTCTTCGAGATATTTCCGGAACTTTTTTCAGTTTCTTTCTGTATTCCGTAACTTTGAAAACCTATTTGTATGGCCGTAGAACCTGTAATTCCTATCTTTACATTAGCCTGATTGATCAGTATGGTCTGCGTTTTATTTAATTCAGACTCTTCTCTTTTAAGCCTTATTGCATCTGTCTCATATTGAATGTGACCTGCATCTACCGTATAAGGTGATTCGGTGACATCCGGACGGTCAGTATTCATTTCCCGCATAAGCGCTTTCGGAACAGGGTTAAATAATGAGTATTTTTTTTCATTCTCCTGTTGTGCACCGCAGGCAAAAGAAAATAAGAATGCAGATAAAACCAATATCCGGAAGCTGTGATTGTAAGTCATCGTTTTTTAAAGACTATTGCAAATTGCATACTAATTATTACCATTACCCTGAGATGTGGTATAAATGATTGCAGGGGCAAATTAAACCATCGGAAGAATATATTGTTAAGTGTACGTAAAGTACCTATTTTTGCATATGGTTAAAATGTACATTTATTCATGAATACTCTGTCTGAAAACTACCATATCGGAATGGTCTCCTCATTTCCTGAGCTTGTGAATACAGAATTTCAGGGGAACTTGAATGCTCTCTGCTGGAAGAGAAAATTAAACGGAGATTTTCACGAGATTGTATCTAAACTTACGCTTAAAGGCAATATGACAGAAGTTTCTGTAAATGATCTTTTGGCCCTTAATCTGTCTGAAAAAGGAAATACAGCACGGGAAATGATCATCCTCGATATGAAAATGCTGTCAGAGTTCGGGGCAGCACCTTGCCTTAATTTATTAAAAAACTATGAACGCGACGAAGAATTCGACTTTATTTCTACCGATGTTTATTCATATCATGCAGATCGTTCCCCTATAGAAACCTCAACTTTTTTGTGCACTTATTACGGTGCGGCCAGTGAGCTTGTATCTAATGACCGGTGTGTTCAGAAAATTCTCATTCCTGAAATTCGTGAAAAGCTTAAAAAACTACATGATGGTCCTGATACAGAATTTGAATCTTTCCTGAGAGACCACTATTTTGATCTTCATTATACCGCAGATGCAGAAGCAATACCTGTTAATTTAGGAAAAGGCAATCTCTGGAGATTGGCAGTAGAGCATCCGGGACAGAAAGTTTTGCCCTGTATTCATCGGGCTCCGCACGAAAAAGAAGGAGAGTACAGACTTCTGTTGATTTGTTAAGAAGCGAAAACATTGATTAAATTTAATCTGATTTCGGTTGTTTGTAACTACGCATGATAAGCTAAAAAAGTTTATTTACTGCTTTTCTGGTTTGCTCCATCGCTATTCCGAAAATAATATGAGAACCGAATTCCCAAACCCACCAGGACTTCGGCATTTCAGAAACTTTTCCCTGTAGTTTCAGGGACGGAACCGTAGAGCCATGAGTTAATGCCCACACTGCTGCTCCTGCTGCAATACCTTCACCAGCCTTAAAGAAGTTGCTTTTATTTACTAATGTCACATAACTTACACCGATCAAAGTACCCAAAGTATAATGGATTATTTTCATGGATTGCAATGTTTCAGCATACGAAAGTTCTTTATGGGTAATTTTAGCATACACTTCTTTGGCTAAAACTGCCGGAGGCATATTTTCCGGCTGATGCGTTACGTCTGCTCCACGAAGTTTGAGATCATCATCATTAGGAGGAAATTGTTTTTCTCCGATTTTTTGCAAAGGCGGTTCTGCAAGAGTTTTTATGAATGACGCCACTAGTCCGACGGCAATTCCTTTTATAAAAGTTTTTGTTATGGTATTCATCGGTATAATTTTAAATCGTTTTTCTGTGGATAGAAATTCGGGCGGCCGTTTCACGGCCGCCCGAATTTTATATTATTAAAAGTCAAAAAATTTATTTCTTCAGAGCGGACATTAATTTCTCTGCGGCACCTTCTGACGAAGCGGGATTTTGTCCCGTAATCAGAAGGCCATCCTGTACAACATGTACTCTCCAATCATCAGTCTTCGTATATTTCCCGCCGGATTTTTTAAGCTCATCTTCAACAAGAAAAGGTACAACGTCCGTTAATTGTACAGCTTCCTCCTCGGTATTCGAAAATCCGGTGACGTTTTTATCCTTAACAAATGGCTCGCCGTTTTCGAGCATTATATTTTTAAAAACTCCGGGAGCGTGACACACTGCGGCTACCGGCTTTTCATTATTATAAAAATCAAGAATCAATTGCTGAGAATCTTTATCGTAAGCAAGGTCCCATAGCGGGCCGTGGCCTCCCGGATAGAAAACGGCGTCAAAATCAGCAGCTTTCTGCTCACTAAGTTTTTCCGTATTGGCGATGATGTTTTGTACTTCTTCATCCTGATAATAACGTTTTGTAGCAGGTGTCTGCGCATCCGGATCTTCACTTTTAGGATCAATAGGAGCCTGTCCGCCTTTTGGCGTTGCTACTGTAATATCGAAGCCCGCATCTTTTAATAAATAATAAGGCGCTGCAAATTCTTCTACCCAGAATCCTGTTTTTTTACCTGTACTTCCCAATTCGTCATGGGAGGTAACTACGAATAGTACTTTCATTGTATTTTATATTTGAATGTTTGTAAAAAATTGAGGTTAAAGTGTACGGTTTTCAACAACAACAGATTTTATTAATAGAAAGATAACTGCTCTTTGTATGTTTAAGACACTTTATTTTACAATGCATAAAAGTATACAACTATATTGCCAATCAATGGTAGATTCATATAAAATGTGGTATGCGGTAAATAGATAAATAAAATGGGAAAATGTTTGAATGTATCCTCATTAACTTTTCAGCAACAGCTCAATCATTACCATAATAGAAATGAATTTCTTGGAAGATTGGTATTTGGGATTCAGCTGTTCCCGGATTTCACCAAGCGCATTGCTCAGTTTGTTGCTTACGGTTTTATTACTCAACTCTAATGCTTCAGCGGTTTCCTCTACTGACATATTTTGCCTCACTCTCATATCGTAAACTTTCTGTTCGGTAGCAGGAAGTGTAGAGACTACCTTATCAATCATTGCAAAAAGATCGCTAATTTCATATTCATCAAGAATTTCAAAATATTCCGTATCAGTGAGATCTATAGAATTTTCAGATTCATCAAAACTTATGGTAAATCTTTCTTTTTTATGGCTGTTGAAATAATCAATCACCCGGTAATGAAGATGTTTCAGAAAATATCCCTTTGCGCTTTCATTTCCGTCGGTGTGTATGCTTTCCGTATTTTCCAGTATTTTGACCCAGAGATTCTGCAGCAGCTCTTCTGCCAGCTCCTTGTCTTTGGTTCTTCCAAAAACAAAGCGGTACAAATCATCCCAATACCTTTCATAAAGTATCATAAAAGCTGGCCGGTCGCCTGTTTTTATTTTTTTCAATAATATGTGATCCGTCTGATTCATTGATGCAAAATTACCTAAAGGAAAATTAACTTTTTGTGAACTTTGGGGAATGGAATATTAATTATTTCTGAAAATAAGATTCAAATCGTAAAGTGAATTTTGAGAAATGGTTAAAAACTGCCGAAATTGTTAAGAAGTTGATTCTAATGTGAATACAATGTTAAATCTATCCTGGGGAAGTTTTTCATTTTCACTGTCTTATAGATGTAACGGCAAACGTTTATCAGGCATTTATGAAAAAGCTACAGTATAAAGAAATTCAGGCATTCGTTTTCAGACTTTGGGAAAGGGAAGTTACTGAAGAGAAAATTTCAGAGAAAGAAACTGAACTTTTAAACCAATGGAAAATCAGTATTGAAAAAAATATTGATGAAAACCATATCAAAGAATCAGGCGAAAAGGTTTTGTTTTATTTGGAACCATATTTCACATCAGCTATTGTAAACCATCCGAATTCACTTAAAAAATATTTTTTCAGGATAGCGGCTGCAATTATATTGCTGTTTTCGCTAGGTAGTTTTTTCATTTATCATACATTCTTTAAAGCAGATGTATATTTTGCCGGATCCGGAAACCAAAAGTTGCATCTGGCAGATGGTTCGGTGATATTACTGCTTCCCGGTTCACAGCTTACGGTAGAAAAATCTTTTCCGCAGGATACAAGAGTTGTAGATCTGAAAGGTGATGCCATTTTCACCGTAGCAAAATCCAAAAAACATCCGTTCATTGTACATGCCGAGGGTTTCAGTACCAAAGTACTGGGAACGGTTTTTAAAATTACCCAGACCGGGAGCAGCAAGACTGTGGACCTTTATGAAGGAAAAGTTGCCGTTTCTTATGTGGGGGCTAAGGTTGCTTTCCTGAAACCCCATCAAAAATGGACCAATTTCGGGATTGCACGTACTGCTGCTGTTGTTTCTTACGAAAAAACAAAAACAGAACATCAGGCAAAACCTTCTTTATTATCATTAAGCTTTAATGATGTCGTGCTGAAAGAAGTGGCAGAAGTTCTTCAGAAAAACTATAGCATCAGCATCATTTATCCTAAAGAATTTTCAGAAAAGAAAATAACTGCCGATTTCACGGGCGGAAACACCGATGAAAATATCGAAGCACTGGCTTTTATACTTGGCCTCGAAGTAAGGAAAGAAAACCAGACATACATCCTTAAATAATCGGTTAAAACCATAATCAGATAAATATAAAGAGAACACTAAAAATGAAAAGTTTGAAAGGTAGTTTTACCGTTGCAGTGCTGTTTTTTTCGGTAATGGCGGAGGCGCAGGAATTGTCACAGAAAGTGTCGTTTACGGCTCCTGCAGGAAGGCCTCTGATCGAGGCACTGGAAGAATTTGCGGGTAAAACAGGAATGAGACTGGCTTATTCAAAAACAGATATCAAAATATTAAAAACAAATACAATACAATGTGAAAACATCCCCGTTCATCGCTGTCTGGATATTTTGATGAGCGGACTTCCAGTAGTGTACCGTCTTCGCGGAGATCTTATTTCTGTTAAATATAAAGCAAATGAAGTTTCTGCTTTGGGAAACGGAAGAATTTCCGGAAAAATCGTGGATGAAGTAGGCAATCCGGTTATTGGTTCGGAAATCGTTATCGCAGACAGAAAAACGGTAACCGATAACAATGGTGATTTTACCATAGAACTTCCTTCAGGAAACTATACGTTAACCGTAAAATCTCCCAAATATAATTCTTTGCGTGTAGAAAAACTTCAGGTAAAGGATCATACTACCAATACTGTTTCTTTTGCAATGAGACCGGTTTCTGATAAAGTTTCAGATATAAAAGAGGTGGTAATCACAGCAACCCGTAAAACAGATACGCAGGCCGGATTATTAACCCAGCAGAAAAAAGCGGCCCAGATGAGCGACGGGATTTCGGCAGAGCAGATTTCTAAAACACCCGATAATGATCTTGGCGCGACTCTGAAAAGAGTAACGGGAGTGACAACGATCGATAACAAATATGTCGTTGTGCGATCCATGGGCGAGCGATGGAATACGGCCGCAATGGACGGAATTAACCTTCCGAGTACGGAGGCATATAATCAGAATTTCTCCTTCGATATTATTCCGAATTCTATGGTGGAAAGTGTGGTCATCAGTAAAACAGCGACACCCGATATGAATGCAAGCTTTGCCGGAGGATTTGTAGAAGTAAAAACGAAGGATATTCCCAATGAAGATTTTACCACCGTAACGCTGGGCACTTCTTATAATGATATTGCTACTTTTAAAGAATTTCTAACCAGAGAAAGAGGTAAATACGACTATTTCGGCTACGATGACGGAACAAGAGATTTTCCTTTGGATCTCCAGTATACCGACTGGAATAATCCTCTGTTTTTTGAGCAGTCAAAACGTTTTGGCAACGATAATTTTACGAATTACCGGACTAAGGCGGACATGAACTCCAACATGCAGCTTGCACTGGGACGAAGCTTTAAAATGAAAAATGATAATAAATGGGGACTTGCCGGTGCGCTTACAATCAGGAACGAACAAAATAAGCTGGACATCGACCATACCGGAAGAGGCGGCTGGCTGGATAATGCCGGGCTTGTCAACAACTGGCAGGAACTGGGAGTGGCACCCGTAAAGTTTTTTAATTTTAAAAATAAAGGAGCATCTTACAGTTATAATTCCACCATCGGAGCGATGCTGAATTTCGGATTGCAGCTGGGAAAGAACAGAATCTCCCTCCGTAATTCTTACACCCATATTTATGATCAGACGCTTACAAGGATTACAGGATGGAATGAATACACAGGTGGTACCGGACAGCCTGCAATGGCAGAAGGTTCTTACAATTATTTTTACAACGGAATTATTCCCGGTAACGATCCTTCACAGCTGGCTTCTTTAGACAGGCCTTATACGGATAATACAGATTATCCGGTTTATCAGACTTTGTTACAGAACAAACTGGAAGGAAATCACAAGATAAAAGAGGTAGAAATCAACTGGTTTGCAGCAAGAACAGGCGTTATTTCAGATACTAAAGATTATACGCAGTACCAGACTTTTTATGATTTTGTAGGAAGTGAAATTTTAACCTATCATCAGATTTATAATTCGGGAAATAATTTTTCAAGAGGATATATCGGAAATAAAGAAACCGATTACAATTTCGGAGCTTCGGCGAAATGGAAAATGAATGCCGGAAACTTTAAAACGGATATCAAAGTAGGATACGCAGGTGCCCTGAAAAGCAATACAAACGAACAGCAGAAATTTTTTCTGAAAGTTGATGAAAACCGCGATGTTCCGAATAGCGAAAAAAATTATCTGAAAATGTATGGATTGCTTTCCGATTGGTTTGATGGTTCACGCTACACCCAAGGCGGTATCGGATGGCAGACTAAGCCACTTTACAAAAGTGATAAGTACGAAGGTGAGGTAGATCAGCATGCGCCGTACATCATGTTTGATAACCGCTGGAAAAACAAATTGAGACTTGTCTGGGGAATTCGTGCCGAATATTTTAAATATACGCTCATCTCTCAGCAGCTGGATGCAGATGACCCGAGAAACGTAAATAAGGAATCTATTGATGAAAAGCCATGGCAATTAATGCCTTCCGCTAATTTTACGTACAGCCCTTCCAGTAAAATCAATGTGAGGCTTGCATATAACAGGTCGGTCATCCGCCCACAGTTTAATGAAAGAACAGGGTTGCCTTATTTCGATCCTGTTGCCAATGGGTTGATTTATAATACAGAGATGACTTCTTCCGTCATTAATAATTATGATTTCAAATTTGAATGGTTTCCTAATCTTGGGGAGATTATTTCGGCAGGATTGTATTATAAGGATATAGACCGACCGATAGAACGGGAAGGATATATTTCCAATGAGGGAAATCTTTTTCTCTACAATGGAAACTCAAAAAACGCAAAGCTGAAAGGATTTGAGGTGGAAGTAAGAAAAAGTTTAGGCTTTATAAAAGAAAGCTCGTTTCTGCAGCATCTTTTTATCAGCGGAAACTTTACCTACAATACGACAAAAGTGATTGCTTTCAAAGACCGCTATAAAACCGAAGATACCGATGCCACCTATGAAGTTGAGAGGCCGTTGTACGGACAGACGCCTTATGCTTATAATCTTGGACTTTTATATGATGGAGAACGATTGGGGCTGAACTTTCTGTATAATGCCAAAGGCGATCAGTACATCACAGTAGGGTACGCTTATATAGGGGAAGAAATCCAGAGACCTTATGCGGTAGCCGATGCACAGATTTCTTATAAATTATTAAGAAACAAAAATTTAGAGGTAAAATTTAATGTCAGGAATCTATTCAACAGAGTGAAAGAATTTTACAATAATTTCAATTCATATTCAGTTTTTAAAGGAGCCGGAACCGATTATCAAACCCAGAGAGAAGCGCTCGAACTTCTGCCGGGCGCTACCGACAAATACGATAAAGATATAGACAGGATACTGTTTAGGGCTTATAACGGAAGAACTTTCGGCTTAAGTGTGAATTATACTTTTTAAAACAGATAATAGTAAAGAAAAGAGCTCATTGCCATGTACAGGTCCCGACCCTGATATTTTGAATCGATTTTAGTACTGATGATGCGCGCCACAGTACAGATTCAGAAAACAAAGCTGATATTTTCCCGAATACCAGTAATGAAAAAATAGGGAACCCTTCATCACAGCTCCTCATGTCATGAAGGGTAAAAATAAACCAAATCGCAGAAATACGGAGGCGGGTATTTCTAAATATTTAAAAAACATCAGGTCTGCAAAAAACTATAAAAGGGCTTGATCATTCAAAAACTTTAACAATGAGAAAATTAACTTTAATCGCAGTTACAGCTTTATCTCTTACAGCTTGTCAGCATGAAACGTTAGCAGATGCTACGACTCCGTTCGAAATGCAGTCTGCTTCTGCAGAATATTTAACGGCTTCTTCACTTCCTGTCACTACGGTAAGCGGAGCCATAACTTCTAATACTACATGGAGCGGAGTTGTAGAGCTTGATGGTATTGTAACCGTGAAAAACGGAGCCGTTCTTACGATTCAGCCGGGAACCTTTATTAAAGCAAAACCGAGTGCGGCAAATACAGCGACCGGGGTGTTGGTGATTGCAAGAGGCAGTAAACTTGATGCTCAGGGAACTTCTTCTCAGCCAATCATTTTCACAAGCTACAATCTGTTGGATGGTGACGAAAGTACAACGGCAAAACCTGGGGATTTCGGAGGAGTCATCATGCTGGGAGCTGCACCAACTAACAAACCGACCACTACCGTAATCGAAGGCTTATCAGGTGTAGATTATCAGTACGGAGGTTCAAATGCTTCTGATAACAGCGGAACCTTGAAGTATGCACGTATCGAATTCGCAGGATATGATCTTCTTGCTCCTAATTCAGGAAATGAAATCAACGGATTAACTTTGGGAGGAGTAGGAAGCGGTACTACTTTGGATCACATCCAGGTTGCTTACGGTAAAGACGACTCTTTTGAATTCTTCGGAGGGACTGTAAATGCGTCAAACCTTATCTCTTTCGCGTCTGATGATGATAACTTCGATTTTGATTTCGGTTATACGGGAACCATTAGCTGTGCATTGGCATTGGCAGACCAAAACTCTACCCATAGCCAGAGTGGTTCTAATCCGGATTCAAACGGTATTGAGCTGGATAATGACGGAACGGGCTCTTCAGCTTCTCCATTCACGCATCCGGTGATCAATAATCTTACGATTGTAGGAGCGGGTACTTCTTCATTCGGTGCATTATATGAAAATGCAATCCACGTAAGAAGAAACGGAAAATTAACTTTAAATAATGCTACGGTAACAGGATATCCTGTAGGAGTATTACTGGAAACCGTGAGCGGTGCTGCGGTGAACCTTTCAGATCTTAGCTTTACGAATGTACAGGCTTACGGATATTCTTTCAATTTTGCTTCATTAGTAGGATCTACTAAATCAGCGCTTACTGTTTCAGGAGGTACGGCAACTACGCTTAACGGAGGAATGACTCAACCGTTCTTCAATGCAGGTACTGTTGATCTGGGAGCCAGAAATTGCGGAAATTTCTTTGCTTCTTGGACTAAATATGATTTCTCGATCGTAGAATAATTTCTTATTGCAGGAAATAGTGGAGATACTGCTGTTTCCTGCTTTTTTAATCTTATAAATATTTTTATAATGAAAAAAACAATTTTATTTTCTATACTGCTTTTGCCACTGATGGCTTATTCTCAGATTCCTGTATGGGTAAATTCTTTTGATACCCCTGATGATCTTCAGGGATGGACGTTTTTTAACGGAAATGGAAACAGCAACCAATGGCAGCAGGGAAATAATATTTACTACAACGGAACGGCTCTTACATATGGTGCTTCAGGGGTTTTAAGATATTCCATTAATCTTGTGCCTACTGGTACAGCTGCCAATTTTTCTACGGAGAATGACTGGATTATTTCGCCTGAAATCGATTTAACAGGAGCTTCAGGAACGATCACTCTTGCAGCTTATATCAGCAGACAGAGAACAACCCATACTATTGTAGGGAGAGATCTTTGGATTTTTATCAGCACCCCTCAGAAGCCGGTTCCTACCGTTGCAGATTTTCAGGCAATGACGGTAGACGGGAACGGTAACACCATTACAAGCCCATACACCATTATCGCCGGAAATACGGCGAATCCGTGGCCTTCTACAGATTTAACACAGTCTGCGGAAAGTTTAGTGAACCTTTCAAGCTTTGCTGGAAAGAAAATTTATATCGGTTTCTGGTCAAATAGAATTACTTCAGGACTGAACGTTCAGAATATCAATATTGATGAGATAGGAGTTTATGCATCCTCATTTGTTCTTGGGACAAAAGAATCAGCAGCACAAAAAACACTTACGAAAGTAAAGGAAAATCCTATTTCCGAATTTTTGCAGCTTAAGCTTAATCCGGTATTGAATGAAAATTCGGTTGTGGTAAGTGTTTACAATATGGCAGGACAAAAAATTTTAATGGCTAAATATTCTAAAAACATTAATGTGACGGCCTTGGCAGCGGGAACTTACCTTGCGGAAGTATCTGATGGAAAAACTTCGGAAAGACTGAAATTTATTAAAAAATAAAAGATTCCTTTTACAAAAAAGGAAACCATGAAAACTCAACGTAAACATTTTCAATTAAATTTTAAATTAGGTAATTGCCCGATGCCTAAAGGTTTTGGGCAGTTTTTCTAAAATTGATGATGACTTAATGACAATACAATGAAAAATTTTTTAATACTCTTACCCTTCATCCTGTTTTTTTCCTGTACGGAAAACAGTACAATGGAGGTTTACGATAAAGACCAGATTCCTGCTGAAATTACGGTGAAAGGATTTTCAAAACCAGATATTATTCAGATGAGACTGAACGGCCAACCGGTTTCCATCAATGGTGCCATATCTTATACGGATAAAATAGAAACCGAAATCAATTTTGTACTTGATAACGGGGAAACCGACGAATTGGAAATTTATAACCATCAGACAGGAAGCAAGATTGTAGCATATTCTATTAATTATAATAATGCAAAGGATTACAAAAATCTGTATTTCTTCAATCTTCCTGGAATTTTTCTGCAGACCTATGCCGTAAAGCCACAGGTGAATTTGGGAAAAGTAGGCTTTGAGTTTATCTTTCCCAATCTTGGCGAATTTTCAGGATCTTCCCTTCAGAGTGTGAAAGGTGTCCTAAAAAGAGAAAATGGCGTCGTGCTTGCCGAATTTGACAACATTGGAAGAAAAGATTTTACCAGTGTAAAAATATACAACTATTTCAGCGCTAGCGCTCCTGTCTATCTTGAATTGTACAAACCCGGAACAACAGAGCCTTACACAGGAGCTGCGGTTATAAAAGCAACCTTAAAACAGGATATCGGCGCAAATATGATCGTCCTGCAGGAAAAGTTGGAAAACGGGATACTCGTAATAAAAGGAGATATTGATGTTGCAGATTATTTATAATGGCAAATATTTATGAAAAACTTTTTAAAAATTCAGTTTTTGTTAATAATGCTTTTGTCAGCAGTAACTGTTTCATGCAACAGAGTAGATGATGACACTATTGATTTCGCGGAAGGAACTACCGAATACACCAATTTATGGATTCAGGATAGCATGCGGCGGTATTACTACTGGGCAGAACAAATGCCTGCAAAACCGGATTACCATCTTCCCACAAAGGATTTTTTTAAAAGCTTATTGTCATATCAGGATCGGTTTTCCTTCATCGTGAATACCACTGATCCGTCTACATACCCGAAATCAGTAAGAAATAGGTTCGGCTTCGATTATACCATCCTCCAGTTATCTAGTGGGGAAGTGGTAACCGTTATTAAATTGGTCCTGAAAAATTCTCCCGCTTCCAATTCCGGGCTGCAACGCGGAATAGTAATCAAAAAGATAAACGGACAAACCATCAGCGCTTCCAATGCCCAACAGTTGACGGAGGCTATTTCGGATAATACGGTAATTGAAATGACGGTCGGGAACTGGCAGAACGGATTTGTTAACGAAGAAAATGTAACCGTGTACTATGGCTATTCTCTCGAGCAGCCATTAACATCAAAAATTTTTGAACAAAACGGCAAAAAAACCGGCTATCTGTATGTCTATGATTTCCCGGATGGAATGACTTCCGCCCTGAATCAGAAATTCAGTGAATTTAAAACATCAGGAATTCAGGAACTTATTTTGGATCTCCGCTATAATTATGGTGGTTCCGTCTCTTCGGCAGCAGCATTGTGTGCTATGATTCCTTCAGGAATTTCAGCAAATTCACAATTCATTACTTATAAAGGCAATAAAAACGGAGGTGAAGTAAAAAGAACTTTCTCCCAACAAATAGCCTATGATCCGGGTGCAGTCTCTTTTGATGCTCTTCATGCTAACTCTTTAGGTTTAAGCAGAGTATATGTGTTAACTTCAAGGAGTACTGCTTCTGCGGCTGAAATTGTAATTAATAATCTAAAACCTTATCTGGAAGTGATTCAGGTGGGAGGTGAGACTTTAGGAAAAGATATGGCCGGATTTTCTGTTGAAGACAAGAGAAAGCCAAAAAAAATTACCTGGCAGCTTCATCCTGTTATCTATAAAGTGTTCAATGCAAACGGAGAAGGAGGGTATGTCAACGGTCTTAGTCCGCAATTTCCTGTAAATGAATTTAATAATTTGCCGTTGTTGCCTTTAGGCGATCCCAATGAAACTTTGCTTTCATATGTCCTTACTAAAATTTACTCAAAACAGGGCTATGCAAATATGGGTGGAAATGAAGTCCAGGTTTTGTTTCAGAGTGACGGTCCGGCAGCAGGATTTTCAAGGTTAAATTTTAAATAAAAACGATGCAGGGAATAGAGCCGAAAATCCATACAAGCCTTATCGAACGGATGAAATACTATTCGGATCTTATAAAGAATTCGGAGTATAATTCATGTATTGATCCGGAAGATGCACATGAAATGATAACCGAGTTGAATGAACTGTATGAAGATTATTTAAACAAAAAGAGAAATCTGGAAAAAAGCATTAAAAAATACAGGGAATTCTATCAGGGACAACAAAAGCTGCTGACTCCCAGAATCCGTCAGCTCAAAAAGACTGGTAAATAAATATTGAAGTATACAAAAGAGCTTACAGTTTCGCAAGCTCTGTCATTGTTAATTTTAATGAATATTTAAGAAACTATTTTATCAGCAATAGTATCGGCTTTTAAGCAGGTGGTCACTCTTTTTCCTGCGGTATCACAAAAATCAAGACCGGAATAATCGGGATTGAGGCCTGCAATATATGGAACAGCCATAATAAAAAGATTTTCCGTAGCTTTTCCGTAATAATCCAGTGCCTGAAAATAATCATTGATATTCAATCCGTCAACACGCAGATAATAATTCTCAGAATCTGTTTTGAGAATTTTTCTGTTATCTTCCTCAAACTGCATTTTCCCCACATTTGTATCTTTGAACTTAAGATATCCGGAGCTGATGAGTCCTTCTTCCCTTAACGTCCTGAAAGGAATGTCATTAAACTGTACCGGCTGCTGCCCGATGGCATCAATATACATTTGGTAATGATCAGATTTTTTATCTCGGGTATAATGATCGGTATAATGATAGACCGCTCCTTCTTCCTGATGAGGTTCTACGTAGCTTTCATCATCAACACTTATCAGATTAATAAGCCCGTGATTGTACAAAGCAATAATTTCCCTGTACGAAGATTGAGGAAGTGAAGCAATAATTACGGAGATAAGCGGAAGTAAAGTTTTTTTCATCCTCATCATATCTTCTGCCGAAAAATGCTTGGCCGGATAATTAATCGCATAGCTGAATGCCGAAAGCGTCTCTTTCCATGCAATGGTTTGGTGTCTCTCAATTGATTTCTGTGCTTCCTCATACTCAGCTTTAAAAAGTTCAAAACTATCCAGCTCTTCCCGTATACTGAGCATTTTTTCTACAAACTGCTCAATGGTGAGATATTTAATTTCATTATAAAATTTTTCATTTTTTTTACGCAGCGGCTGCTTAAAGTTGCGTTCAAACACATAATTCAGGTCTATAAAACCACCATTTTTCTCCTTGTATTCGTAGATTTCTTCCTGCGACATGATCCAACCTTCAGAAAAGGCGCTTCCTTCAGAATGAAATCGCAATGCCGGCAGATAGCCTCTTTTTGAAAATAAGGTGAGTGAAAATTTACTGCTGTTTTCATTTAATTGATACACTATTTCATCATTCTTCTCACTGAATGTCCCGTTAAGCCGTGCCAGTGTTTTAATGGCATCAACAGCGGTGAGAGAAGTTCCACGTATAGCAACCGGGAAATTGGTAGGCGCAGAGAATTTTGATGGTGGATAGGGTGAATCGTACCAGCCTTTTATATGCTCTTCCTGTTTTATAGGCCAGTGATGCCCGGTGCATAGTATTGCTGCTGAACACTCATACTGCCCGCTTTCTGTAATTATTTCAAAAAAGCCATTCTTCTTCCGAATATCCGTAACTTTTGTTTCCGTGAAAACTTTTACAGCAACCCCTGATTTTCTGGCGGTATTCAAAAGTATTTTGAATTGCTCTTCAAGATAATCACCCAATATAAGTCTGGGGATTACTTTGTATTCGTTGATATCACGATAATCGGAGAAATCCGGATGATGAGGGTAGGGTTTTCGGTGAATAAAGGATGAAAAACTTTCCGGCAGTTCGGGAAGCTCATTGGCAGAAACGTTGGCAACATGCTCTTTGGCCGCACCTTCACGGCTATAGGGCATTCCTGCGCCAATTCTTGTACTTTTTTCAAAGATATATAATGTCCGCGGATATACGTTTTCGGAGATGAGATGCTTCACTACAAATAATGCAGCCGGCCCGCCTCCGACAATACCGATACTGTCGATTTTTTCCATATCTATACTTCTGTTTTGCAGTAATTTCGCTTATAAAAAAGGATGTTCAATAGTAAACACTAATTGAACCTGTTTTTTTTATTTGCAGTCATGTTGGAGTATTCAAAGCGTATGCCACGACATACCTAGGTATGTGAGAATATCATGATAATAGAACATATTTAGAATAGTAAACAGTGATAATATATTACATTATCCTTGAAAATTCTTCAGCAAAAAGTTTTACCTGGAGTGGCCTTTTCTTTTCATCCACATCCAGTCTGTTATAAAATCCGGTTTTCACAATAACCATTTGCTTTTCTGGGATCATAATAATAAACTGGCCTAAAAACCCGTAAAAAAATCGATATTTTAATGATGTTTCATCATCAGCCCATATGGTAAAGCAGAAAGCATCATTTACTTTTGTAGGGGTTAGCATTCTTTTGCAGTACGCTTCGCTGATGAGCTGTTGCCCATTCCAGCTGCCATTTTGCATAACCAGCTGCCCGATTTTAGCAAAATCTCTCGATGTTGCATGAATACAGCAGAAGGATTTTTCCACCCCTTTTTGATCGATGCTCCATTTTGCAGGAGATTCCATGCCGAGAGGCTGCCATATTTTTTCAGAAAGGTAGGTCGCAAGATCTTTTTTGGTTGCTTTCCGTAAGGCAAGACCCAGAAGCTGGGCAGCGACACTCTGGTACTCATAGTTTTGTCCGGGCATATCTTTACACTCAGTTTCAAAAGCCTGTTTTGCAAGATCTTCTACAAAATACTGTTTTGAATTTTCTGAGAAAGGGTGGTGATATTCTTCATTCCAGTCAAGTCCGGCCTGCATCGTCATAAGATGGTTGAGGGTAATATGTCTGCCGTATCTGCTTTTTTCGTAAGAAGGAAATATGGAAGACAGCAATTGATGTTCCGACTGCAGGTAACCATCGTCAATCGCACATCCTACCAATAATGAAAGAACACCTTTTGCCATTGAAAAAGAATTCATTAAAGATGAAGCGTCGTGATCCTTCCAGTATTCTTCATAAAGAAGCTTTTTGTCGCGTATGATAACCAGAGATGAAGCTCTTGTTTTTTTTAGTTCTTTAAGAATAGGCTCAGTAAGCTCAGCAGAATTGTAGTCAGGAGACTTTTCCCACTGTTCCGGATTTTGGTTGGGGATACTTCTTGAGGAAAATATTTCTGCGTCATCACTCGACGGGGTCATCGGTCCTTTTCTGATATTCAATGCAAATGCTTTAAATATAAAGTGATAACCTGAAATAAAGATCAAGGCGATGCATGCTGAAATTGCGGCTATAAATACAGACAGGATTTTTTTCATAATGAAATTGAAGGCTCTGCTGTTTTTTTATTCAAAGGCTGTGCCGCCAATATTGAAATCCTGAATTGAAGGTGAAGAATGAGATTTTAAAGTAATAAAGCTGAATTATTTAGGCTAAATATAAAAAGTGTAAACAGTCTTTATCAGTCTTTTATAATTTTTTCAATATTTAATCTGGCAAGCTGAAGCGCTTCTTCGGCCTCCTGAAAAATAATTTTCATAGAAATCTGGAAGCCATTTACCATGAAGTAGGTGACCTTACTTTCCGTGTCAAAACTCAGAAAAGTTACCTGGTTAGCATTAATAATTAAAGGACTGCCTGAAGTTTTTGCACCATCAATAGAATTGGGTTTGCTGATTTTGATGACGCTTGAGGCTTTAATGTAGATTAGTCCCTCTTTGGTTGCTTTTATGGTATAAGACACCTTATATTTTTTGCTAATGTACTAAAACATTGAAGACAATGTGGGAATCGTGGTACTTTAAACAAATATAATTACTCATAATCATTTATGGTTACCTATTAAATGTCAGGATTTTTGAATTTTATTTTGTGTTCTATACATCTTAGGAGACTTGGCTGTGACAGATTTGAAATATTTTCCGAAATGTGAATTATCGGTAAATCCAAGCTCGTAGGAAATTTCCGTCACCGAGAGGTTAGTATGCAGCAGGAGTCTTTCAGCTTCCAGTATGACGCGGTTTTTTATAAACTGTCCCGCACTCAGAGCAAGATATTGTTTAATAAGCGTATTCAGATAATTTGGAGTCAGGTGCAGTTTTTCAGCATAAGGAGCTGTAGTTTTAGATTCCTTATAATGCTGGTCGACAAGTTCTGAGAACTTTTCTACGACTTGTCTTTTATGATCGGCAGGCGAATTACGCCCTTGCTTCATTTTTGAAGCTCTTATACACCTTAAAATAAATATCTTCAGCTGCATACAGATCATTTCTTTAGTAAACAGGCGATTTCTGCCGTATTCTTTTCTGATGATGTAAAAATTCTGCCAGAATTCTGCCACAGACGAAACATTGAGATCGATGATCTGCGGCATTTCGGCCATTGCGGTATCGCTTCGGATAAGTTTATTACCGGTATAAACATAATTGTAGAAAGACTTCGTGAACAGAACAGCATATCCTTTTGTACCGGATAAAAAATTGAAAGAGTAAGCCTGATTGTAATTTATGAAAACCAGGCAGTCTTTTTTAATTTCATAAAGCTGATCATCAATAATTACTGACCCTCCGGTATCTTTAAAAAGAAAAAGGGTATAAAACCGGTTTCTCCAATGCTTATTAGCATCAATTCTGTCAAACAATTGAGCAATAGGAATGATCAGTACTTCATTTTTCAGGTGGTGTACTTTCTCCAGATGATGAAGTTGCAGCGTTTTGATATCCTGTTTCAAAATATAAGCTTTTCCGTTTATCCATAAATCTTAATACCGCACAAAGCGTCTGGCATGGAACATCTGTTCAAATCATACTGCTGCCTTTACAGGAGTGTTTTTTATTTTTCCTGTATTAATGATTTTCTTATCAACATAGTCTGAATTCATAGCCCGCAAAACAGCAAGATAGCGTACTCCGAAATTAAGCTCATCACCTACTTTCAGATTTTTGGTATCATCCGTAATGTTCAAAATCATCATATCTGAGCTTGCTCCCAGAATTTCAATCCCTTCGTGAAGAGGATAAACCTGTTTGATATCGATATCCAGAACACCCAGATCTACAATGGCCCGCACCGAAGTTTTATCCCGGTCTTTCTCATCATATTCAGGACTGTCGCCTGTAAGGTTTTTACCAACTTTTCCGGTAGGAACCATTGGTTTTTCAATTATTTCTATTACTTCTGCAGTCAGGGTAAAAACATCCTGATGCATCCCTTTGAGAACGGTATCGTTAAAAACGTCGGTCCCGAAGAAAAGACTTTCTCCAACGCGGAAATGGTTGATTTCTTCCGGAACATTTCCCTTGCTGAGAAGAGGAATTGTAACGGATGATCCGGCACTGATGTAGGGGATTTCTTTTTTAAAACGCTGTTGGGTATTTCGTCTGTAGGCTACGAGCTGACTTAATTTTCCGCGGTCGGGAAGAATACCGTTCAGGCATTTCAGGTTTGTTCCGATTCCCGAAACTTCAATATTCGGAAGCTTTAAAACTTCAGCGTAAAAGTCAGGAAGAGAATCAGCCATGATGCCTTCCCGAAGCTCACCCATTTCTATCATAATAACAATCCTGTGAATCTTTTTTTGTTTAAAAGCTTCTTCGGATAATGCTTTTATGGTTTCAAGTTCAGAATTAAAGCTTACATCTGCATATTTCACAATGCTTTCTGCAAGACGTTTTGCTGGAGGCTTAATGTAAACGGTTTTGGTTTCGGGTGACAGCTCCTTGATTTTTCTCAGATTACTGAGACGCGAATCACAGATATCATTATCTGTTACGGAAAGAAGACTTTTCAGGAATGTTTCATTTCCGCAGAGAAGTTTGGCAACGACTGCCCATTCTATTTTGTGACTGCTGAAAAGATGATTTAGAAAATCATAATTTTTTGCAAGCTTTTGTGTATTTAAAGTGATATAAGACATATTATTTTTTTAATCGCATTTCTAGATACTTGGTTTTAAATCCAAGCTTTTCGTAAAGATGCCTGGCGGGATTTTTGTTTTCACAGTGAAGTGCGATATCTCCTTCTGTGGTTTCGATAACCTTCTGCATTATTTTTTTTCCTATTCCCTGACCTCTGGATTCTTTATCTGTCGCGATATAAACGAGAATGTTTTCAGGAATATAGCCGCTCATGCCTGTTTTATTGACCACGCAGACTCCTTTTAGTGTTTCTGATTGTTGGTCTGTTGCTGTTACAATTGTTCCGCCGGGTTTATTTTCTTTTCCTAAGGCATAATTTATGGCTTTTTTGATGTCATTCTCATGATCACCGTACTTGCCGAGATGCTCGAAAAGGAATTCTGTAAATTTAATTTCAGTAGCTTCAGTAGTTTGTTTAGGGTTGTATATTTCTATTGTTATCATCGGTTGTTATTATCCCGGAAAGGGTAGTGTAATATCATAACCTGCCGGTTCCGGATCCTGGCCCGGGATGTCGCTGTCTTTAAAAAACAACAGCGGGACAGATGTGTTATTAATAATTTGTTTAAAAAAATTCTCTGAAAAGAATGACTTCCAGCTTTCTTCATCCTGATAAGTAAGGATAATTAAATCAAACTCGGCATCTTTGGAAGCTTTGGAAATTTCCACGGCTTTATCATTGCTTACAACGAATGAAGTATAATGTTCGGTATTACTAACTTTCAGAGATTCTCTCATTTTTATAAAAGCTCTTCGAATGGCGGTAGGATTTTCATCTCCCGAGATTCCGAAAAGACTGATGAGTCCTTTGTTCTTTTCAGCAATGAGTTTTGATATCTCCAGTTTTTCATTAAGCTTTTCCAAGACTCGCACAGGCACCAGGATTTTCTCAAATTTGTACTTCTGGGAACCTTCCGGCATTAAAAGTACAGAACAGTTCACTCCGGTGAGTATCTGATAGGATGATGATCCCAGAATCAGTTCACGAAGTCCTTGTTTTCCGGATGTTCCGGTTATAACAATGTCAACTGAATCTTCCTCAATAATTTTATTGATGCTGTTTGTGATTGTATCTGTACCAATTCGTGTTAAAAACTCAATATCATTATAGGACTGTTGCAGGGAATTTTTTATAAGTTCGAGGCTGTTTTCCGCATCAGTATATTGTTTGCTTATGGTATCTTCTCCTACCATCTGCCTGCCGGTCCGATCGATTATGAAAAATTTCATCACGTTATGAAACAGGATGATGCGTGCTTTATGACGCTGTGCCATGCGTACGGCCAGCATAGTGGCGCTATCGGTCTTTACTGTAAAATCGATAGCAACAAGTATTGTTTTTATTTTGGTGTATTTTTCCATATCAATTGTGATTTAGAGTACAAAATTACGGCCAAGCATTGTAAAATAGTGTCACGATTTATTGATATTATGGTATATTTTACTTATAGATTTGCAGTTAAATGATAAAAATATATTAAATATACTTTTATTTATAGCAGTTGCCGGCTTAAAAAAAATAAAAAAATATTAATTAAAAAATACAAGATGTAAAAAGTGGAGTTATTTCTCCTGATTTATTCTGTAAAAAGTCCTTTCTATCAATATTTATATTATATTTTAATGATTATCAATATATTAAAAATAATATGTTAGCCGCTTTTTTAAATTAATTCTCCTGTATGTCCAGATATATAAATTCTCAAATTAGAAAACTATTTTATATTTTAATGGATTTTTAAGTTTTATTTTGCATTTCTATTCTTAAATCCGAATATATTTTAGTAAATTTGAATTCAATATGCGGTGATATAAAAAATTCCGGAGTAAAATTTTATGTGCATTTTAGTATAGGAAATAAGAAGTAAATATTATATTTTTACTATGTCTAAATTTCGGTTGTAAAACTTATATTTAGATGCTAAAAATTATTTTTACTATGAACATAAAACTATTATTATCCGGAGTCTTATTATTGTCCCTTTTAGCGGCTTGTTCGGATAGGTATGAAGAAGAAAATCCATACCAGGAACCAATTGAAAGCTCTCAGGCTTTTAAACAAGCAAGTAAACAGGGCAGTGAAACGGCGAAAACAACAGATTCAACGAAAACCAAGGAAATTATCAATGCACCACAAGCAATCCCAACAGAATTCTCCACAGAGCAGGGAACAGCGGATACAGGAGAAACAATTGATCCGACAAAACCGGACAGGCCTAAGTAAACTCATTATTGAGATTACGGCTTCGGTTTTTGTCATTATTTCAGCTATATTGCCTTTTTTGAACAATATAGTAGGTTACTTTATTGATGTAAATGTACAGCTTGACAATAATGCCGGTGTAAGAAGTCTCGATCTCGATTCTGCTATTTATTTTTTATCGATACCGGTTTGTATGATACTGTTGGCGCTGGGCGGTTTGTTCAGAGCAAACAGGTTTACTTTCTATGCAGCCCTGATATCGGGATATTTTCACTTAAGCACCTATGTGAAATTTGTGTTTTTCAATCAGAACAAAATTTCGGCTATTGCAGATGCTGCAATAATCTGTCTGCTTTTAGTGATTATCGTCCTTGTATTTCTGCTTGACAGGTATTACAGGAAAATTTATCTCCTTGATAAATTTAATAACAGTACGCTTGAAAGATTTTCTTCCATATTATTTAAACGTTTAGGAAAAAATGAGTAGTCACAGAGAAAGATTAAAGATTCTTGTTGCTCTCTCGGATAAATTATGGGAAGATTATGACAATACGGTAATATCTGAGGAGGAATATATAAGAAAAATGAATTTGGTAAAGAAGGAAATTAATAACGGATTTATCAAAACCCTTGAAGAACTGGAAGTATTTACCAGTGAACTTGGGTATATCGTTATGTCTGTGCCTACGAAAAGTTTCATCTACGGCTCGGAAAAGATTATTATCAACAAAAACTAAATTTATTTAGCAGGTGTTTTCATTGCTGAAAGAATTTCATGTAACATTTTATTCTGTTCTGAAATCGCTTTGCTGTATTTCTTTTCAATTTTACTGATCTGGCTTTGTAAAAACATTAATGTCTTGTCCTGAGCATTATACTGGGCAAATAGATTCGCAAGCAGATCCCCAATTTTATCATTAAAATCATTAGTATAAAGATCATCATTCTGATGGTCTTTTTTGTTTTCTTCCGTTTGCGTCAGCAATTCACCTTCACCTGTAATCAGCCATACAAGATTATCATTCAAATCAGGATAAACTCTTAGGATTTTGGCAAGCTTGTCTACACCCAGGTCACTTTTAAGTCCGGCGCCTTTAAAATTCGATGCTGAAATCCCGGTTTCTCTGTAAAAAGATTCCTTTTTGATGTTGTTTGTTTCCAAAAAAATTAAAATTCTTTCTTTTGTAGTCTGAATTTTGTCCATAATTGTTTTTTTATAGTCGGAATTTAGTCTATATTTGCAAAGATAAAACAAAATTATAGAATATTAATACAAATGAAAAATTATATGCAATCGGCGAATGACTACTACCGTCATTTTATACAGCCAAGAGATTTTGTTGAATTCAGTTCCGGATATTTTCTTTCCGAAGGACTTTTTAGAATATCTGGTGAAACGCAATGCTACTGGCTTTTACAGATCATTTGTTTTCAGGAGAAAGCAGGGGGGCAACAACTGATGGAGTTTTGGAACCTGAAAAGGACAGAAGGACTTGAATATTTGCTTCAGTGTAGAGACAGCTCGGGAAATGCTCTTTTTGAAAACACATTTATCTCGCCGGATTTTTTATTTGATGAAATCACAATCTGGAAGATGGGCAGTTATCTGATCTTACCGACTGAATATAATGAATTTGTAAAGCTTATCAAAAATGATGCAGTGAATCATCCTTCCAAAAAAACGGATGATCTTAAAATAGAATTGAACTAAATAAAGAACTAAGAATAATTTTATAAACTAATTTCATGAGTATTAAAAGAAACAAAAAAAGAAACTCCGTAAACACTCTTTACGATTCTTACACCTCAACAGAAGAACTGTTTGATTTCAAAAAAGGTTACAAACTAACGAAAGGAATTGTAGATGTATCCTCTGAAGAAGACTGCGACTGGCTTTTGGAACTTATCCTGGAAGAGCAATCGAAACTGAACTGTGACGTTCAAAACTGGCATCTTAAAAGAATTGAAGGAAATCTTTTTATGCTTTACTGTACCGATCAGAACGGCGTGGTACTTACTGAGGTAAATGATCTTTCAATCCGTTTTTATTTCGATGATCTCTTCTTACTGGTAAAGAACAACCTGCTTTGTCTGCCGATTGAATCGAAAATGTATGCATAAGCTTCAGCAGTACTTAGTACGTTTAAATCTAAGATTATTAAAAAAATAAAGTGCCGTTATTGAATAACGGCACTTAACTTTTCTGAGGTGTGAGCGGAAAAATATCCCAGTGCACCATTGCTGATATTGCTGGGTGGATTTGCCGGTGTTATTCCGCCTCCGGGGCCACTGCCGGAAAGCTGAAGCAGGGCAGAGTAAAAGGTGTACACATTTTGATCGATGCACTGCATCTCCACATAAATAATATCTCCCTTCACCACTTTTATATCTCCCGGATCGCTGTCGTCATTAGGAAGCAGTAGTGGTCTCTGATTAGGCAATCCATTATTTACATTATCAGAAAACTCCGAGAAGAATTTCTTAGGATTATTGTTTACGGTAAAACTAAAAAGATAGCGGTTTCCCAACGCCGGAGGATCTGTAAAAACAGGAAGAAGCGTATAGCTTGTTTCACCTGCCACTACAAAAGAATCCTGCTGCAGTCCCTCGAAAGCAACCGGTTGAGGCATTGTGCTTTGTGCAATATATTCCTTTCCTTCCGCTTTTACATTTAAGGTGTATGTTCTTCCCGGTTCGCCGGTAATTGTTGATGTTTTATAATTTCCATTACCTATGTACTGCAATACTTCAGAATGTCCCGCGTTATCATTCAATGTTACCTGTGCGCCTTCTACGGCAGGATACTCGTTGGCAGATGTAAAAGAAACCGATTTCGTGATTTTCACAATATAAGGTCCTGCCTTGTCGGTGATGTTGCCTTCGATTACAATTTTTCCGCTTTCATTTTCAAGTTCAAGATCAATTTCTTTTTCACATGAAGCTGTTATTGTAAGAGCTGCTATAATTAAAAATATTTTTTTCATGATTAAAACTTAAAATTGTAAGTGATATTAGGAACCCATCGGAACAGGGAAGTCTGTACGGCTCTTGTTGTTCCCGGGTTGTCAGGATTGTCTTCGAAATTGATAGTATAGGCATTTTCGCGTCCATATACATTATAAATACCAAATGACCACGACCCTTTGAAACGACCGTTTCCTGTTGGCTCATAGGTAGCATTCAGATCCATTCGGTGGTAGGCCGGCATCCTGTCTGCATTTCTGCTGCTGTACTGAAACACAGTCTGACCGTTTAATTCATACTTTCCTGTAGGGAAAGTCACTGCATTACCGGTGCTGTAAAGAAACAATCCGGAAAAAGACCATTTTGGATTGAGCTGGTAAGTTGCTACTAACGAAAGATCATGTGTTTTGTCCATTCTTGCGTTGTACCACTCGTTGTCATTGATTCCGTCAATTTTTCTTTCTGTTTTCGAGAGGGTATAAGAAATCCATCCGGTAAGCTTTCCGCTTTTCTTTTTGGCGATAATTTCAAGCCCGTAAGCTCTTCCTTTACCGAACAAGAGTTCGCTTTCCACATCTGCTGCCGTATCAAAAGTAATCTGTGCTCCATTCTTATAGTCGATCTGGTTCTGCATAGACTTGTAATATACTTCAGTATTAATTTCATAATTATTATTGCTGAAATTTCTGCTGTAGCCAATGCTTACCTGGTCAGCGATTTCCGGCTTTACGGTATAGCTGCTTCCGAGCCATTGGTCCGTAGGATTTCCACTGCCGCTGTTGCTGAGCAAATGCAGGTTTTGTGTATTTCTGGAATAACCTCCTTTTATACTGCTGACATCATTGATACGGTAATTGGCCGTAATTCTCGGTTCGGGATTTACATACGTTTTTCCGAATTTTCCTTTTTCGAGAAATTCGGAATCGGTAAGAACTCCATTTTCATAGGTATTAAATGTATCACCTCCTAAAACGCTGAACAAAGAAAGCCTTATGCCATAATTTACGGTAAAACTTTCACTTACTTTATAATCGTCGTTGATGTAAAAAGCATTTTCCCATGAATATCTCGGATTTCTCGGAAAGCTGCTTACGCTCGTTCCTGAAGCGCTGCTTGGAGTAATTGTATGATAAATAGACTGAAGACCGAACTTTACCGAATGATTATTTCCTGCAAACCATGTGAAATCCTGTTTCAGATTCCAGTCTTCAATCTTGGAAGATAAACCAAATGTATTATTATTGCTGCTTAAGCTTACATTATAATTGTAATTGCTGAATATAAAAGAGGTATTGGAAAATAATTTACGGCTGATGATGCTGTTCCATCGCAGGGTAGCGGTTGTATTTCCCCAGTCTGTTGCAAACGTATCGCCTAATCCTAAAACATCCCTTCCAAAGTATCCTGATAAATAAAGCCTGTTATTCTCATTGATCTGATAATTGGCTTTTAAATTTAAATCATAAAAATAAAGCTTGCTGTCTTTGAAATCATCGGTTGCTTTAAGAAAAAGATCCGCATAGGTTCTTCTTCCCGAAACAATAAATGAAGATTTTTCCTTTTGAATAGGTCCTTCGACACTCAGTCTGCTGCTGATAAGCCCCAGTCCTCCGTTTACATTATATTCTTTGTTGTTTCCGTCCTTCATTTTCACATCAAGTACGGAAGAAAGACGACCACCGTATTGCGCAGGACTGTTGCCTTTAATAATGCTCGCATCTTTCAGCGCATCACTGTTGAAGGTGCTGAAAAAGCCAAGCAGGTGAGAAGCATTGTATACCGCTGCTTCATCAAGCAGGATAAGGTTCTGGTCTGTGGCTCCTCCCCGAACGCTGAATCCGCTGCTGCCTTCTCCGTTGCTTTTTATTCCCGGTAAAAGCTGGATGGTTTTCATAATATCTTTTTCACCAAAAAGGACAGGCAGTTTTTCAATGTTTTTAATGCTTAATGTTTCCGTTCCCATTTGGGCAGAGGTAAGATTTTTATCCTTTCTCACTCCTGAGATCACCACTTCATCAATTTTAGCTGTTCTTTCTTCCTCTTCTCCTCCCTGGGCGAGCTGAAGATCCTGTTTTACATTATCTTCAACAGCAATGCTCTGCCGGAAATCTTTAAAGCCGGGATTTAAAATGACTAAATGATACGTGCCTTTGGGAAGTGACAGAGAATAAAAACCGTAATCATTGGATACCACAGAAATAGTGGGATCTTCGGCTACTCTTACCGTAACCCCAATCATTAATTCTCCGTTTCTGATATCTTTGATGGTGCCGCTTACCGAATATTTCTGCTGTGCAAAAACAGCCGTACTGAAGCAGATTGCTGCTGCGGTAGTGGCAATTTTAAAGGATAATATCTGCATTCTGGTTTGTTTGATTGAGAGTTTTATATACCATATTAAAGTGGCTAAAATTACAATTTTTATAGATACAAATCTACGAACAGGTTCTATTATTGTTTAAGGTTAATAACATAAAACAGTATTATGAATCCTGCTAAAAAAAGGCAGAGTATTTTCATAACAATTATGATTTGATGATCAATTATAGGCGAAACACTTTTTGTAAATAGAATTTATTTATGATTAAATAATTTTTTAATATTTGTATTGATATAATTTAAAAATGTCGATTTTATTGAGTTAATTATATTATATGAAAGGTTGTTTTGAATATTTCCATATTACTGATTTTTCTTTAAATTACAATTTCTTCATCATTATTTTTTTCATCATTAGCATTTGCGTATTTTTATTCTCTGTATAACAGAATTTATATAATATCAATACAATGGAAGGATATAATTATGGGATGATCGGTCTCGGAGTGATGGGAAGAAATCTTCTCTACAACATTGCCGACAACGGATTCTCGGTGGCAGGTTTTGATCTCGATGAAGAGAAGGTAAAACAGCTGCACAGCGATGCAACTTCAGAAATGAAAATCAAAGGAACAGGCTCTCTGGCAGAATTCGTGGAAGCATTGGAAGCTCCAAGGAAAATCATTCTTATGGTTCCTGCAGGAAAGCCGGTAGATGCTGTTCTGGAAAATATTTCACCCTTATTAAGCAAAGGAGACATCGTGATTGATGCCGGTAATTCCTACTTTAAAGATACCGACAGACGTATTTCCGGGATGGCTTCAAAAGGTCTTCATTTTATGGGAATTGGTGTTTCCGGAGGTGAAAAAGGAGCCAGAAAAGGACCAAGTATCATGCCTGGCGGAGACTCTGAAGCGTTCAGCCTTCTGAAACCGATGCTTGAATCTATTGCGGCTAAAGTAGAGGGTGAAGCTTGTACCGCTTATATGGGAAAAGGTTCAGCCGGAAACTATGTGAAAATGGTTCACAACGGTATCGAATATGCGATCATGCAGCTGATCAGCGAAGCCTATGATCTTCTGAAAAGAGGAGTCGATCTTTCTAATGATGAACTTTATGAAGTATTCAGAGAATGGAATAATGGTGAAATGAATTCATTCCTCATCGAGATTACCAGAGATATTTTTAAACAGAAAGATTCTCTTGGCAACAGTGATCTTTTAGATCAGATTCTGGATAAAGCCGGTGCAAAAGGAACCGGAAAGTGGACTTCAGAACAGGCTATGGAAATAGGCGTTTCTATCCCGACCATTGATATCGCGGTGACGTCAAGAATTTTATCCGCCTATAAAGATGAAAGAATCCAGGCTTCAGAAATCTATGCTGAAAAAGAAATAATTACTCCGGAAGACAAGGAGCTGTTCATTCGCGAAGTGGGAGAGGCACTTTATCTTTCCACACTCATCAGCTATGCGCAGGGGCTGGCTTTGCTCATTAAAGCTTCTGAAGAATATGATTTCGGAATTCCATTGAAGGATGTCGTAAAAATCTGGAGAGGCGGATGCATCATCCGGTCATTGCTTCTCGAAAAATTCTATGCGGCCTACACACAAAACCCCGAATTAACCAATATTTTACTGGATAAGGATATTTCAGAATTGGTAAAATCTAAAATAAAATCTCTCCGTAAGACTGCTGCATTTGCCATTTTAAACGGAATTCCAAGTCTTGGCCTTCAGACGGCATTAGGATATTTTGATGCGTATACAACGAAATCACTGCCTGTAAATCTTATTCAGGCACAACGAGATTATTTCGGCGCACATACCTATCAGAGAATTGACAGAGAAGGAGTTTTCCACACCGTTTGGAACAGTACAAATCAATAAATTTCGGGAAAATGAATGAAAATAAAATCCTGAGGCCCACTACGATTATTATTTTTGGTGCCACAGGCGATCTTGCAAAAAGAAAACTTTTTCCGGCGTTTTATAATTTATATATAGACGGAAGAATGCCTAAGGGATTTAATATCCTTGCTTTGGGAAGGGCAGACAATACGGATGAATATTTTAAAAACTACGTTAAAGAAAATCTTGAGAGCTTCTCAAGGAAAAAACTGACCCCGGAAGACTGGGCCGGCTTTCAGGCGCATATTACGTATTTCAGACACCAGCTGGATCAGGAAAGTTCTTATACAGATTTGCAGCAGAAACTTAATGATTTCGACACCATTTACGGGACCAGGGCCAACCGCTTATTCTATCTTTCCATAGGACCAAATTTCATCTCCACGATCTCTAATCATATTAAAAACAGCGCACTTGCTTCCGATCCTAAAAAAGACAGGATTATTATCGAGAAACCATTCGGGCATGATAAACAGTCGGCTATCGAACTCAATAAACTTCTCTCCGAAACATTTGAAGAAGAACAGATCTACAGAATCGACCATTATTTAGGAAAGGAAACCGTACAGAATATTTTGGCTTTCAGATTCGGAAATTCTATTTTTGAACCGCTTTGGGATCATAAGCATATAGAGTCTGTACAGATTACCGTTGCAGAAGAAGTGGGGGTAGAGACAAGAGGAAGCTTTTATGAACAGACGGGAGCATTACGTGATATGATCCAGAATCATTTGCTTCAGATTCTCTGCATGGTAGCGATGGAACCTCCCGCAACTTTAGAATCCGGTGAGATCAGAGACCGTAAAGTGGATGTTCTGAAATCAATCCGCAGAATTCCCGCCGATAAGGTAGACCATTATGCCGTGAGAGGGCAGTACGGAAAGAATACCATCAATGGCTTTGAGGCAAAAGGCTATCGTCAGGAAAACGGGATTGCACCAGATTCCAACACGGAAACTTTTGCGGCAGTAAAGTTTTATCTTGACAATGAACGTTGGGAAGGTGTTCCTTTTTATGTCCGTACCGGAAAAAAAATGAAGGAAAAGCATTCTTACATTACCATTCAGTTCAAACCGCTTCCGAATTCCACTTTTTCAGATACACAGCACCATCTTGCGGCTAACAGGCTCGTTATTAATATACAGCCATTAATGGATATCAGATTGCAATTCATGGCCAAAAAGCCGGGGCTTACCCTTTCACTTGAGCCGGTAGAAATGATCTTCGACTATTTCGTATGTCAGGAAGATACTCCGGAAGCATATGAAACTTTATTGCTGGACGCCCTTTTGGGTGATCTTACCCTATTCATGCGTTCCGACCAGGTAGAAGAAGCATGGGATGTTGTAAAAACAATACAGGAAGCCTGGGAAAACAATAAAGACGCTTCTTTCCCGAATTATAAAGCAGGAAGCTGGGGTCCCGATGAAAGCTTTACGCTGGTGGAAAGACAAGGCGATAAATGGTGGTAAATTAAATAAAGCAAAATGAATATCAGAATATTTGACGATTTAGAAACGTTATATAAGGAAGCGGCCGAAATGTTTGCTGTCCTCTCTGTAAAATCAATACAGGAAAAAGGGCGTTTTACCGTTGCATTAAGCGGGGGATCTTCCCCTAAAGCCATTTTTAAATTACTGGCAACCGATGAATACGCAGGAATTGAATGGAATAAAATCTATTTTTTTTGGGTTGATGAAAGATGGGTACCTTTAAACGATGAAAAAAGCAATGCAAAAATGACTTTTGACACGCTTTTGAATAAGGTTCCTGTGAATAAAGACCATATTTTCCCAATGTATAAGGATGATGTTCTTCCTGAAGACTATGCGAAAGAATATGAATCTTACATCCGTACTATTCTAGGTGATGAAGGTGTTTTTGATTTTATTCTCCTAGGAATGGGAGATGACGGTCATACAGCATCACTTTTCCCCGGAGAGGAAATCCTTCATGAAAAAGAAAAATGGGTGTCTGCCTATTACCTGAAATCCCAGGAAATGTACAGAATTACCCTTACAGAGCCGATAATCAACAAAGCTGAAAATATCTTGGCTGTCGCCTTCGGTGAGTCTAAAAAACATGCATTGAATGAAATCCTGAACGGAGAATACCAACCGGAATTATACCCGATGCAGCTCATCGAGAAAAAGGAAAATTTCCTGTTTTTTACAGATCATAAAGCAATGGGAAAATAGATCAAGAAAATATATAATTCATCCTGCAGAGCTTTCTGCAGGATTTTTTTATGTTTATTAAAAATATACATTTTGAAGATATATGATCCTTTTCCTTGGCTATTACGATCTTTGACAAGTATAAGATAAGTGAAGTCTCAATTCCTATTAGCAACTGTATAATTAAATAAATTGGAGTAATGCAATATTACATTCTTGTGAGATAAAGTTACGTTCTTGCGATGAAGAATTGCTTTTTTGCAATGAAGATTTGCATTCTTGTGATCATTACTTACATTCTTGCGATGTAGGATTGGATTCTTTTGATGTAAAATAACATTGGAGGGATATGGAGTTATATTCATGCAATGTGAAATATGGTTTTTTAACACTTTAACATATCCTAAATGTGGTACTTTTTCATTAAATTTGTTAGAGTACTGAAAAATACCAAACACCATCCACAAACGTTATGAGCATAAAGAAAACCTCTGTGTCGCTTTTTCTGATGATTTCAGCAAAAATTTTCTGTCAGCAGTTTTCTTTACAATATTGCATTGAAAAAGCACGGCAAAACAACGCTGTCGTAAAGCTCGCCGAACAATCGCTTGAAACCAGACAGAAACTACTGGCCTCGAGTAAAAACAACGGACTTCCGAAGCTTGACCTTCTGGCAGGTTATAATTATATCGGTGAACCGCTCAGGGTGAATCTCCAGCAGGTAAAAGATGGTGTTGTGGAAGGTTCTGCCAACCAGGCAGTATATTCGGCTAATACGGTTTATCAGCAGATTACGGGCAATCCGCTTTCACAGCAGGTACAGAATGTTATTTATCAGACTTCAAAAGATATTATCAGTGCAGTATATCCCAACTACAATCCTGAGATTACTAAGCAAAGTTATTTCCTGGCTGGGCTGGTCGTAAGACAGCCGATTTATCTCGGAGGAAAGTTGAAATCATCCCGCAGACTTTCCGAGGAACAGGTAAAAAGCGGCGAAGCCAATCTTCAGTCTTCGAAAGATCTTACGGTATACAATATTGCTTTACAATACATTCAGGTGATGTACCTGAATTCAATGATTGATAAACAGAAGAGCAGTCTCGAATCTTTGCAGAAGAATGAAGCTTATGCCGGAAACCTTCTCAAAGCAGAAATTATCCCGCCATATCAGAAGAATTGGGCAGATATTGCCAGAATGCAAGGCGAAACCAATCTGAAAAGTTTAACCACGGAAAAGGAAAATGCTCTGTTTATTTTAAAAGATATGATGGGCTTACCTCTTGATGAGCCGGTGGAAATTGATCAAAAATTGAATGAATCTGCTGAAGCTCCTGCTTTTTCATCAGCAACAGATAATGCAGACCTTAAGCTTCTTCAGAGTAAAAAAGCAGAAGCGGAAACCGGAGTCGATATTACAAAATCACTTTCAAGACCTAATATATTCGCCATAGGGAATGTTCAGTTTTTCAGAAAAGACCTTCCTGTTATTACTCCGCCCTGGCTGATAGGACTTGAACTGCAATGGACTCTTTTTGATCCTGAAAGACGTTCAAAGAATCTTGCCTCGCAGTCTCTGGTCAAAGAAGCTGATCTGCTCATCGAGCAGAAGCAGAAATCGGTAAACCTCGCTACGAAAATAGCGGAAAATAAACTGATCAGCCTAAAACAGCAAAGCGAAACGCTGGACGCATCCCGAAAGCAGGCATATGAAACAACAGCTATGATAACAAAGAGAATGGAAAACAGTCTTTCTTCCGTAAAAGATGTCAATGACGCCTTGCAGCTGCAGTATGAGACCGAGAAACTTTATTACACGTCCCTTGTGGCGTACCAGACTGCTTTGGCAACTTATTTTTATATCATAGGGAATCCGGAGAATATTACCACTTATATCCCCTGATCATATTTTATGCCGACTGATTATAACTATTATAAATAAATTAACCGGATAAGATCCGAAGCATAACCAACAGATGAGAAATTTTGTAAAAAACTACTGGGCTGTTTTTATTCCGGTTGCCGTACTTGCAGCAGCGCTTGTTTATCTCCTGAAAGAAAAATCTGAGGATACACCTAAAGATGCCATCATTGGTATGGTAGACGCTGAATTTATTGACGTCTCGGCTTCTCTCCCCGGCCGTGTTCTGGAGATTCCTGTAAAGGAAGGAGATGAGGTAAAAGAAGGACAAACCGTAGCCCAGATGAAAACTTCTGAAATCGAGACCATCCAGTCTCAGGTTTCGGATGCCGTTGAAATTGCACGCAACCAGATGGATAAAGTAAACCGTGGGGTGGAGCCTGAAGTATTGGCGTCTGCCAAAAACCTTCAGCAGATTGCTCAGCAGCAGATGGATCTGATGTCTAAAACCTACAGCCGTTTTCAGAATTTATATTCCGAAGGAGTTGTTTCCGGCCAGGAAAGGGATGTTATCTACTTTAAATATAAAGCCGCCCAAAAAGAACTGGAAACCGCAAAACTAAATGTACAGCTTCTGGAGAGAGGCAGCAATGATGAAATGAAAAACTCTGCACAGGCAATTCTCAATCAGACAAAACAGGCGGAAAAGCTGACGCAGGAAATTAAAGATAATGCTTATCTTAAAGCACCGGTATCGGGGAAGATATCAACCATCGTTTCCAATAAAGGTGAAATGGTGAATGCGGGATATCCGATGATGACCATTCAGAAGGATAATTCATTTTTCGTAAAGTTCAATCTTCGTCAGAATCAGATCTCAAGGCTCAATAAAGGAAGCCTGGTGATGATGAAAATACCGGGCTGTATACCTGAAACAATGAAAGGAAGAGTTTCAGAGCTTGCTCCGGCGCTGGGTTATGCAGACTGGGTTCCGGAAAAACAGAATGGGGAGTTCGAACTGAGAACCTTTCAGATCAAAGTGAAGCCGGAAAATCCGAACCAGGTAAAAGGCCTCCGTTCCGGAATGACGGCACAGCTTATATTACTGTAACTTAAATTATTACGATTTGAAAAAAATCAGCATCATCATGGTACGCGAATGGAAACGGATTTTTTCGATTCCGAATTTCTATGTGATTTTGCTGGTCATTCCGCCGATTATTTTCCTGTTTTACGGATTGATTTATCAGAAACAGTTTGCCAGAGAGCTTCCGATGGCAGTCTGGGATGAAGATGGTTCTTCCGTCTCAAGAACGCTCACTGATATGATGGAGCAGAATGAAAATATTCATTTCACCCATGTTGTTTTTAGTAACGCGGAAATTGAAAAGCTAATGAAGGAAGGGAAAATTTTCGGTGCCGTTCATTTTCCTAAAAATATGGAAGCTGATGCCAAAAAAAATCATCAGTCGAACATCACATTATACACCAACGGCGCTTACCTTGTTCCGGCAAAAATGATCTACAAAGGCGCTGCCGAAATCATTATAAAAGGTGGCCTTGCGGTAGTACTGCAAAAGGCGGAAAAGCAGGGAATGGCTGCCGATAAAGCCAATACGCTTGTGCAGCCGATCAAACTCAACACGACGGTTCTCTATAATCCGGATTTTAATTATCAGCTGTACCTTACTCCCGGGCTGGTAACCGTAGGTTTGCAGATGGCATTGATTGTAGCATCTGTCCTTATCCTTAATCTGGAATTTAAAAAAAAGACAATTGACAGTCTGCTGGATATTTCCACTTCTTCTTCACAGATCATTATGGGGAAAATGCTTGCTCACCTCTGTATTGCATGGATTTTATTTATTCTGATCAGTTTCGTTGTATTTCCTGTTTTTGATCTTGGGAAACCGGAAACGGATTTCAGTTTTTTCATATTGTATACATTACTCGCTTTGGCATGTATCGGAATCGGGATGATGCTTTCCGCCATTTCAGATAACCTGCTTTTTGTAGTGGATGTGGCTCTCTTTTTCACATCCCCCGCATTTGTATTCAGCGGTTTTACGTTTCCCCGCTGGGCGATGCCGTGGTATGATCAGCTGTATGCAGACATCATGCCTTATACCCATTTTCTGGACGGATTCATTAAGCTTTATTTCATGGAACTTCCGTTACGGTATGCCGCTCCGGAAATGGTTAAGCTGATGCTTTTTATAGGGATTACATTTCCGGTTGCTATTGTGTTTTTTCAGAGAAAAGTCAATCGGTATCTAAAAAAAATGCGGTCATGAAGGATATTTTTATCATTTTGAAAAGGGAAATGCGGAATATTTCAAAAGATTCAAGCTTATTTCTCATTTTGCTGATTGCTCCTGTTTTATATGCTTTTATGTACGGCAGCATTTACCTGAATAAAGGCGAAGAGAAAGTAAAGCTTGCCCTGATTGATGATGACGGTACTATTGTTTCCCGGCTGCTTACCGAACAGCTCAATGCAACTCCGATGATTGAAATTGTTCCGGCTTCTAATATCTCGGAAGCTCAGGAGAAAATGTATCAGGGTGAGGTGGAAGGTTATTTTTATATTCAGAAAGATCTTGAAAAATATATTTTTTCCCAAAAGCAGGCAAATGTAAACCTGGTTTTGAACGCCTCACGCTTTCTGCCTTCCAGTGACTTACTCAGCACCGTAACCAAAGTCTGCCTTACTGTTGGAGCCGGTGTCCGGAAGACTTATTTCAACAAGCAGGGGATGAGTGAAGATGAATCCATGAAAATGACCAATCCCATTAATATGGATTATCGGCCTCTGTATAATTCGAGTATGACATATGGTTCTTTTCTCTTGCCGGGGCTGCTCGCCATTATCCTGCAGCAGACATTGCTGATAGGTGTTGCCGCAGGGTTTACCTCAGAAAGGGAACAAAAAAAATTAGGTGAACTTTACCGGATTTCGGGATTCAGTATTTCAAAGTTAATATTAGGAAAAGGAATTCTGTATCTGTGTATCTTTATGATCTTCGGGATGTTTTTTGCTATAGTTAATTTTTCGGTTTTCGGAGTTGCAGTCAGAGGAAGCTTTATTGATCTGGCTTTCATTACCACAATATTCATTTCTTCTGTAATTGTACTGGGAATGCTGATCGGGAGCTTTTTCAGAAGCAAGCTTTTTGCGTTTCAGGTATTGGTGTTTTCTTCTTATCCTATATTTTTAATCACAGGATACTCCATGCCGTATCAGTCATTGCCGTCAGTAATTCAGATAATGTCAAATCTTATTCCCACTTCGCCATTCCTTAAAGTTTATATCTCCATTGTTCAGGCAGGAGGATCGGTTGCAGATAATATTGATGCTGTAATACATCTTCTGATACTGCTTCTGATGCTGACGATTCTTTTATTTTTAAGGGTAAAATATATTCTTAAGCACGATCAGAAATAGCATCTATTCATTAAACCGCAAAGACACAGAAGGTTTGAGCACTATACTTTAAGTACAATAAAAAAGAACCTCAAAGTCTTAAAATCTTTGTTTCTTCTTTAAAGCTTTATTACTAACGGCCAACGACACGATAACTTTTGTCTCTTTTGGCTTCGTCCAACCTTCGGTTTGCAGTTAAGTTTAAATCATTTTAAAATTATTAATAATATCCTAAAACTTTCATCCAAAGACCACCAAGCCCCATATAAATAACTAAAAGTACGATTCCGATTTCAAGACCGCGCAGCCACCAGGATTTCAGATCGACATAGCCGCTTCCGAAAAATACCGGTGCAGGACCATGTCCGTAATGTGTCAGCACTCCGTAAATTGATCCTAAAAACCCCAGCATCATGGCCAGGAGCATAGGCGGAATTCCTACGGCAACGCCCACTCCCAGCAATGCAGCATACATGGCTGCTACATGAGCGGTAGCACTGGCAAAAATATAATGACTGAAGAAATATACCAGAACAATTACGGGAAAAGCGACAGTCCAGGTCATTCCGCCGATTTTCTGTTTAATGAGATCGCTGAACCAGCCAATGAATCCGAGTTCATTTAATGAGCTTGCCATCATCACCAAAACAGCGAACCATACAATCGTATCCCATGCGCCTTTCTCAGATTTTACATCTTCCCACGTGAGTACTGATGTCAGTAAAAGTAACGTAAGACCGATAAAAGCCGTGGTAGTCGCATCAATGGACAGGCTGCCCCCGAAGATCCAGAGAACAAGTAGAATAAAAAATGCCAACAGCATCAGCCATTCGTTTTTGCTGATGGGACCCATTTCTTTCAGCTTTTCGGCGGCCATTCTTGGGGCATCACCTGTTTTTTTCAATTCAGGCGGATAGAGTTTATATAAAACAAGCGGAACAATAAAAAATGCGGCCAATCCCGGAATAAAACCGGCAGCAGCCCAGGACATCCAGGTGATATTGATGCCGAGATTGGCTGCAAATTTCTGACACATCGGGTTACTGGCCGTTCCGGTTAAGAACATGGATGATGAAATCAGATTCATATAATAACTGTTGAGTGTAAGATATGAACCTAATTTCCTGTGGGTTTCCGGTTTTTCCGGTACCGAATCGAAGCTTGTGGCCATCGATTTCATAATGGGGTAAATAATTCCTCCGCCTCTTGCCGTATTGCTCGGAATTGCGGGAGCAAGACAGACATCTGCCAAACCTAATCCGTACGCCAGTCCCAGAGAACTTTTACCGAAAATTCTTATGAATAAAAATGCAATCCTGTTTCCCAGGCCTGTTTTGATAAATCCTCTCGCTATAAAGAATGATATTCCGATTAACCATATTACTTTATCACCAAACCCTGAAAGTGCCTTGGTAATTGATTTTCCTGCCTCTCCCGGAGCTAAGACCTGTGTAAAAGCCGTAAAGCCAATGGCCATCATACACATGGTACCCATTGGTGCCGCTTTAAGGATTATACCTAAAATAGTCGCAGCAAAAATTGCAAAAAGATGCCATGCATTGTCGCTTACGCCTTCCGGAACGGGAATAAACCAGATAACGAGTGCTACTGCAAAGGTTATCGCAATATTTTTACTATTTATTTCTTTCATGATGGTTGGGTTTTATATTTAGAATCTGCTCTGAACCTGAATGATAAAGAGGTTATTGTTGTACTGCGTTGTGTTTTCTATTTGATATTTATAACGGTCGAACTGCATTCCCAACTGAATTCTGGCTCCGTAATTTTTGAGGAATTCGAGACCAAACATAGGAGTAATGGTCTGTCTAGGATTTGAATTTAGTCTAAAGTTGGTATCTAAATATTCGTACCGGCAGGAAAGTTCGAAAGCACTCAGGTTTCTGTGGTTAATTTCGTACCGTATATTGGGCAGAAAATAAGCCCCTCTTATTAAATATTCATCAGGATTCTGAGGCCTCGTTTCCGGATCTGCTGCAAAATAGAGCGGATGATTGGTGGCCTGTTTTGCCTCAAGCTGCATATCCAGGCTCCATCTGGGATCAAACTTGATCAGTGAACTGACATCGACTCCTACCGCATATATCTTTTTACCAAAGACTTCACCGATTCCACCATTTAAGCCGAGATTAAGGTTGTATTTTTTTGAGAATCCGAATACAAGACGGGTTGAATATTGTTTGCCGTTATCGTTATCATTAATCTGGTTTTTGCCATTGCCATTTACTACAGAAATACCATACTGGAAAGGAATTGTTCCCAAATTGAGCTGCCCTGTTGCAGAAAGCCCGATCTGAAAACTTGTCCAGCCCAGTTTTCCAAATTCGGTATACTGATTAGACCAGTCCAGTGATTTAATGATATCGATAGGGTAGGTCTCTTCAAGCCCGAACCAGGGACGAAACTGCCCTACCGTAAAGGCGAGTTTGGGATTGAATGTATATTTTAAGTATGCATTTTCGAGGACTCTTGATTTAGGGTCGTTTTTAAAATCTGCAAGATTTGCAAGAGCTACAACTTCTGTTCGTTTACTGATCTGAGCACGCATCTGGACTCTCATGTATTTGATTATAAAATTATTATCAGTACCGCTGTGATCAGAATGATGCAGGCCATTGACATCTACATCTTTGCTCATGCCGACCAGATAGCGTGCCTGAAAGAGGCCTTTGACCTGAAGCTGGGGATACTTAATATTTTCCTGTTCCGGGGGGCTGTATAAGGAATCCGGTTTTTGACCGGCAGTTATGCAGAAAAGCATTATGAAGAATAATAGCACAGCCTTTTTTATTAGAAAAGCCATAGGTTATAGTTTTGGTGAAAGTGTTTATGCTGAATATAGTCCTAAAACTCCAAGGTTTTAATCACGTAAAGCGGGTGACTCCGCTGAATGTCGTAAAGTTGTTCCGGACAGGCTCCATTGGCCATGCCCTGCGTGAAGAGTAGCTGAATAGCAGACTCAGGTAAAATTTGTTCATGATATAGTATTTTGTGGTGATTCTATTTAATAATTATAAAATAGTATCTGATTGGTGAAATAAATGTAGTGAAATATTTTGATACCACATTACTATATTGCATATAATTTACCGTATCAAAATGCAGGAATGACAGCAGTGTATTTTTGAAAGAAAGATAATTTTAGGAATTGAAATTTCTAAAGAAAAAAAACCGGACCAATTATTTCCGGATTGATAAATTGTTGTATAGGAGTTCAGTCATTGATATGGTATTCAGATCAAAACATACGGATTCATGAGAATGGATCTTCTGTGCCTGACCAAACTCTATACATAAGTCGTGTAATTAATTAAGTTCATAATTAAAAATAATCAGACTCAACATGAAGTGGATATAATTCTGGTCGGCTTCTTTTCTGTTGATCAGTTTATTTTTATAGTCGTAAGAATTTAAGACTCTTGATAATTGTTGATAAGTCTCAAATTTGTCATCTTTAATTTTTACTCTGAGATTTCCGTCTCTTCTTTTGATAATTTCATCATCCAGTGTTCTTAACTTGAAGATAACCTCACATAATTTAGGATTGAAATTCATTTTCCCGGTATATCTTTCAATAATATTTACCTTGAATGCATCGAATTTTATGGTGTTAAAAACAAGATTAGAGCCAGACTCCTGTGTGTTGAGCTCAAGCGTGTAGTTCATAAATTTAAATTTAGTACAAATGTAATCAGAAGCTGAAAAAATTCAAAATAATTCGATCAACTAATGTACCATTTATAACGATTTTATTTTTTAATTCTTTTAAAGGTGGTCAGAGCGTGCTATTTGCTGTCGAATTTTTTCACCCGGATTTTCTTTTCTTTTACTTTAATGATGAATGGGGCAAGCTCGCTTATTTTCCCCGGTTCAACATTAAACTCCTGCAGGGTATTCTCACAATAGGTATTCGAAGGCAGTGAGTTTTCATTCAGTTTTATCTTATAATTTCCTGATTCAATGAAAGATATGATCTCGCCGGCGTCATCGGAAACCATGTGTCTTATAAGTTTTTCATCCTTGTAGATATCAAAAGCAATACCTGCAGATTTAGGATCAAATTCGAGTGCGGTTTTGGTGTCATAATCATACGTTACCTTACCATGAACGGTACCATTCTGATGTAGTGGAATTTCTAACGAATAATTGTGGGAATTCACATCAAACTCAGTTTCATCATAATACCATCCCTGCTGGATCACCTGCCTTAAAGTGTATTTGTTGTAAGGAATCGCACGGTATTCAATATTCCCGTCTTCATCGGTTTTGAATGATATATTGTTGATCATGATCGTATAGCCTGTCGCTTTATCGTCTCCTTCGTCATAGACACGATTGTTGTTCCTGTCATAATATACGAAAGCTCTGATGCTGCTTTTCTTACCCGGATCCATATAGTTGCTGCGCAGATTTATCGTAACGCCGGCTTCTACTGTAAAAAGATTGTTGTTGAAGTTATTAAGCGAATAATTAAACCACGATGAGTTCAGGTAAAATCCATAATTTTCTTTAGAGAATTTCACATTGATAAATCCGGAAGGCGATTTCCCGTACAGGGTATCGTCAGTATAAGACAACCCTGAATTGATATTCAGCTTTCCTTTAAGCATTGTTTGAGTGATAAACGCGGAAGCCGAAGATTTTTCATAAGTACTGTTAATGCCCAGTAATTTAGAAAATGCAAATTCGGAAAGATAATAGCTTCCGTACTGGTAAATATACTGGAAGTTTAGCCATTTGTAGGCGTAGGTTCCCGTAAATTTCATCTGGTACTGATTGGCATCGCTGTCAGGATAATTTACAAGCCCCGTTTCAATTCCCAAGATGGAAGAATGCTGTCTGTTGGTGCTCGACCAGCTTATGCGCTCCACAAGTCTTTTCGCACTCATCTCTTTCAGATCTCTGTTTTGTGCAAGCCCGAAAAAGGTATTGTAGGTATTGGAGTTTTCATTCTGATACTGCAGGCTGATGCCCAATCCGAAATTTTTTCGTTTAGGAAAGTTGAATCCTGCTTCCAGTCTGCTGCTGTTGGTCTCTAAATTATTATCAAAGAAATAAAATTTAGGAGAAAAGTTGGAAATCATGATGTTACCATAAATGGAGTTATCCTTGAATATGCTGCTGGAAATATTCTGCTGCAGCTGGAATATACCCCTCTGGTTGCCGGGATAATAATTGGTGCTGAAAGAATAATTACCGCTCAGATTGATTTTATTGATAATTCCCGAGTACTGCGTTTCCAATGCTCCGGAAGGCTTTGTTGTGTTGATGCTCTCATAGATACTCATCCCGCTGAACAATTTACCGCTGATTTTCCATTCTTTATTAAAAGCATATTGAAAATTGGTTCCCAGGAGGTTATGTTTCACTTTTTCGTAAGGATCAGTTTTAAAAATATAAGCAGCTGAAATATTCCGGCTTGCATTGCTTGCACCCAGTGTACCTCTTACATAGAAGCCATATCCCAACTTCAGGAAAGGAGTTCTGTCTATAAGACTGAAACTTTGGTCTATAAAACCTAATTCAAGCCTTTTGTCCTTATCCGAAGAAGTGAAAGCATACTCTACACCTCTTCCGTATAGCGAAAGTTCTATAATCTTACTTATATTTCCCAGTGTATATTCGCTCTTTTCTCTTTTATAGGTAACGAAGGTATTATTTACTACCGGATCTTCAGGCCCATTGGTTTTATAGATATTTCCTCTGATAAAAACATATCCCGACGGAAGGTTGAAACCACCGGAACCAATCATCTGATAGAGATATGTTTCTCTGCCGAGATACCTTAAGCTTGTCGTAATGCTGTTTTTGGTATAGCCGAGATTGTTATTGTCTAAAGACTGATAACGCTGCATTGAAGCATTATTCTGAATAGACACCGTGCTGTTCCCGAATATTTCTTTATCCGGCTCCCTGAAACCAACAATATTTACACTGAATTGCGGGGTTTTTGCAAGATTGCTGGAAGGCCTGAATCTATAAATAAAAACAGAATCTTTCTGTACTTCGATACTTCCTTTTTTTTCGATAAAGAAATTTCCCTGGTCTGCTTCCGGAATTTTAAATACAATCGTAACGTCCTGTCTTCTGTTCCCCAGATTTGAAACCCTTGCTCTTACTTCTATAGAATCATTTACATTACTCATATAGATAATAGGAGTATCTGTACTGATTGCCATGGAATTGTTTTCAGCGATCGTATGGACGAGGGTTTGGGTTTTTACAATATTATTCTGTGAATCGGTAAGCGTGAAGTCTATTTTACTTTCTCCGAAGCCGGCATTGCTGTTAACAAGTATTTTAATAGGCAGATATAAATTTCCTCCAGCGGGCACCTCGATTTCTGAAGTATTTCCTGAAATATTCCTGAATCCTTTAGGAACAGCGATATTCAGTTTGCCTTTAAAAAGATTTTGGGAATCGTTCTTAATTTCAGCGATAGTACTGATGATACGGTCATTCCCTATATTTGAGTCATCCCGTATCTGCATGCTGATCCCGTTGCCTGTTTGTGCAGCAACCAGTGAAGGAATGAAAAAGATTAAAAATAAAAAAAAGATTCTCCGGAAATGATTCAAAAACATTTGGTTTTATTGAGGCGTTATCTCGTACTGAAGGGTTGCGGTATAATCATCTGATTTTGCACTGATGAAGATTTCATCATTATGGGTGGTAGAATATTTCACATCATAATAAATGGTATTTCCCTGGGTGGCATTTCCTTTGGCAACAAGCTGCGGTAATGCACTGAGTGATATGGGATATACACTGGTATTTGCCGTTGCGGAAGAAAGCGCCATCTTTACAGCATCAATCGGGATGGTATTTCCATAAGACGATGTAAACTGGGACTGCAGAGATTTGAGTTTAATCTGATAATTGGTATTGCTTTTTACCATCAGTGCATTGTTGTACGTTACACTTACTCCGTTGGTATAATCGTCCATACTTTTGAATTCCAGTAATGCATTCTGGGCATTTGGTGCAAAAGTAAGCGACATTTCGGGAATATCGGTGGGAGGGATGCCTGAAAGCGTACCGATCTGAATCTCAAAATTATGATTCATTTTACCGATGACATTATTGTACTGATCATACATGGTAAATTCTACCGGCGCATAAAATTTCATCCATGCAGGATAGCTTCCCAAGTAAGCGCCGCCCATCACGGTAAGGCTGAATTTTATCTGTAAATTGTAGTATCCGTTTGGCTGTGATGGCGAATTATACAATGGGGCATTAGAACTTGGAACCAGAAAAACTTCCTGGCCTTCCTGCAGAATTACATTAAGAGGCATCCCGATTTGCGGAATACCGGGCACAGGTCCTGGTTCTGCCTGTCCTGAAGAAGCTACAGGATGCAGTGATATTTTGTTGCCGGGGATGGTATAATTACCGTCGGTAGATTTTATCGGCTGCTTCAGTTTTGCAGACAGACGCCATAAAGGGACGTTAAAATTGCCGTTCCCGCTCATCATTGCGGTATAGGCATCAGGATTTGTGTTTCCTTCGTACGAATTAATCTGAAGGTAACTGTTAACCCATGAATAATATGATATTTGTGAATAGCAGTACTGACCTAGTAATAGAAGTACGGCTGAGATTATTTTAATCATACACAAAATTTAACTCTCCGAGTTCAAGATTATTATCTCCGTAATCAATCATTACAGAGGCTGTATATTTTCCTTTCGGAAGATCTGCAGGAAGAGAGATGTCCATTTCTCTTTTATTACCGGGCATGGTATAAAATATAATGGGATCTATAGAGACCTTCTTGCCGTCTTCAATATTGACAAGATCTGTGTAAACTTTGCCGTCTGTCCATACGTTTCCCTGATTTTCAAAAAACAGATTCAGCTGCTTTTTAGACTTTTCAAAAGTAAGGTTCTGGATTTCAATTTTTTTCGTCTTTGCGGAAGGAGTTTTGTGAAAAACCTTAATTCCAGAGCGAATGCTAACCTTTATTTTTGCTCCCTTATTATCAACATCATCTACCGGATTCATCTGGCTTACATACAGAACTGCCGTGTGAGCGGCTAATGTATCTGCGGCTTTGTTGGGAACTGTAATGGTGACATCTATATCCTTCCTTTCTCCAGGAGCCAGCGAAAAATAGTTGTCTTCTTTTTTCACACTGATCCACCCTGCACAGGAATTTTTAAGCGTATTGGCAGCATACATTATATTCTCGCCTTTTTCATTGTATTCCCAATCTCCAAGGCTTACGGCAAGATCCAGTGTGTTTTTGGTACTCACATTGGTAATGGTGATTTTCTGCGTATTACTGTTTCCTGCGGTAGATTCGAAATATAATCTCGGAGGAGATACGGAAACCCCTGTTTGTGCATAATTCAGAGAGAAAAGCAAAACTAGAATGAAAATAAAAATACGATGTATTTTGTAGGTCTTGTTCATCATGAAATTTAAGACTAAAACAGCATAAAAAATGCCACAATTTCTTGTAGCATTTTAATTTTATAAATAGATCTACAATATTTATTATTGTGCAATAATAGTGTAGGTAAGCTCAGTAGTATATACTGTAGGATCCTGTCCTGCAATATAGTTATCGATGTAAGCATTTGCTCCTGCACCTTTGTATTCAATACTGATTTTTTTGTTTACACCTCCTGCTGTAGACGTTACCAAAGTTGTTTCGTTTGCAGAAAGGGTAGTACCTTGTGCATATTGTGCTCCGTTTACAGCATCTGTACCAGCACTGGCTTTAAGCTGGATCGTGTTCGCCTGGATGTTTTTGCCTCCGTTTTGTAAGGCAGCATTCGCAGCTTTCACTTTTACCTGGAAACCTCCGGTACTGAAAATTGTTAAGTGATCTGCATTAAGAGAAGATACTCCGTTTGCATAATCATCTTTTGTCACGTAGTCTAAGTTTACGATTTTCTGAGAATTGTTAACCACCAAAGTCTGGATTGGTTTTAGTCTTACGTTTAACGTAACGTTTTGTGCTCCGATTGTTATGAACCCTAATAAAGCAACAGAAGCAAGAATACACTTTTTCATAAATACGATTATTGTTTTTAAATATTAATTCAAAAAATTTATGGTGCAAAAGTATAGACTTAAAAAGTTAGAGTTATTGTGAAAAATTACGAATTTTTTGTAAATTTTGTAGCTGAGAATAAGCGATATAGAAGAATGCTTTTATTGAATTGTCAATAAAAATTATTTATGAAAATGAAAATAACTCCACAAATCACGATTATTTGTAGTTAAATAATCATTAATTAATTATGTGTAGTAAATTAATAAATCTTTAATTATATAAAATTTTTTTTCTGATGTTAATTTTTTTCTCCTAATTGGACATTAAGGTTAAAATATAATAATCATTGTCTGAAGAAGCATATTTTTTATTGTCTTTAGCATGATGATTAATTTCAAATATTTTTTCAACCACACCTTTTTCATAATTGATAAGGTTGTATGCTTTATCTTTTTCACTGGAAAGCTGCCCGTGATCCCCATTTTTGATATCGGCAGACTTATTGTATACATTCTGCTGCATTTTTATTTCGAATCCCGATGGGCTTGAAATCACAACAAAGCTTGATTCCTGATTGCTTTTTGTTTTGGCAGATTCTGTACCTGCAGGAGCAATCGCCAGCATCTGAACCGGATATAAGCGCACATTTATTGTAGTTCCGTCATTTTGTGCCCGGAACAAAGTGAAAGCAAGAAGACAAACTACAATAAAAAAATATTTGGTATACATTTCCTGATTTATCACCGTGTGGTTACATAATCAAATATACAAATATTTTTTAATTATCTCATTTCTGAAGGATTTTTTTGTGTGTGTTTTTTAAAAAAGTTTGTGAAGTTGCCTTCATCACTGAAACCAAGCTCAAATGCGATCTGAGAAATCGTGTAATTGGTATAGCTGAGCATTTTTTTAGATTCGGATATAAGTTTCTCAATGATAACGTGTTTAGCGCTTTTTCCCAATACATACTCGGTCATTTCCGTAAGTTTTCTTGGAGTTACATTGAGCTCGCCTGCATAGTGTGAAACTTTTTTTGCTGTTTTATAATCGCGCTGTAAAACAACTTTAAATTTGTTTACGCAATAGAGGTAATCAAATTTTATGTCTTTTTTTACTTCTTCCGTGGGAATATGAAGGAAGGCGTCAAGAATTAATCTTTCTATCGCATTATGGGCAGCAGAAAGATAAAGGCTTTTGTCTTTCTTCCGGAAGTTTTCCATTCGGTCCATAAAAACTACGCGCATTTCTTCTATATTGCTAAAAGGAGCAATGAAGATATCGGAATTATAATTAAAAAAAAGCTGAGAGTTTAAAAACAGGCTATCCTTAATAGATCGTTCGTAAAAGCTTGAAGAAAATGAAATAATGAAAGTATCCTGTCCTTTTGCTTTTCCAAACTCTATACTTTTTTGCGGCCCGAGAAAAACAATGTTTCCGGCGGTTATATTATACGAAGTATTTTCTACTATGAGACCTATGTTTTCCATGATAATATAGATGCAAAAATATTCCAGCGTGTTGAACTGTCTTTTGTTGTTGTTTCTCTTTATGATCTGATCCAAACGATTAACACTGAAACCATTTTCTTTTAGCTGATCTGTAATAATATACATATTATATTCTAATAGACTTAATAATGGGCTAAGATAATTTTTTACTAAGATTATATTGATATTATTATATTAGATATAATTCTATAATTATTATAAAATTATATAGTAATTTCTGTACCAAAAATAATCTGTAATAATAAAATTACTATTATTAAGAAATTGAAATAGAACTTTAAAAATGTACTTATAATTACAAATAGTTTACCATCATTTAAGGTTAATCGTGCAAAATTCTTTCACAATATCAAAATAGCTGATAATCAACAGTACTAATTTCAATATTTAAAAATTATTGAAATATGATCCTACGCATATTTTAATTTTGTATTAAATAAAATATTATCATAGTTAATTATGATTGTGTTATTCGTTTTAAGACTATATTATAATGTGTACATTACCGGAATGTTTCGTTAATAGCAATTTTCTTTAAACTAAGATTAATTATAGGGCTTGGAGTAATAATATCCGGTACATGAAGAATTAAATCACAATAATGTATACATAATTTATTATCTTTGGCGTGCTGAAATCGTATTATATTAAAATGTAAATGGTGTATGACACTGTAATAGCTCTTTCAAAAAGGAAGAATATTTTTAACCTCAGGGAGTTAGAGTCTAAGCCCAATCTGCAAAGTAACGCAGTGGCTGCTCTGGTTATTTCTTTAGTACTGTTTTCGTGTTTATTTTTCAAAAATATAAGTACAGTATTAGTTAATACAGGTCTTTCTGACAAAGGTTATATCAACCTCTTTCTTATTGTTTGTTTTGCTATTCAATTCATTTGTCTGTTGATATCCAGGTATCTTCACATTGTTGATTTTTGAGTGTAAATATTAGCAGAGAAAGCATAAATTTATATAAGAATAAGATAGTGACAGATGATTGTATTATCATATATAAAAAAGTAGTATTTTTAATTATACTGATAATCTGATTATTCCATTTTTAATACTGTATTATTTTTCAGATGATACCATTTCGGCAGAAAAATTGATATAAGAAAGCATTAAAAAAAATCACATATAATTGTGATGACGGATTTATAATATAATAATTAAAAGTAAGAAGCCTTTTGTAATCAGAATGCTGTCTTACCAGAGTAAATAACTATGAATAGAAATATCATTACTTATCTATTATTGATATCAATAACTTTACTTTCGTGCAAGCCCAAGCAGAATATGGTGTATATGTCCAAAGACAATATGGAAGAAGAGGTTGCCAAAGCAAAATATGAAGGATTAAGGATTCAGGAAGGAGATGTTCTTCTCGTCCTTGTATCTGCACTTGATGAAGCGGCGGTAAAGCCATTCAATCTTAACACTGCAAATCAGGTAGGAAGCCAAATCGGTTCAGGAGTCAATCAATATGTACAACCCAGCGAATATCTTGTCAATGAAGAAGGGTATATTAACTTTCCGGTCTTGGGAAATGTCTTTGCAAAAGGAATGACCCAAATACAGCTGAAACAGGATCTTGAATCCCGCCTAAAAAGGTATCTTACCGACCCTTTGGTTACACTTACACTTAAAAACTTTAATGTAAGTGTCTTGGGTGAAGTAAAAGAACCCGGGCAAAAAGGAAGCGCTTCACAGAAAATCAATATTTTCCAGGCACTTGGTTTAGCAGGTGACATGACTGATTTTGGGGACCGTACTCATGTGAAGCTTATCCGTACAAAAGAAGACGGGAGCGATGAAATTGTTAATTTGGATCTTACCAGATCAGATATTGTAAGATCACCTTATTATTATATGAAACAGAACGACATATTGTATGTGCAGCCTGATAAAAACAAACAGATCCAGGCCAACTCTAATCCCAACAGGGCTCTTACTTTTCAGATCATTGGCGCATTGCTAACTGCAGCTACCCTAATTATTGCTCTAAAAAAATAAATGTAAAGTATGCAACAATTAGAATTTCAAGAGAAAAAGGCGCAACAAACCGATCTAAGAAAAACCATCTCACAGTATCTTCACAAATGGCCGTGGTTTTTAGCATCCGCTTTAGTTTGTGTAATATGTGCTTATATATATCTACGATACAGTATTCCTAAATATCAGACACAAACCACCCTTAAATTTGATAAAAAACAAAATGATCTTACCTCGGCATTAGCCGATCTTGATAATCTGGGGATAGGTTTAGGAAACTCAGATGAATTGAAAAGTGAAGCCGCAGTGGTAACTTCACGTCCAATTTTGATGCAGGTTGTAAAAAACCTTAATCTTAACGTAGAATATTTTAATACCGGAGAAATTAAAGATTCTCAGCTGTACACCAAATTACCAGTTTCAGGAGATATCATCAACTTCAAAGAAGGATTTGTATCTTCAGAATACAAGATCGCGAATATTAAAGGTGATGAATTTACTATTGCAAGTGAAAAGTACGGTAAATTTACAGGAAAATTTGAAGTACCGTTAAATCTTGATTTCGGAACGGTTGTTTTGCACAGAAATCGTCAGTTTGATGTTAAGCCTGAATACAAAATAATTTTCTCAAATCCTATAGAAAAAGTAAAAAAGCTTGAAAAAACAATTCAGGTAAATTTACCTGACGAAAAAGCTCTTTTGATGGATATTACCCTGATAGGTGCGGTTCCTCAGAAATCGGAGAGTATTCTTAATGAAGTTACCCGTCAGTACAATTTAGACGGACAAAGAGATAAAAACCTTCAGGCAGAAAATACCCAGAAATTTATTGATAAAAGACTTGAAGTTATTACGAGAGATCTTTCAGGAGTAGAAAATCAAAAGGAAGATTTCCAGAACCGTAACCGTATTGTAGATCTTCAGGCACAGGCAGAACTGGCTCTACAGAACACAAGTGAAAATACAAAAGTGCTTCTGCAGCAGCAGGCTCAGCTTGATCTGTTGAATTCACTTACCTCTGAAGCTGCGAAAGGGAACAATCAGCTGATGCCTTCGAATTTAGGTCTAAATCCTTCGCTCGAACAGTCAATTGGGCAATATAATCAAATGCTCATCAACAGAAATAAAACACTGAAACAGGCTACCGGTGAGAACCCCGCGGTTATCGAAATGAACAGGGAAATTGCTTCTTTAAAAGACATCATCAGAGATAATATACGGGAGCAGAAAGATGCAGTTAAAGCTACCATATCTCAACTGCAAAGCCAGATTACTACAAGCAATAGCCTTATAGAAAAAGTTCCCGGACAGTCTAAAGTGTACAGAGGAATTGAGCGTCAGCAGAATCTTAAAGAACAGCTATTCTTGTTTCTTCTTCAGAAAAGAGAAGAAAATGCCATTAACTTATCTGTAGATGTTCCAAAAGCGAAAATTGTAAACCCTGCATTTACAGAAGACAAACCGGTTTCTCCTAAAAGAGAGCTTATTCTTCAGGCTGCTTTCTTAATCGGTTTGCTTATTCCTTTCGGCATATTTTATCTATTGTTTATGTTGGATGATAAAATTTACAGCAGGGAAGATATCAAGGAACGTTCCGGTCTTGGTGTTTTGGTCGATATTCCATCATTAAATGATGATGATAATCACCTGGTGCAAAAAAATGACTTCTCTGAATTGGCAGAATCTTTCAGAGTACTTGTTTCGAATCTTAAATTCGTTTTGCCTAAAAAAGATTCGGCTAAAGTAATCATGGTTACATCTTCTGTAAAGGGCGAAGGAAAAACATTGGTCTCTGTGAACCTTGCATTAACAATTGCTAACAAGAATGGAAGATCTCTTCTTATCGGTTCAGATATCAGGAATCCACAAATTCAGAGATACGACAGTGAACCGGTAAAAAGAAAAGGTCTTACAGAGTTTTTATACGATGAATCGGTACGTGTTGAAGATCTTATCCATACATCATATACCAATCCTTACTGTGACGTAATTTATGCAGGAACGATTCCTCCGAATCCTCAGGAACTTCTTTCGAATGGAAGGTACAAAAAACTGATTGATGAGATGGCATCAAAGTATGCTTATATCATTATAGATTCTGCGCCACTTATGCTCGTTTCGGACACTCTGAGTATAGCCGATGTGGCAGATGCAACATTGTATGTGGTGAGATCAGGAGTTTCAAGAAATGTACTCATTGATTTTGCTGAAGACCTTGTAAAAGAATCAAAATTAAGAAATGTATCTTTTGTTGTAAATGATGTTTCCAAAAAAGCAAGAGGGTACGGCTACGGTTACAATTATGGCTATGGGTACGGCTATAATAATAAAGAAACTAAAAAAAGTTGGTGGAATAAAATTTTTAAATCATAAAAATGGGTAAAATTTTAATTACGGGAGGAGCAGGGTTCATAGGCTCCAACCTTACGGAGTACTTTTTAAATAAAGGCTATCAGGTAGT